>Ga0182021_10000105_pt1 | contig 74188 bp, 62 predicted proteins | sample 612E3MmetaG_FD_120493 | JGI IMG/M metagenome (GOLD analysis project Ga0182021, IMG submission 120493) | Permafrost microbial communities from Stordalen Mire, Sweden - 612E3M metaG (Illumina Assembly) | ecosystem: Environmental > Terrestrial > Soil > Wetlands > Permafrost | place: Sweden...
CCCGCCGCATGAAGCAGCGGTACGACCTGAAGCTGGTCATCATCGACTACCTCCAGCTGATGAGCAGCGGCAAGAAGGTCGAGAACCGCCAGGTCGAGGTCTCCGAGTTCTCACGCCAGATCAAGCTCCTCGCCAAGGAGCTCGAGATCCCCGTCATCGCCATCTCCCAACTCAACCGAGGCTCCGAGCAGCGCACCGACAAGAAGCCGATGCTCTCCGATCTCCGCGAGTCCGGCTCCCTCGAGCAGGACGCCGACATGGTCATCCTTCTCCACCGCGAAGACGCCTACAACAAGGACGAACGCCCCGGCGAAGCCGACTTCATCGTCGCCAAGCACCGCAACGGCGAAACCAAGACCATCACCGCCGCCTTCCAGGGTCACCTGTCCAGGTTCGTCGACATGCAGCAGGCGTAGCGAAGAAGAAGAAGAAGAGGACTCCGGCCCTACGTGATCGTGACGTACGGGACGTTGCCGTCATTCAGGTAGGCGTCAACGTCACCACCAGCCGCGGCTTCCCTTGGCCGACAACGTGCCGCTCACGCAGGCGCGATCCACGACGACACTCTCGTGTACAGGGTCGAGTTCCACCCCGTCGGATGGGCCTGAGGCGTGCGTCGAGAGAACCCCATGGCCGGTGACCCCACAGCGAGTGCGGCGGCGTACCCGCTGAGTCTGAGGACGTTCCCGCGACAACGCCCTCCCTGCACCGCCAGGCAAGCCATGGTGACCTGGTGAGGGCGATGCGCCGCAGCCCCGCTCGTACGCGCTCCTCGTGCATGTCCGGCAGGCCGGATCGGTAGGGTCGTGACATGCCGGAGCTCCTGTCGGGGTTGATCATCGAAGTGCCCGAGGCGGAACCCGCGGTCGGGGAGCTCCGGATGCGTCTGGACCCGGTGGCGGCGCTGGGCGTGCCTGCGCACGTCACCGCGTTGTTCCCCTTCGTCGACCCGGCGTCCATCGATGCCGACGTGCTGAACCGCGTGGCCGAGGTCGCACGTGCCAGCCGGCCGTTCGACTACCGATTCTCCAGGACGGGTTGGTTCGGAGACGACGTCCTGTACCTCGCGCCGGACGATCCCGCACCGTTTCGCGACCTGACGATCCGGCTCGCGGAGGCCTTCCCAGCCTGGCCGCCCTACGGCGGACAGTTCGCCGAGGTGGTCCCGCACCTCACGATCGGTGACAAGGCAGGACGCGATGTGCTGCTCGATGCGGAGAGGTCGGCGCGCGCGTACGGGCCGGTCGCGGGTCGCGCCGAGCGGCTGACCTTGATGGCGCAGTTGCCGGATGGTCGCTGGTCGTATCCCGGACGCTGGATGCTTGGCCGGGGCTAGGAGAGCGGCAGCCGCCGGATGTTCCCGCGGGAACGTGGCTGCGGCACCGCCCGACAGGCACACGGGGCGCGAGGGAGGAGACACGCCGCGGTACGGGTCGTACGGGCGCCTATACCCTGTCGGGCGGCCACGTCAGGGGCTGCATAGGCTGCAGCCATCGATCGAGAGGTGACGCTCATGCCTTCGTATGCAGCTCATCCAGGCGTCGACGCGTACATCGCGGGACTGCCCGCGTGGCAGCGGGGGATCTGCCAGCAGCTGCGCGACCTGGCCCACGAGGCGGATCCCGAGGTCGAGGAGACCGTGAAGCGGACCGTCCAGCCGTACTTCGTCCTCCAGGGCAACATCTGCGCACTGCTGGCGACGAAGGACCACGTGAACCTGTTCCTGTACGACGGGGGGCTCGCGCCCGATCCGTACGGCATCATCACCAGCGGCCACGCGAACAGCACCGGCCGGACGATCTCGTACTACCAGGGCGACGTCGTCCCCGACGGCCCACTCCTCGACATCCTCCGAGCGGTCATCACGGATAACCGCGCCGGCGGCTGGCGGCGGATCAAGTCCCGGGCGTAGAGAAGGCCCGCGCGGCCACCAGGTCCGAACTCGGAGTACCGACGGACAGGCAATGCAGGCGTACGAGGGCCCGACACGCCGCGGTGGACGTCACCTGGGCACCGATCGCCCGTCGATCGGGCTCGGCTTCTCCGCCAGTCCGGGTGAGGTCGCGACGTGATGAGGCGTTTCGGAGGCGACGAGGCCGAGAGCACCTGGCCAGGACTGGCTGGTCCTCAGGCGAAGGCTGCGTCAATGGCGGCCTCGACGTGCAGCCGGGTGGTGGCGAAGGTGGGCAGGGGACTGTCCGCCGGGCCGATCAGGAGCTCGATCTCGGTGCAGCCAAGGATGACTCCGGCGGCCCCCTCGTCGCCAAGATGCCCGATGATGGCGCCGACGGCCCGTCGGGACGCCTCCAGCAGCTGCCCTTGGCAGAGCTCGTCGTAGATCACCCGGTGGACCTCTGCGCGGTCGGCAGCCGACGGTACGAGCACCTCGAGGCCGTGGCTTTCGAGACGGTCGCGGTAGAACGACTGCTCCATGGTGAACGCGGTGCCGAGCAGGCCGACTCGGGTGATGCCCGCGGCGCGGACGGCGGCAGCTGTCGCATCCGCAAGGTGCAGGAAGGGGATCGAGGTGGCCGCCTCGATGGCCGGCGCCACTTTGTGCATGGTGTTGGTGCAGAGGATGAGCAGCTCGGCACCACCGGCCTCCAGCGACTGGGCGATCTCGGCCAGCAGGGCACCGGCCGCATCCCACTCGCCGCGCGACTGCAGCTGCTCGATCTCTGCGAAGTCGACCGATGCCAGCAGCAGCCGTGCCGAGTGAAGTCCGCCGAGTCGTTCGCGCACCAGCTCGTTCGCGAGCCGGTAATAGGCGGCGGTGGACTCCCAGGACATCCCGCCGAACAGTCCGATCATCTTCTGGCGGGGCATCGCCATCCTTTGCTGACCCGTTGCTCGATGACGATCGTATTGGTCAGCACAGCGTCCGATCGGGACTTCACACCCTCGGCCTTCCGCGGTCGGCTGCCGCGGCGAGCTCTGAGGCCCGCGAGCCCGTGGTTCCCGAGCCCGCGGTGTAGCGTCACGAACGTGACCGCATCCACTGACGCCTCTGACGCGATCGTCGTCACGGCGATCTTCCACCCCGCCGACGGCTCTCGCGATGCCGTACTGGCCGCCCTGGAGCCAGCCATCGCGGCCGTGCACGGGGAGCCGGGCTGCCTGCTGTACGCGATCCATGACGCGCCCGACGGCAGCATCGTCATGATCGAGAAGTGGGAGTCGGTCGCACTGCTGGACGCGCACGGCAAGGGCGAGGCCGTCGCGGCCCTCAACGTCGCTCTCACAGGTCTCGTCGCTGCACCGACTGAGGTCGCCCGCCTGGTCCCCCTGCCCATGGGCGAGGGGTCCAAGGGCGCGCTCTGAGCGGGTCGTGCCGCTCCGGTGATCCTCGGCCGTCAGGTTCCGTAGTGATACTGGGGAAATGACTGAGCCTGAGGTTTTCGACGTCGTTGTCATCGGAGCCGGCCCGGCCGGCGAGAACATCGCGCAGTACGCGACGCAGAATACGAAGCTGACCGCCGCGCTCATCGAGCGGGAACTGGTGGGCGGCGAGTGCTCGTACTACGCCTGCATGCCGAGCAAGGCGCTGCTGCGTCCGCTGGAGATCGCAGCGACCGCCGCCCACATCGGCGGGCTCACCGCGCCGACGCTCGACCGCCGCGCTCTGCTGGCCCGGCGCGACGAGTGGGTGTCCAGCTACGACGACTCGGGACAGGTCGAGTGGGCCGACGGCGCCGGGCTGGCAGTGCTGCGCGGCACCGGGCGGCTGGCCGGCGAGCGCCTGGTCGAGCTCACCACCTCCGAGGGGACCCGCACCATCGAGGCTCGTCACGCCGTGGTCGTCGCCACGGGGAGCGAGCCGACGGTGCCGGACGTGTACGAGGGGTGCCTTCCCTGGGGCTCACGCGACGCCACCGGAGTGGACGAGGTACCCGACCGACTGGTCATCGTCGGAGGTGGCGTCGTCTCGTGCGAGGCGGCGGTCTGGATGCGTGCGCTCGGCTCGTCCGTGACGCTGCTGGTACGTGGTGACCGGCTGCTGAACCGGGTCGAGCCGTTTGCGAGCGAGATCGTGCGGAAGGCTCTGTTGGAGATGGGCATCGATGTACGGCTGGGGGTCGAGGTGACTGCGTGCCAGCGGGACGACCCCCAGGACACCGGCCTTGGACGCGTACATGGCGGCCCCGTCGTCGTCTCCACCTCGCAGGGCGACATCACCGCAGACGAGATCCTCGTCGCCGTCGGGCGGCGCCCTCGACTCGACATCGGGCTCGAGTCGGTGGGGCTGGATGCAACGAAGGCGCTGGCCGGCGACGTACCGTCCTGGCTCGTCCTGGTCGGCGACTCCAGTGGCGAGGCGCCGTTGACGCACTGGGGCAAGTACCGCGCCCGCGTCCTCGGCGAGCAGATCGCCGCGAGGGCGACGGGTGGTACGGAGCCGTTCGTCCTCGACGACGTACCCGTCCCTCAGGTCATCTTCACCGACCCGCAGGTCGCGTCCGTCGGCCTCACCGAGGCGGAGGCACGAGCAGCGAAGATCGACGTCGAGGTGACGCACGTCCCGTGGTCGGCCGCCTCCGGCGCCGCGCTGCTGCGCGACGACGTCGAGGGCGGCGCGCAGCTTGTCATCGACCGCGCCAGCCGGTGCGTGGTCGGCGCGACGTTCGTGGGCCCGGAGGCCGGGGAGCTGCTCCACTCGGCGACGATCGCGATCACAGGACGCGTACCGGTCCACGTCCTCCGCCACGCCGTCCCGAGCTATCCGACCGCCAGCGAGCTCTGGCTGCGCCTCATCGAGCAGCTGCCGGCAGAGTTCCTTCAGCCTGAGAGCTAGGGGATTCGCGGAACTGCCCTCGCTATCGGTGCGTGACGGCGGCGACCCCGATGGAGGCGTCGGCCATGCCGTAGAAGCAGAACGTGCGGCCGGTGATGTCGACGATCGCGGTCGGGAAGACCACGTTGTCGACGACGCCGACCTGCTCGGCGCCGGTCTCGGGAACCATCAGCGGCTGGCTGCTGCGTTGGACGATCCGGGAGGGGTCGTCGGCGTCGAGGATCATGCCGCCGGCCGAGTAGCACACCTCGGTCTGCCTCTCGAACGGGTTCGCGGACATCGTGCCGGACACCCCGTGATACAGGAACAGCCAGCCTTCGGGCACCCGGACAGGAGGCGGACCCCCGCCGATCCGCAGCTTCTCCCACGACGCTTCGGGCCGGGCGATCTCGCGATGGCCGGTGGGATGTACGAGGGCGCGCGGGTCGGCGAGAGCTGCGGCGACCGGTACGTACGACAGCCAGATCGACGGCCGGTCGTCCGTGATCCCCGCCGGAAGGGTCGCCTCCGGGCCGATCATGTCGAACATGGGGCGGTGGATGAGGCCGAAGCACGGCTCACCGCCGGGACCGGGGATCGACTCCGGGAACCACACCGTGTCCTTGTTGGGGAAGATGTTGAGGTCGGTGTCCAGGACGTCGTCGTACGCGAACTGGATCGCCCCGAGGCGCGTCCACTGCTCCAGGTCGGGCGACGTGGCCAGGGCGGTCCGCGGTCCTGTGGGGCCGAACGCGACGTACGTCATGACGTACAGGCCGAGCTCGCCGATCCACGTCATCCGCGGATCCTCGACGCCGCCGTGTGTGGTTCCGTGCTCCCATGTGCGGTCCGGCTCGAGGACGACGCCGCGCCGTACGACCGAGGTCGGGACACCACCCGTCACCACGACGTCGGCTGTGGCGATCCTCGACCAGTTCCCTTCCGCGACCATGCGCGGGAACAGGACAAGGCGGCCGTCCGGCGACCACGCCGCCGCAGGGTTGAGGACCCCCTCGACCTCGTACGGCTCGTCGAGATCCGGCCGCATCACGACTCCGGCCCTGGTCATCTCGTACGGGAATTCTTCGCTCGTCACGGCGGTCAGCCTTTCACGGCGCCGCCCACCATCGAGCCCACCGAGAGCCGTTCCATCAAAGTGCAGGTTCGGGGCGGTCCAGGATGACGGTGCGCCCGCGATTCCATCGAAGTGCAGGTTGTGGAGGCACCCTGCGGGCGGTTTGACATGCACTTCGATGGAACGACCCCAGAACGGTCCGTCGTCGCACGCTCATAACGTGCACATCGATGGATCGAGCTCGGCTACAGGCGGGCCACCACGTTCTCCGGCTCTTCGCCGGCGAGGAGGTGCTCGAGCTGACGTCGTACGAGCGCGGCGACTCTCGGGTACGTCGCGTCGGTGTTCCCGCCCTGATGCGCGGTGATGATCGTGTTCGGCGCGTGCCACAGCGGGTGGTCGCTGGGCAGCGGCTCCGGGTCGGTCACGTCGAGCGCCGCACGCAGGCGGCCCGACTGCAGCTCGGCCAGCAGCGCGTCCGTGTCGACGACCGGACCCCGCGCGACGTTGACCACCAGCGCCCCGTCGGGGAGCGCCGCGAGGGTGGTGGCGTCCAGAAGGTGGAACGTGGACTCCGATCCTGGGACGGTCACCACGACGATGTCCGCTTCCCGCAGCAGCGCTACGAGCTCGCCGATGCCGTGGATGCCGTCACGAGCGGTACGAGCGACCTGCGTGATCTCGACCTCGAACGGGACCAGGCGTGCGACGACGGCCTGCGCGACCGAGCCGGCGCCGACGACCAGCACGCGCCGGTCGGCCAGCGACGAAAGCTCCGGGTTGTACCAGCGGCCGTCGCGTTGCGCGGCCAGCGCGTCCGGCACACCCCGTTGTGACGCCAGGATCAGTGCCAGCGCCAGCTCCGACGTACCGCTCGAGTGCACCCCGCGACCGTTGCAGAGCGTGACGCCCGGCGGCACGCGGGGGATCGCGTGCTCGAACCCTGCCGACGGCAGCATCACGTAGGAGAGGTTCGGCGTCTCGTACAGCCGCACCCACCGATCGGGCGCGCCCCAGTAGTGGCCGATCTGTACGACCCGTACCCGTTCCGCGACGTCAGGCGGCAGGGGACTCAGCAGGTCCCACAGCACGAGCTCCACGCGGTCACTGAGATCGCTCAGTCGGTCCAGCAGCTCCTGGTCGGGCACGGTCACCGTCAGCACCACCAGAGTCTCCCACCCCCGGCGCCGAGCCGGACATGGAAGCCGTGCGGTAGGGCATTCGCGAACGTCATGGCCGATTCCCGCCAGCGCGGGCGAGCCCGACCCGCGAGGATCGCTCCGTGAAACCACAGACTTCTCTGGACGATCGCCCGGCAACCGCCGCGATCCCGTCACCGACCGTGACAACGATCGCGTACCTCGCACTCGCACTGACGTGGGGCTCGAGCTTCCTGTTCATGAAGGTCGCTCTCCAGGAGTTCACGGCCGCGCAGGTGGCTCTGGGACGGATCCTCGTCGGTGCCGTCACGCTGACGACGCTCATGATCGCTACCCGCCGCGCCTGGCCACGCGAGCGCTGGCTGTGGGGTCACATGGCCGTCGTCTCGGTGTTCCTGTGCGTGGTCCCGTTCCTGCTGTTCGCGTGGGCTGAGTCGATCCTGCCGTCCGGGATAGGCGCGATCCTCAACTCGACGACCCCGATCTGGACGGCGATCGCGATGACCGTGATCATCCGGGGCACGAGCCTGACGCGCGGTCAGGTCGCCGGGATCGCGCTCGGTGCCGTCGGCGTCCTGCTGATCATGGGCGTGTGGCAGGTCGTCACGGCACCGGCGTTCCTCGGCTCGCTCCCTGCGCAGGCCGCCTGCCTGGGCGCGACCGCCTCGTACGGTCTCGCGTTCGCCTGGATGCAGAGGTACGTCAACCGGAAGCACAGGTACGACTCGGTCACGATCGCCTCCGTACAGCTCGCGAACGCCGCAGCGATCAGCCTGGTGCTCGTACCGTTCGTCGCGATCACGCCCGTCGTGCACCAGCCGGCTCCCACGCTCTGCCTGCTCGCCCTGGGGATGTTGGGCACGGGTGTCGCGTACGTGTGGAACACCCGCGTCGTGGTGACGTGGGGATCCCTCGCCGCATCCAGCGTGACGTACCTCACACCAGTGGTGGGCGTCTTCCTGGGGATCGTGATCCTCGGCGAAAGGCTCAGCTGGCACGAGCCGCTCGGCGCGGTCATCGTCATCGTGAGCGTGATGCTCGTGCAGAAGCGCCGCCTGCCCACGGCGTGGCTGCGAAACCTCTACAGGAGTGACCGTCGACCTGGCGGAGCTCATTTCTCGACCCGCCAGCCGAAGGTGTCACCACGGGCGAACTAGCCTGCGGGCAAGGAGGTCGCCGCGTGACCATTGACTCTGCCGACGGAACCGTCGTCGTCCTCGCCGAAGAAGGCGAGGGACCGACCATCCTCATCGTCCACGGCGGCATGAGCGACGAGTCGCCCTGGGGTGCGGTGGCGGCGGAGCTCTCCCGCGACTTCCATGTCGTACGGATCAGGCGCCGTCTGTACAGGCTCGAGCTGCCTCCTGACCCCGCCACGAACTTCGCGCGCGAGGTCGAGGACCTCGCCGCCGTCACGGCCACGTTCACCACACCGTGCCTCATCGTCGGCCACTCCTCGGGGGCGATCGTGGGCCTGGAGTCGCTCGTCGCTCACCCCGAGGCGTACGCGGGCGCCGTCCTGTACGAACCGCCCGTCGTCCTAGACGGCCCTGTCGGCACCCCCACCAGCGTCCCGCGAGCCCGTGCCGCGCTCGCGAAGAGGAGGGTCGGAACAGCCCTGCGGATCTTCCTCAAGGAGTGCGTACGGGTCTCGCCGTCCACTGCCCTGATGGCCGGCTTCTTCTCCGGGTTCATGCCGGAGCTGAGGAAATACGTCGCACGCCAGATCGACGACATGGACGCGATTGACCGGCTCGGGCGCCGCGTGGAGACGTACGCGGCCATCCAGACTCCAACGCTGTTCCTGTCCGGTGCGAAGAGCCCGGCTCACCTCGGCGAGAGGACCCGGGCGCTGGCCGAGATCATGCCGCACGCGACGATCACGACGATGCCCGAGCAGGGCCACGGCGCCCAGACCGGCGACCCGGCTCTCGTGGCGCGGCTCATCGCCGAGCAGGCACACGCGGTAGGGCTCGGTACGGCGTCGGCCTGAGCCGGCTCAGGCCCGCGTCACCACGTGGTGGTGCCGGGGAAGCCCTTGAACGGGCCGACCACGTCAGGGGTGATCCAGCCGCCGTAGAAGCCCCCGGCCTGCGGGATCACGCGCTCGTCATCGACGTAGCAGCTGTCCACCATCCCCGCGTACAGAGCGATGTGGTCGGCGAGCATGGCGAAGTCGGCTGTCGGCGTCGGGTAGAACCAAGCGGCCCGCGACGCGACCTGAGACCTGGAGATGAGGTCAAGGTACGAGGCTGTGCCCTTCCACTCGCAGACCGAGCGGCCATCAGCAGGCCGCAGCGAACCAGGGACGAAAGCGCTTCTGGGCAGGTAGTAGGTCGGGGGGTGGCTCGTCTCGAGCACCTGCCATGAGGTCGACGTCCGGCAGATCTCCTCACCGCCGAGCACCACCCGGATTTCACGGTCGCAGTGACGTACGGCAGGTGGTCGCGGGTAGTCCCAGACCGACTCCTGCCCTGCTGCGACCGGTGCGGGAGTTGGGCGAGGGGACATATCCACAGGCTAGGTCGGGCCTCCAACGGCTAGTCAGCGGGCTGTACGAAGGGCGCCGTTCTCGACGAGCCGTACGATCTCGGCGGCAATCTGCTCGGGCGGATCCAGCGCGTCGAGCGTCGGCAGCGATCCGCGCGTGGAGTCGAACGAGTGCCACATGTCCGTCGCGGCGAGTTGGTCGGCGAACGGGTGATCGCTGCGTGTCCGTACCCGCTGCAGGCACGCCTCGAGCGGGGGCAGCAGGATGGCGTAATGGAACGTACGGCCGGCTCCCGTCGCGAACAGGGCCGCGTACGGGGGCCAGAGGACGCCGTCGTACACCACGGTGAATCGCTCCGCGAGCCGCCCGCAGGCGGCAGCTGCGGCCGCGAGCACCACCTGGTTCTGGGCATCCGCCTCCGGACGCCAGGGCAGGACGCTCCCCCGCCGAATGAAGGCGAAGAAGTCGTCCCCGACGACGAGCGCGCTCGGGTCGTACGCGTCGGCCAGTGCCCGGGCCACGGTGGACTTCCCTGCTCCGGGCGGTCCGCTGACCACGATCACCTCACCCACGGGCCCAGGCTGTCACAGGTGCGTACGCGTCGGCAGCCGTTCGAGACGTCGGCGGGTTGCCCGGCCCACCCCCGTACGATCTCGCCATGCTCCCGAGCCTGCACGTGCTGTGGTCGTTCGGCCTCGTCGTCGCGCTGCTCACGATCACGCCCGGCGTGGACACGGCACTCGTGCTGCGGTCGGCCGCTGTCGCGGGTCGTACGCGTGCGTGGGGCGCGATCGCGGGGATCGGCTGCGGGACGCTGTCGTGGGGAGCGCTCACGGCTGTCGGTGTGAGCGCGCTGTTGGCCGCGTCCCAGATCGCGTACACGATCGTGCGCCTGGCCGGTGCCGCGTACCTCATCTACCTCGGCCTGCGGCTGCTCTGGTCGGCGATCAGGGGCCACGTGGGAACGACGGCTGTCACGACCGGTGTCGCCGACACGTTCGGCGCCGGGTGGCGGCAGGGCCTGTTCACGAACCTGCTCAACCCGAAGGTCGGCGCGTTCTACCTCGCGATCCTGCCCCAGTTCATCCCGGTCGATGCGCCACACCTGACGTGGGGATTGGCGCTCGCCGCCGTACATGTCGGAGAGGGCATCATCTGGCTCGGCATTGTGCTCATGCTCGCCCACTCCCTGCGCACGTGGCTCGAGCGGCCCCGGGTCGTGCGCGGCATCGACGCCGTGGTCGGTACGGTCATCGCCGGCTTCGGGATCCGGCTCGCGCTCGACTGACGCCGTGCTCGCTCACACCGCGACCGGACAGGCATCCAGATGACTGTCCGGTCGCTATAAGGGGTCTCACGGGGCATCGCGTGTGTTCACCAGCGCGCCGGGAAGTCCGCCGGATCGAGGTCGGTGAGCTCGGAGCCGAGCGCAACAAGGAGCTCGACCGTACGGCGCGCGGCCGGATTCGTACGGACGGTGTCCTTCAGCAGCGCCACGATCCGGCGCTGGGGCGTCGGGTTGATGAGCCGTACGTAGCGGACGTCGAAGCCCGACCACGACGCGACAAGGGCCGGAACCAGCGCGAGCCCGATCCCGGCGGCCACGAACGCGAGGCCGGTGACGTGATCCTCGGCGCGAGCCACGTGACGCGGGGTGAAGCCGGCCGACGAGCAGGCGTGCTTGATGATCTCGGTCGAGATGTCGTCGCGGAAGTCGTACTCCACCCAGTCCTGGCCGCTGAGCTCCGTGAGGCTGATGACATCGCGGTCCGCGAGCATGTGGTCGGGGGGCAGTGCGACGAGGTAGTCGTCGACCCCGATGATCGTCCGCCGGTAGCCCGGCGGCACCCGCGGGGTGTCCGACGGGAACTCGCTGCGCACCTCGAGGTCGACCGTCCCGTCGGCGCCCTCGGGGACGTCCACGATGGTCAGCTCGAGGGTCAGGCCCGGGAACTCGTGGCGGAGCGTACGGGTGACGCTGGGCATCCAGGCGTACGCCGCCGAGGCGAACGATCCGATCGTCAGCCGCGCCACCGTGCCCTCGCGGAGATCATGGGCCGTCGTGTTCAGCTTGGCCATCGCGGCGAGTGCATCTCCGCTAGCCGCAGCGAGCTCGATGGCTGCCGGCGTGGGTACGATCCCGCGTCCGACACGCTCGACGAGCGCGAAGCCGACCTCCTTCTCGAGCGTGTGGAGGTGCTGGCTGACGGTCGACGGACGGTAGCCGAGACGGCGCGCGGATTCGCTCACGGAACCACTGGCGATGACCGCTCGGAGGATGCGCAGACGGTTGAGATCGAGCACATACAGATCGTACGGCATCGCCGAATGAATGTTCGGTCATTGTTGCTTGTGTTGAATGCTTTGGCAGCGGGAACATTGAGCCATGTTCGGACAGCACATCGTTGATCGTGACCGCCAGCGCTTGATCGCGGATCTCGACTACCTCCGCATGGAGGACCTTCCCCATCCCTCGCCGGAGCGCACGTCTGCATGGCGCATGCTCCGCATCCAGACCGGCGGCTTCGAGCACGTCGGGGCCCCGCTCGGGCGCCTCGCGTCCGTCCGCTGAACACCGGGAGCGACGCTCCCACCCTTTGCATCGAGGGGTCTTCGACCTGCACGTGATGGGCGATCCATCACCGGGGTCCGTGGCCCCTCGACCCATGTCCACCCGCCGACGAACAATGGTGCTCATGACTCGCCCGTACGACATCATCGATTACCGGATCACCGACCATCACGTCGACGTACCTGTCGACTGGCGGCAGCCCGACCGGTTCGGAACGATCAGTGTGTTCGTACGGGAGGTGGTGAAGCTCTCGAAGCTCGGCGCCGACCTCCCGCCGCTGATCTTCCTGCAGGGCGGGCCAGGCGCCGGGTCGCCGCGGCCCCCGCACAACACGTGGATCGAGAAGGCGACCGACCACTACCGCGTCCTGCTCCTCGACCAGCGCGGTACGGCGAAGTCGACGCCGGTCACCGGACGTTTCATCACCGACTTCATCGCCGCCCATGGGGGCGGGGTCGAGGGCACGAAGGCCGCCGCCGACTACGTCGCGTGCTTCCGCGCCGATGCCATCGCCGACGACGTCGCGCACCTCAACAGTGTGCTCAATGAGGGCGTCCCCTGGACCACGCTGGGTCAGTCGTTCGGGGGCTTCATCACGATGTCGCTCCTCACGCGCCACCCGGAGACGGTCGCGCGATCCATGACGACCGGTGGGATCCCGGCCCTCGACCGGAACGCCGACGACCTGTACGAGGACCTGATCCCCCTGCAGACCGCACGCCACGACGAGTTCCGTACCCGCTTCCCGGAGGATCAGGCCCTCTTCGACGATCTCGCCGACCGCGCCGAAGCGGGCGAGCTCGTGACGCTGGCGGGCGATGTCCTGAGCGTGCACCGGCTGCAGCTGCTCGGTGGCGACTTCGGCATGAGCACCGGCGTCGAGAACCTCCACTGGATGCTCGACCTCGCGCTCGAGCCCAGCGGGCACGTCTCGCAGCGCTTCATCGAGGCCATGGCGCAGAGGAGCGAGACGGTCAGCGAGCCCCTGTACTGGACGCTTCAGGAGGGCTGCTACCACCAGGGTCACCGCGCCGGTGGCTGGGGAGCGTGGAACGCGCTGCAGCGCCACCCCGAGTACGCCTCCAGCGCGCGCCCCTTGCTGACGTTCGCCGAGTTCGCCCAGCCATGGATGTTCACCGAGCTCCCGGCCCTGCGGCCGTTCGCGGGTGTCGCCGAGGAGCTCGCCGGAGAGCGCACCTGGCCGCAGCTGTGGGACGTCGACCAGCTTGCGCGCAACTCCGTACCGCTCGCAGCCGCCCAGTACACCCACGACCCGTACGTGGGCCTCGAGGGCGCCAAGCGCAGCCTCGCGCTGATCGGGAACTCGCAGCTCTGGGAGAGCGACGCGTACCTCCACGACGGCCTCCGGTTGCACGGCGACGCGATCATCCCCGAGCTGATGGGCCTGCTCGGGGTGCTCTAGCCCCAGGGGACTAGCGGTCGACCAGCTCTACCGCTGCGGAGGCCGGCGCGGCGGCTGCGGCTGCGGCTGCGGCTGCGGCTGCGCGGACCTGCTCTCGGCCGGGGAGCCACGCGCACAGGGCGATCGCGACGAGGGAGAAGCCCGTCGCCCACCAGAACGCGACGTGGAAGCCCGTCACGAGCGCTGCCGTCCCGGTGCCGGAGATCGACTGCTCGAGGATGACCGCAAGCACAGCCGTACCGAACGATCCGCCGATCTGTTGCGCGGTCCTCGTCAGCACACTCGAGTGCGCGATCTGGGAGCGGTCGAGCCCGACGTACGAGGCCGTCATGACCGGCATCGTGACCGCACCCAGCCCGATGCCACGGATCAGCAGCCACAGGGCGAGGAGCCAGCTGTTGCTCGTCGCATCGACGAACGCGAACGGCAGTGTGGCGCCGGCGACGATGACGAACCCGACGGCGGCGATCGAGCGCGACCCGATCCGGTCGGTGAGCGGGCCGGCGATCTGCCGGCTGATGAGCGTTCCCAGCCCCTGCGGTACGAGCATGAGTCCGGCGACCAGCGCGGTGACGCCGCGGACCTCCTGATAGTAGAGCGGCAGCAGCAGCATCGCCCCGAACAGCGAGAAGCCCGACAGGAACAGCACCGAGGACGAGGACCCGACCGAGCGTGTGGCGAGCAGCCGGATATCGACGAGCGGCTCGCTGCGGCGCAGCGCGTACAGCGTGAAGGCCACGAGGCCCGCGACGCCCACGACGAGCGGCGCGATGGCGTCGACGTGGCCGAACCCGTGCTCCGTACCGGCGTTCGACAGCCCGAGGATCAGCGCCGCGATCCCGGGCCCGAGGAGCGCGAGCCCCAGCACGTCGAGCCGGGGCCGGGCGGCTGAGGCGGCAGGCGTGTCCTTCGCGAGGTACAGACCGGCCAGGATCAGGCCGACGACGCAGAACGGCACGTTGACCCAGAACATGAAGCGCCAGCTGAGGTTGGTGATGATCGCGCCGCCGACTAGCGGTCCGAGGATCGGCCCGAGCAGCGCCGGCAGCGAGATCCAGGCGGCTGTACGGCCGAGCTGCCGGCCACCCGCCGCCTGCATGACCAGCGTCAGCATCACCGGCAGCATGAGCCCACCGCCCAGACCCTGTACGACGCGCCAGCCGATGAGCGAGCCCGCGTCCCATGCAAGGCTCGACCCGACCGACCCTACGAGGAACACGGCGAGCGCGAACATCCAGACCCGCTTGCCGCCGAAGCGCGCGAGCGCCCACGTGCTCAGCGGGACGGTCACCCCGAGGGCCAGCATGTAGCCGGTGGTCACCCACTGGATGGTCGAGACCGAGACCTTCAGGTCCGTCGCCAGCTGGTGAAGGGCGACGCTGACGATCGTGGTGTCGAAGACGACCGCCAGCGCACCCACGGTCAGGATCAGCGCCGTTCTGAGCACCTTCGGGTCGAGCTTGTCGTGCGTACGGGCTGTGGCAGTCATCGTACCTCGAATAAGAGTTGGATTGCTTTCTTATGTGAGGGTAGATCCGACTGCGAAAGAATGCAAGACTCTCTTATCCTGTATTCATGACGACGGACCAGATCGTGCCTGCGGAGACGACCGACGCGGTGAAACGGCGCCGCCGGGGCGAAGAGCTCGAGCACGCGCTGCTCACCGCGGCCTGGGACGAGCTCGCAGCGGTGGGTTTCGCGAAGCTGACGATGGAGTCGGTCGCGGATCGTGCCAGGACCGGCATCGCCGTGCTGTACCGGCGCTGGTCGAACAAGAACGACCTCGTGCTCGCAGCCATCAGGCGCTACAGCCAGACGCACCTGTTCGCGGTTCCTGACACGGGCAACCTCCGCGACGACCTGTTGGCGCTGCTCACCAACTTCAACCTCGGACGGACCGAGTTCGTGGCCCTTCTCGGTGCGACCTTCGCCGGCCTCCAGGACAGTGCCGGGCTCACCATCGAGGACGTACGCAACGTCGTCCGCGGCGACGGCCCACACCTGTCCGACGACGTGTACCGCCGGGCTCATGAGCGCGGCGAGATCGACCTCGCGCAGGTTCCCCAGGACGTGCTCGACCTGCCGTTCCAGCTGGTGCGACACGACGTCCTCATGACCCTCCAGCCCGTCTCACCCGAGCGGATCCGGTCGATCGTCGACGACATCTTCTGGCCGCTCGCCATGACGCGTCACGCTGTCCGCGGTCACACCCCGTGAACGCCACTCCCTAGGGGCTCGGCCTCTGCGCGCGTGTCGGGTTGATGGTCTCGCCGCGCATCAGGGGCGCTGATGTGCGGTTGCCGAGCTGCTCCATCGCGAGCCGTCCGACGAGCTGCTGGTTGGTCGTGACGCGCTCGGAGCGGCCGTTGCTCAGGAAGCTGAGCAGCCACCGGACAAGCGTGGACACCTGCTGCTTGAAGCCCGCGATCATCAGCAGGTGCAGCAGCAGCCACGCGAGCCAGGCGAGGAAGCCGGTCAGGCGCAACTTGCCGATGCTCGCCACCGCCTGGTACTTCGAGATCGTCGCCATGCTGCCCTTGTCGGAGTACGAGAAGGGGTTGGGCGTCGTCCCGCCCGCGATGCGTGCCGTGATGCTGTCCGCCGCGTACCGCGCGGACTGGATGGCGCCCTGAGCCACCCCAGGGACGCTGTCGATCGCCATGAGGTCGCCGATCACGTACAGCTCGGGATGTCCAGGCAGCGTGAGGTCCGGGAGCACCTTGACACGCCCGGAGCGGTCGACCTCGGCGCCGGTCTGCTCGGCGACGGCCTTGCCCAGCGGGTTGCCCTGGACGCCGGCTGCCCACACCTTGCAGATCGAGGCGATGCGCTGTTCCGTACCATCGGCGTGCTTCAGGGCGAGCCCGGTGTCGTCGACCGACGTCACCATCGTGTCCAGCACGACCTCGACGCCGAGCCGTTCGAGCTCGTGCTTGGTCTTCGCGCCGAGCTGTGTGCCGAACGCCGGCAGGACCTGCGGCGCACCGTCGACGAGGACCACGCGAGCCTTGCTGGGGTCGATCCGGCGGAAGTCGTGCGCGAGCGTACGGTTCGCGAGCTCGCGGATCTGCCCGGCCATCTCGACGCCGGTCGGGCCCGCGCCCACGACGACGAACGTCAGCATCTCCTGGGCCTTCTCGGAATCGTCCTGGATCTCGGCCAGCTCGAACGCACCGAAGATCCGGCTGCGCAGCTCCAGCGCGTCGTCGATCGACTTCATCCCGGGAGCGAACGTCGCGTACTCGTCATGACCGAAGTACGACTGGCTGGCGCCCGTCGCGAGGATCAACGAGTCGTACGGGCTCTCGCGCTCGGTGTCATGGAAGCGCCAGTGCACGACGTGGGCGGCGACGTCGATGGACTCGACCAGGCCCTGTACGACGCGGGCGTTGTGCTGGTGCCGCAGGATCTCCCGGGTGGCCGGCGCGATCTCGCCCTCGGACAGGATCCCGGTCGCGACCTGGTAGAGCAGCGGCTGGAACAGGTGGTGGCTCGACTTGTCGATGAGCGTCACCTCGACGTCCGCCTTGGCCAGGGCCTTCACCGCGAAGAGCCCACCGAACCCCGATCCCACCACTACGACTCGATGGGTCATGGGGACTCCGATCAGCGTGATGGTCGACGAAAGAGGTACTCCCTGGATATCACACCGGTCACCAACAAACGGTGTCGGAAGCGGACGCTCAGCTCACGGCCTGAAGACGACCGCCACGTTCGTGTTGTTCTCCACGCAGATATGACCGAAGAAGTTCTTGTCCGGAATGGCCTTCGTCCAGCCGGCATGGCGGATCGAGGAGCACGACGGGACCTGCTGGCTCAAGACCAGGAGCTTCCATGTGCCGTTGACCTTGCCCCACAGCCGGTCATCGCCTGAGGTGATGATCTGGGGGCAGGACCCGGAGTGGTCGATCCAGACCTGACCGGACAAGAGCTCCCCGACCTGGTAGCCGTTGACGGATATGCCCGAGCACTTTCCGTACGTGGCCTTGACCTGCGCCAGGGTGACGACCAGGAACTCCCGCGCGTCCGCGGTGAGCCACGTGGGTTCTTTGAGCTGCGCCTCTGAGCCGAACTTGGGACCGTCCATCTCACCAACAGAGAGAACGACGGTCCCGACCGCGGGGTCGTTGGCGGCCGTGGTGCTGCTGGCCGGCGACGGGACGCTGGCCACGGCAGAGGGGCTGGAGGACGGCCGGGCGGCGGAGACCGGGGAGGCCGTTGTTGCAGCGGTGCTGCAGCCGCCTGCCAGGACCATCAGGGCGACGAGGGGAAGGGCACGGAATGTCATGGAGCAATCGTTTCCCTCACAAGGATCTCGCGCGTCGGAATGCCTGGAGTCTTATCCCTGAGATAGTCGTGTCCCGGTCTCAACCCTGAGCCCTGAATCGTGGCGTGACCTCATGGGCGATAGTCGACCGGGAAGTTGTATCCCTCCTGTCGACACTGCTGGCCGAAGAAGCCTTTCGGGAGGGTCGACTCCCACCCCGCCGCGCGGATCTCCGCGCACGGGGGATAGTTCTGACCGACGACGATGACCTTCCAGGTGCCGGAGACCTTGCCCCAGAGGATCGCGGCCCCGCCGCGCCCAGGCCCGCACGTACCAGACCGGCCGCCGTCGAAGATCTGACCGTCGACAAGGTCCGCGACGCGATAGGCCGAGACGTAGATGGCCACGCAGGTGTTGCCCGACTGGTGGTGCGCGAGCTCGCCGACGAGGAACGTCTTCTCGTCGCTCGTGAACCACGGGATGGAGTTGATGGCCGCTGCCGACTGGAAGTAGATGCCCTCGGCCAGGTACACGACGCGACCCGTCGCCTGGCCCGTTGCCGTCCGGGTCGCGGACGCGGTGGGACTGCTCGCGGGCGCGCTGGTGGCGGTGGACTGACTGGCTGGTGCGGTGGAAGGCGCCGCCGTGGCCGACGCCACCGACGGGACCGGGCTTGAGGTGCTGCTGGGCGCCGTGCTGGCCCCGTTCGGGGTCCCGGCGCACGCCGCGGTGAGCATGATCATCGCGGCCAGAACTACCGACCGCTTCATGGGTACAAATCTATTCTCAGCAGGGGTTTTGGATCGTCAACAGCAACGAATCTTTCCCTGAGAGGAGCCCCGCACCAGTCAGGGCTTGTAGATCACCTGTGTGCCGTTCTCGTCGCACTGGCCGCCGTAGAACTCCTTCGGGATCGTCGAGGTCCACCCGGCATGTCGAATGTCCGAGCAGACGGGTTCGGACTGCCCCCCGATGACGACTCCCCACTTCCCGGCGATCTTGCCCCACAGGATCGTGGCCCCACCGCCGGCGCAGTTGGGCTCCCCTACGCCGAACTCCCCACCGTCGATGAGGTCCGCGACGCGATAGCCCGACACGGTGAGTACCCCGCAGTCGTTGCCGTCCCCCGCACTGATGCGGTACTCCTTCTGTGCGAGTTCCAGCTGGCCCACCAGGAAGGTCTTGGCGTCGCTCGCGAGCCATGCCGTGGCGTTGATCTGGGCTGCCGTCGAGAACTTGACACTGTTCGCGGCGAGGTCCACGACCGTGCCCACCGACGTCGACATGGTTGCCGTCGCCTTGCTCGTTGTCGCGTTGGGGAGCGTGGCGGCGGTCGTCGGAGCCTTGGAGGGCGAAGGCGCCGCGGGTACCGAGGCCGGGCTCAGAGAGGTCGCGGGCACCGTAGAACCTGCGCTCGGCGTCGGCGCGCACGCAGCGGCCAGCAGGGCCAGTGCAACGAGAGAGAGGGGGCGAAATCTCATACGAATATTGTTGTCCCTGCAGGGGTCCCGCGGGCCGGAATGCCCGCAAGCCGTCCCGGCGACCTCAGGGCTTGAACTCGACGTCCGCCCTCTTGGCATCTCTACAGGTGCCGCCGAAGAACTCTTTCGGGATGGTGGTCTTCCAGCACCCGTTGAGCACGATCGAGGCGCACCTGTCGCCCGCCCCTGGAAGCCAGCCACGGGGATGCGAGCAGTTTCGCGGCGTAATCCTTGCCTGAGCAGTGATCCTGCACTGTGGAATGCTGGTGTTCCTATTCCTGAGACCGCACCACCCCCAGCGCTCGACCCTGAGCCGACATGTCCCGACAACCGGTGAATCCTCCGGGAGGAAACCCTGATGTCAGGTTCATAGGCTGCTCATAGGGTTGGCGTCGCAGCACACACCTCGAGGAGAACCCCCATGGCCGTCACCGCCGTCGACACCCCCCACGCACCGACACAGGGGCGAGCGGCTGTCCGTACAGAGCATTTGACGAAGATCTATGGCAAGGGCGAAGCGACCGTCCACGCGCTCGACCGGGTGACGCTCGAGATCTTCGCCGGGCAGTTCACCGCGATCATGGGCCAGTCAGGGTCCGGCAAGTCGACGCTGCTGCACTGCATCGCAGGCCTGGACTCACCGTCCGGGGGCCGGGTGTGGATCGGGGACACCGAGATCACCGCACTCGCCGACAAGCCGCTCACGCTCGTACGTCGCGAGGCCGTCGGCTTCGTCTTCCAGTCGTTCAACCTGTTGCCGACGCTCGACGCGAAGGACAACATCCTGCTGCCGCTCAAGCTGGCGGGGAAGAAGCCTGACCAGGAGTGGTACGACCAGGTCGTCGACGTCCTCGCGCTGCGCGACAGGCTCACGCACCGGCCGTCCGAGCTGTCCGGCGGCCAGCAGCAGCGCGTCGCCGTCGCCCGCGCCATGATCACCAAGCCGACCGTGATCTTCGCCGACGAGCCCACCGGGGCGCTCGACTCGGCCTCAGGCCTCGCGTTGCTGCAGTTCCTCCGTCACAGCGTCGACAAGCTGGGCCAGACCGTGGTCATGGTCACCCATGACGCGCAGGCGGCATCCTTTGCCGACCGTACGATCCGGCTCGCCGACGGCCACGTCGTCGCCGACCAGCGGAGGAAGTGATGCTGCGCGAGCCCCGCAGGCTCATCGCCTCCATCATCGCCATCGCGGTCGGCGTCGCCTTCGCCGCCGCGACGTTCTTCCTGTCCGCCTCGCTCGAGAAGAGCATCAACGCACAGCTGGCCGGACCCGCCGAGGGCGCATCGCTTGTGGTGTCCATGAATATGTCCGGTGGTCAGATGGTCCCCCCGACCGTCGTGGCGAAGGCGAAGCAGCTTCCTGGGGTCAGCCGTGTACGCGCCGAGGGCTACTCCTCCCTGCAGGAGAAGACAGCGAAAGGCTCACAGCCGATCATGCTGCGTCAGACCCCCTCCGAGTCCGACACGACGTTCACGTCAGGACACGTTCCCACGGTTGCAGGAGAAATCGCCCTGTCGCAGGTGCTGGCGGACCAGCGCAAGCTGGCACTCGGAGCGGCGATCCAGTGCGTGGACGCCTCGGACCAGTCCAAGACCAGGACGTTCACGGTCGTCGGGATCTTCACGCCCGGCAAGGAGTACAACGATCCCAAGGGGATCTTCGCCATCGTCATACCGGAGGACCTCTTCTGGGGGCAGGGCGATCAAGCCGGCTACTTGTACGCGTACGTGTTCGGTGGCGACCCGTCCAGTCTGAAGACAGCTGTCTCGGCCATGTCCGAGGTCAAGGCCGCCGGCCTGACAGTCCAGACGGGGACGGAGTTCCTGGACGAGCAGCGCCAGGTTGTCAAGCAGACCCTCGCTCTCATCACGAACTTCCTGCTCGGCTTCGCAGCAGTGGCACTGTTCGTCGGAGCCCTCGTCATCGCGAACACGTTCTCGATCCTCGTGGCGCAGCGCTCGCGCCAGCTTGCGCTACTGCGCTGCGTCGGTGCCGTACGGAGCCAAGTGTTCCGTACCGTCATCGGCGAGGCGTTGCTCATGGGCGTCATCGGTGGAGTCGCCGGCGTCATCGGTGGCGGCCTCTTCGCCTTCGTCGTCGTACAGATCGGCAAGGCGGCGAGCTGGGGTCTCAACGACTTCGCCATCACCCCCACCGCGATCCTCGTACCCCTCGGCATCGCCGTCGCCATCACGCTGTTCGCGGCGTTCCGCCCAGCCTTGCGCGCGACCCGCGTCTCACCCCTCGCGGCGCTGCAGCCTCAGCTCGAGCCGGTCACGGGCCGGCGTGCCAGCCTGCCCGTACTGGTCGCGGGTGCGGTGCTGACGGCGGCCGGCATCGGCGGCCTCCTCTATGGCGCCATCAAGCCTCGCTGGACCTCGGACACCAATACGAGCTTCGTCGTCATCGGCATCGTCGGTGGGTTCGCCGGCATCGTCGGCATCCTCATGCTCGGAACGGTCATCGTGCCTGCGCTCGCCCGGCTGGTCGGCATGATCCCGACCCGGCTCGGTGGCGTACCGGGGCGGCTCGCCGCGGAGAACAGCCGTCGGAACCCGAAGCGCGCCACGGCGACAGCCAGCGCCCTGCTGATCGGTATCACGCTCATCTCGATGGCGACCGTCGGCGCCTCCACCGCCAACGCCACCGAGCAGCGGGCGCTGGACCGGAAGTTCCCGTCCGACCTCACGGTGCTTGCCGACGGGGGAATCTCCACGTCTGTGCTGCAGCGGATCCGTCAGGTGTCCGTCGTCTCGGCGGCGGAGATCGTCGGGATGAGCGGCGCGCAGATCAACGGCGGTACTGAAACGGCGACGATTCTTGGGATGGACTCCAACGTACGTGACGTGCTCCGCTACCCGGCGTACGTTGACGGGCTCGCCGACGACACGGTCATCGTGCCCGCCCAGATGAAGATCGCGGCTGGGTCCCTTGTCACCCTCGTGGGTGACAAGGGCACCGTGTCGCTTCGCGCGGTCGTACTGAGCGCCTCGCCGGAGTCGCCGGTGGTCACCTTGACGACGCTGAACCGGATCGACAGCTACGTCGAGCGGCAGGCGTGGGTGAAGCTCACCGACACGAGCGACCCGAACATCAAGATCGAGACGTTGTCGTCCGAGCTTCAGGACGTCCCTGGGGTCCAGCTCACAGGTGGGGTTCAGGAGCGTCAGGGGATCCAGCAGATCCTCAACATCGTGCTGGGTGTCGTGATCGGGCTCCTCGGCGCCTCCGTGCTGGTCGCGATCGTGGGCATCTCGAACACGTTGTCGTTGTCGGTTCTGGAACGCACGCGCGAGTCGGCGCTGCTGCGAGCCCTGGGGCTCACTCGCCCGCAGCTGCGCGCGATGTTCGGGGTCGAGGCGATGGTGCTCGCGGGCGTCGGCGTACTGCTCGGCATCGCTCTCGGGATCGGCTTCGGCATCGCGGGCAGCTTCGCACTGCTGAACAAGTCCATCTCCGAGGTTGTGGTCGAGATCCCCTGGTTGTACCTGGTGGGGATCCTGGCGTTCGGCCTCGGGGCGGGCTGGCTCGCGTCCGTCCTGCCGTCGATCAGGGCCGGCAAGGTGCAGCCCGCCAGCGCTCTGGCCGCCGAGTAGCCGATCCTTGGCCCATATGTCGACCGGACGGGCATCTGGATGCCTGTCCTGTCGACGAAATGCCTGTCCGGTCGCCTGGGTACGCTCCGGCCCGTTGCCGCACGTACGGGCCCTGTCGGTGCCATCGTGAAGACATGGCTGCACTGTCGCTGACATTTCTGGGTGCCGCAGGCACCGTCACGGGCTCCAAATACCTGGTCGATCTTCCCGGGAGGCGGATCCTCGTCGACGCGGGGATGTTCCAGGGCGAGAAGGAATGGCGGGAGATGAACTGGGCGGACTTCCCTGTACCGCCCAGCTCGATCGACGGGATCGTCCTCACGCACGCCCATGCCGACCACTGCGGCTACCTCCCGGCGCTTGTCAGGGACGGCTTCGCAGGACCCATCTGGTGCACGTACGGGACGGCCAAGCTCGCCGCGATCGTCCTCATGGACGCCGGGCACCTCCAGGAGAAGGAGGCCCAGTACGCGCAGGAAGGCGGCTACTCGAAGCACGAGAACCCGCTCCCGCTGTACACGGTCGCCGACGTCGAGAAGACCACCCCGTTGTTCAAGGTCGTCCCGTTCGACACGAACGTCGACCTCGGTGCCGGCATCGCGATCCGCATGACCCGCGCTGGTCACATCCTCGGGTCCGCGTCCGCGACGCTCTCCACGCCCGAGGGCTCGGTGCTCTTCTCCGGCGACCTCGGCCGGATCGACCATCCCGTGCTCCGGCCTCGCGACACACCGCCGGGCTCGCCGTTCGTACTCATCGAGTCGACGTACGGCGACCGCGAACATCCCGACCCCACCAAGGGCGCCGAGCACGAGGCGATGGCCGACGCCATTCGTCGTACGATCGGGCGCGGCGGATCAGTGCTCATCCCCGCCTTCGCCATCGACCGTACGGAGATCGTCCTCAAGGCGCTCACCGAGCTGCGCGAGGCAGGCAGGATCCCGCACGACGTACCGATCTATGTGAACAGCCCCATGGCGGTCGCGGCGCTGGCCGTCTATCGCGAGGCCGAGGGCCGCGGCGAGCTGCGCGACGACATCCAGCCCGAGGACTTCTTCAACCTGCCGAACCTGCGCGAGATCACCGACGCGGAGGACTCGAAAGCCCTGAACCATCCCGACCATCCGAGCATCGTCATCAGCTCGTCCGGCATGGCGACCGGCGGCCGTGTGCTCCACCACCTCGAGGCGATGCTGCCCGACCAGCGCAACTGCGTGATATTCACCGGCTACCAGGGCGTCGGTACGCGCGGTCGCACACTGCTGAACGGCGTGACCGAGATGAAGTTCAGGGGCCGGTACGTGCCGGTCAAGGCCGAGATCGTCTCCGATGGCGAGTTCTCGGTACATGCCGATGCGTCCGACCTCATCGACTGGCTCCGCGACTTGTCGCCGAAGCCGGAGACGGTGTTCGTGACGCACGGCGAGGAGGGCTCGTCCGACGCGTTCGCCGCGAAGGTACGTACGGAGCTCGGGCTGACCGTCGTCGTGCCGCGCTACCAGGAGAAGGTGACGCTGATCCCCCGCGGTACGTGGGTGCCGCTCAACCCGGTCAGCGGGGCGGTGCCGGAAGCGCCCACTCCGCATCCCGTACCCGCTCCGCATCCCGTACCCCATCCGCCCTCCGTCCCCCACGCGCCGACGCCGGGCGGGAAGCTGCCGCAGGTACGGACGGTGGCCGACACTCATGCCGACGACATGGAGCAGGTCGAAGTGATCCTCGAAACCGCGATCGGCCAGGTGCCGTTCCTCCCGGAGGAGAAGCAGGCCGAGGTGTCCGAGCTGCTGCACGAGGTGCTCGGCATCGTCCGGGGTTCGTCGCCGGACCTCGGAGCCGTGCGGGAGGGCGTCAACCTCGCCCTGTACGCAGCGGCGGGTGCCGTCGAGACCCCCGGCGGCCAGTCCATCGTCGCCCTGCTCGCGCACGTACCGAAGGTGCTGGGGTGAGAGTCCGGTTCATCATGTTAAGTGGGTGGCTTGTATGTTCACACGGCGAATTTGTCATGTGAAGATCCGAATTGGCTACTTAACATGATGAACCGACGACACCCTGAGAGGTCTAGGGGCGAAGGGCCCGCTCGATGACCGCCGCCGATGCGGCCGCCCAGGCCTGCGGGTGGCAGGCGGCGGGGAAGGGCAGCGGGGTCGGGGTCTCGTCGGCGCCGTACCCCGCGTACAGCTCGGGGAGGCGGTAGTCGTACGCGGTCGCGGCGCGGAGCAGCTCGGCGGCGAGCAGCCTCGCCTCGACCACGAAGCCGTCGCGCAGCATGCCGGACAGGATCACGCCGTTGTCGTGGGTCCAGATCGCGCCGACGTGGTAGCCGAGTGGCCAGTAGCCCTTGTTGTCGGTCGACAACGTGCGGATGCCGAAACCGGAACGCAGGGTGGGGTGCATGAGCCGGTCGACGACGACCCGCGACTCGTCGCGCGACAAGATGCCGGTCCCGAGCAGGTGCCCCATGTTCGAGGCAACGCCGGTGACCGGCCGCTTGGTCGCGTCGAGCGCGATCGCCGGGTAGGGACCGAGCTCGTCCCGTACCCAGAACTGCGCGCGGAACCGGTCGGCGAGCGCGGCCGCCCAGGTTCGCCATCCGGCGGCCTCGGCTGTCTCCCCTTGTCGCTCCAGCAGTCGCGCGCCGACGAGCGCGGCCTCGTACGCGTACCCCTGCGCCTCGCACAGCGCTATCGGTGACGTGGCGAGGCTGCCGTCGGCCCAGCGGATCGAGTCGCCGGAGTCCTTCCAGCCCTGGTTGGACAGGCCTTTGCCGGTGTTGGCGTACTCGAGGGGTCCGTCGCCGTCGGCGTCCGCGTGGTCGCGCAGCCAGCTGAGCGCCGAGCGTAGGTGCGGCACGAGACCCGCGAGCTCGTCCCCGGCAAGGCCTCCGTCGACCAGGTCGCCCAGCAGGATGATCCACAGGCACGTCGCATCGATCGTGCCGTAGTAGACCGGCGGCAGCACGATGCTCTCGGTTCCGGCGTGACGGCCCGGCCCGTACAGGGGGAGCGGCTCGCCGCGCACCTCGTGCGGGATCTTGCCGGGCTGCTCGGCGGTCGTGACGTCCGTCGTCGTCCCTTGTCGGGCCGCGAGCACCTTGAGCGTGCCGAGCGCGACCTCCGGTGCCCACGACAGGCTGAGGCGCGCCGACAGGAGCGAGTCGCGACCGAACAGCGTGAGGAACCACGGGGCGCCGGCGCCGTAGAACACCTGGTCAGCGTCGCCCAGGGACGTCATCCGGAGTGCGGCGAGATCGCGGGATGCCGTCTGTACGAGGAGGTCCAGCGGTTCCGCACCGGCTGTCTTGAGCACAGCGCAAGGGCTGTGTACGAAGGGGAAGCTCGGGTCCGACGCGACCAGACGCCACTCCACGGACGTCTCGCCGTGAGCAGGCACGATCACATCCCACTGCGCGTGCAGGTCATGGTCTCCCCGCGACACGATGGCACCCGGTGCGAGGAAGCAGGCCTCGCCCTTGTGCCCGAAGGACCAGGTGTACGAGCCGTCGTCCTGCGCCGTCGCGGCGGGCCTGTCGTCCCCCGACACACTGGAGCGGATGGCCGCCATCGGCGTCGAGTCGGGCCGCACCTTGAGCAGCAGCGGGAACGTACGGTCATCGTGTGCGGCGCTGTGGATGACGATCCGTTCGCGCAGACCGTCTGCGGTGAGTCGTCGCTCGCGGCGGCACACGATCGCGGGGTCGGCGCCGAGGTCCGGGGTGCGCCACACCGTGTCGAAACGGGCTCGACCGCCCCCGGGCTCGATAATGCCGATCGCCTCGTTCGCCACGCCCAGAGCGCTGAGCACCACGGAGTCGGCGATCCGTACGTCGGCGCAGTACACGCCCTGGACCGCCGACTCGACGATCTGCCCGTCACGGCCCGACCAGCACTGCTGGGGTGCGGCCAGCACGACGCTGAGGTCGTGAAGATAGGGCTGCTCCATCGAGTCCCTCCGGGTTGGCGTCCATACACGCTATCGCCGATTTGAGCGATCCAACCAGAGGCCAGGTGGCATCGTTCTCCGCCTTACCACGCCACCACGGCCAGCCTCATATTGACAAGGCATGCGTTGCGTTATTCAATATCAGCCATTGGTAAGGCATGCCTAACTTGAGGAGCGTTGTGATCCCCAACCTGCTGATCGGTCTGCGTGAGGGCCTCGAGGCCGTGCTCGTCGTGAGCGTGCTCGTCGCGTACCTCGTGAAGTCCGACCGACGCAGCCAGCTCCCGTTCGTCTGGCTCGGTACCGGACTCGCCGTGGCCGTGTCGCTGGGCTTCGGGGCCCTGCTGACGTTCGGCCCGCGGGGCCTGAGCCAGCAGGGTGAGGACGCGATAGCCGGCAGCCTGTCGGTGCTCGCGGTGGTCTTCGTCACGTGGATGATCTTCTGGATGGCCAAGGCCTCGAGGACACTCGCCACGGACCTGCGGGCCCACATCGACGCGGGCGCGACGCCGTGGTCGCTCGTTCTCATCGCCGCGCTGGCCGTCGGCCGCGAGGGGCTTGAGACCGCGCTCTTCCTCTGGGCAGCCACCAGCTCCGCGGTTCGCGACGGGGTGCCCACGAGCCAGCCGCTGATCGGTGCGCTGATCGGCATCGTGATCGCGATAGGTCTGGGGTACGGGCTGTACGCAGGAGCTGTACGGATCAACCTCTCGAAGTTCTTCTCCATCACCGGTGGGGCACTGATCGTGGTAGCCGCCGGAGTCCTCGCGTCGGGTGTCCGCGACCTTCAGGACTCCGGCGTGCTACCCGGCGCGAGCACGATCGCGTACGACGTCTCCGCGGTGATCCCCCCCGAGAGCGCGGTCGGGAGCCTCCTCAAGGGGATCCTGAACTTCTCCGCCGCACCGACGATGCTCGGGGTGGTTGTCTGGGGCGGGTACGTGGTCGTGGTGGGTGCCACGTTCGTACGCCGTGTCACGCGTCGTCGGCAGGTGCCCGCGCGAGCCAGCTCGGAGTCGGCCTCCGTCTGACCCGGGGGAGGCCCCCGAGGGGAGGGCCTCAGCCTGAGAAGCGCACCAGGACGACGCCGAGAAGCACCAGACCCGCCCCGAGGAGGCGGCGGCGACTGAGGTGCCGCGCGGGGAAGCCGAACGCGCCGAAGTGGTCGAGCGCGAGGCCGCCGGTGATCTGACCCAGCAGCGTGGCGCTGATGGCGAGCGAGGTGCCCAGGATCGGGGTCACGTACGCGATCGAGAACACGAACCCGGCCCCGATCAGGCCTCCGAGGTAGCTCCACCAGGGGGCTCGGCCGACGGGTCGTGGCCGATTGCGAGCGACGAGGTTGATGAGCACGAGGCCCGCCAGGCCGACCGCGAACGACACCAGTGCCGCAGCGAGTGGCGACCCCATAACCGTACCGAGTCGCCCGTTGACGGTCGCTTGTACGGCGCCGAGCACTCCGGCCCCGATCCCCGCGGCCCACAGGATGGCGGTCTTCCAGGTCGGGCCGGAGCTCGCCGGGGCAGAGCGATGCCGCAGGTTGACGAGGACGGCGCCCAGAGCGACCAGCAGAACGCCGACGACGCGTCCGATAGTCAGCGGTCGCGGGGTCGTGCCGAACGCGCCGAGCAGGTCGATGACGAGCCCGCCGACCACCTGTCCGAACAGCGGCAGGATCACGGTGGCGGACGCGCCGATGCGGGGCAGCAGCACCATGTTCATCGTCAGGAAGATCAGTCCGCACAGGCCGCCGACCCAGATCCACCAGGGCTGGGACTCCGCCGTCGCCCGTAGTGGCAGCGGGGTCCGGGTGGCGAGCAGGACGATGCCGAGCCCGAGCGTGCCGACCCCGAACGACACCAGCGATGCGAGCAGCGTGACCCCGATGTGGCGAGCGAGGCGGGTGTTGACGCCGGTCTGGATCGGGATGATCGCTCCGACGACCACCGCGAGGACCACAGCCATCAGCGCCACGTGCAGAGCCCTTCCCTCGTCGTCAGGGCCTCACCCTACGGCGTCAGTCCGACACGTCCGTCCTCGATCCCGCCGACCCTGTGGGTCAGAGCCGACCGTTGCCCCTCAGCGTGACCTCGGACTCGATGGTCACCCAGCCCCGCCGCTCGGGGGTGGTGATCGGGGGTCCAGGACTCGAACCCGAAGCCCCAGCCGCCGGCGGGCTGGTCCGCACGCGGTCGGTTCATCACGTTAAGTGGGCGAACAGGCGCTTACCATGGCGGATCCGCCGTGGTAACCACACACTCGCCTACTTAACATGATGAACCGAGGCCCGGCCGAGCCGTACGGGGATGCGGTGCGGGCCGAAGTGGCCGGGCACGGCGTCGTACCGGCCGGGGAGCTTCGTGCCGCAGTCCGGGCAGCAGCCGTCGGGTGTGAGCCGGTAGCGGAGCAGCTCGTACCGGTCACGCTCGATGAGTGCCAGCTCGCACGTCGAGCAGTACGTGATCTCGCCGAGCCGGTGCGAGATGTTGCCCGTGTACACGTGGTGGAGCCCCTCGTCGAGCAGCACCTCCCGGGCGCGCAGCAGCGTCGACGCCGGTGTAGGCGGTACGTCCCGCATCCGCCAGTCGGGATGGAACGCCGTCACGTGGTGGGGGACGTCGGGCCCGAGCTCGGACATCACCCACTTGCCCATCGTGTGCACCTCGGCGTCGGAGTCGTTGTAGCCGGGGATGAGCAGGGTCGTGATTTCGAACCAGACATCCGTGGTCGCGAGGTAGCTGAGCGTGTCCAGCACGGGCCGAAGCTTCGCCCCCGTCACCTTCTCGTAGAACTCCTCCGTGAAGCCCTTCAGGTCGACGTTCGCCGCGTCCATCACGGAGAAGAAGTCGCGTCGCGTCTCGGGGTTCACGTACCCGGCGGTGACCGCCACCGAGGAGATCCCGCGGTCGTGACAGGCGATGGCGGTGTCGATCGCGTACTCGGCGAAGATCACCGGGTCGTTGTACGTGAACGCGACGCTCTGGCAGCCGAGATCGACGGCCGTGGAGGCGATGAGTTCCGGTGACGCCTGGTCCATGAGCGTGTCCATCTCGCGGGCCTTCGACATGTCCCAGTTCTGGCAGAACTTGCAGCCGAGGTTGCAGCCGGCGGTGCCGAACGACAGCACGGACGTGCCGGGATGGAAGTGGGCCAGCGGCTTCTTCTCGATCGGGTCGACGCAGAAGCCCGACGACCTCCCGTACGTGGTCAGCACCATCTCGTCGCCCTCCCGGGCGCGGACGAAGCAGAAGCCGCGCTGCCCGTCGCGGAGCCGGCACTCGCGCGGACAGACGTCGCACTGGATGCGGCCGTCGTCGAGCCCGTGCCACCAGCGCGCGGTCATGTCTGGTCGAACGCCTTGACCGTGTAGCGGGACAGGCGGGCACCGTCGTCCCACCAGCCGGCCGGCAGCCCGGCCTTGCGGACCAGGTGGTTGAGGAAGTCATCGGGCTCGGGCAACGAGTCCCAGACCTGCGGCAGGAACGTGCCGCGGTGCGAGCCGTACTCCAGCGTCAGCCCGTCGATGCCAGGCCGCAGTCGCGACAGCGCGTCGGCGCGGTCGGTGTACGGGTACGGCTCGGGATCGGACAGCACCGACACCTCGAGGTGGGTGTCGGGGAGCTCCTGCGCGGTCAGCGGCGGGAAGCGCGGGTCGCGGAACGCCGCGTTGACAGCGTTGGCGGCGACATCCTCGCGCAGGGGCCTGTACGCGGTGAGGGTGCCGATGCAGCCGCGCAGGTCGCCGCGCTGGGTCAGTGTGACGAACGCGGCGCCCGGGGTGTCGAGCCACGGATGCGCGGTTTCGTGCCCCGGATGCGTCGTGGACCCCGGATCGGCGGTGGGCGGGCCGCCTGGGGTACGAGAACGGGGATCCGCCGCACCCAAGCGTGCCGCGATCGCCGAGCGAGCGATCCCGCACAGCAGGGGGCCGGCCTCGAGCGGCAGCTCAGCCATGCTCGGTCCTCAAGCGGAAGGCGGCATAGCCGACGACGCCGTCGCGCGTACCGGCCGTGTCGCCCGAGCTGCACGCCGACAGCAGCTCAGGGGTCCAGCTGTGCCGCTGCGCCGCGACGAGGGCGCCGTTGAGCGGGTACGCGCCACACGCACGGTCCGGTGGGATCGTACGGTCGAGCGCGATGATCCGTTCGATGGTGTCGGCGTCGAGGACCGCCGCGTCAGCGTACGGGTGGTAGTGGCTCAGGTCAGTCGAGACGACCAGCAGCGTCCCCGGCACCCCGAGCGCGATCTCAATGACGTCGGCGACGGCCGTGGCATCCGCCGCTCCCACCGCGACCGGTACGACAGGCACGCCGGGTGCGACGACCTGGAGGAACGGCAGCTGCACCTCGAGGGAGTGCTCCTCGGCGTGGACGTCGGGACGTACGCAGACGGACGGCGACTCCTGCAGCGCGGCCACGAGCTCCGGGTCGGTCCCGACCACGCCGAGCGGCGTCTCGAAGCCATCGGCGCCGGACAGCGCCAGGCCCTCCAGGTAGACACGATGCGTCGGCCCGAGAAGCAGGATGCGGGCGGGCGGATCGAGGGCCAGCGCGGCGTACGCATGAGCGGCGGTTGAGCCTGAGTAGATGTAGCCGGCGTGAGGCACGACGTAGCCTGCAGCCGGTACGGATTCGGGGCTGACAGCGCCGAGCAGCTCCACGATCATGCGTTCCAGGCGCGCTGGTTGTGCGGGGTAGAACTGCCCCGCCACGGCGGGCGACCGTACGGTCATGCTGTCAATCTACGCCGCGCTCCCCAGCGCGTACGGAGATCGTGGAGGCTCAGGAGGGCGTCTTGGCCGGGCGGAACGCGGTCGCGATTCCCTGGTCGACCCAGCGTCGTAGCTCCGGCAGCTGGAGCGCGCCGCTGTGACGGCCGATCTCCTCGCCCTGCCAGAGCAGTATGAGCGTGGGGACGAGGCGTGCCTCGTGCTTCGACTGCACGCGGCGTGCGTCCTCGACGTTGACCCTGACAAGCTTCATCCGACCCGCGCGCTCGGCGACGACGCGCTCGAGCAGCGGCCCGACGAGACGGCTGGGCTGTGCCCACGCCGCCCAGAGCTCGACGCACACGACGACCGTTGTGGAGTCGGCGATCACCGTGTAGTCGGAGTCCACCGCCTGCGTGATCCACGGCAAGAAGCCATGGCACTGGGTGCAGCGAGGAGCCTCAGCCGCCACAAAGGCCACCTGGTTCTTCGTCCTGCACGTGGCACAGGTCACCGTTGCCGCGTCCATCTCACTCCTCGTTGCTGATGGGGCCACGTTAGCCCCCGGAGAGGGTATGGGTCCGCGCAGCCCCTCGCGCGTCGCCGACCGCGACCTCGCCGCGTCGATTCTTGTGCGCCCGGACGCGATCCGCCACTTCCCACGGCGCGTACATGACGGCGAACATCACGATGCCCACGACGAACAGCCCCGGGAGGTAGGCCGGCCAGGCCGGCAGCATGTCGAGCATGCTGGCGGTCTCCGGTTTGTGCGCGAGGAACATGTAGTTCGCGCCGAGTGCTTCGTCGATGCCGAGGACCGCGACCATGAGGACGACGCCCGCGATGAGCGACCGCACGTACGAGCGGCGCGTGGGGCGCATGCCCTCTCCGTACGTCATCCACGCGACGGTCGTCACGATCAGACCGTGCGAGAGGAAGAACGCGAAGTAGCGGTAGTGCGGGAAGCCGTACACGCCGAGGTCCGGTGTGGCGAGGGCTTGGAGGGCGCCGGCGGCCCCGAGGAAGTACGCGATCTCATACACGCGTCTCGACCGCGTCAGCAGCATGATGCCGCCGCCCCACACGAAGATCGAGCACAGCTCGAGCGGCAGCGCGTGCTGGAGGTTCCATGTGCCCAGCCGCATCATCCAGGTGTGCCAGATGACCTCGTTGGTCCACAGGACGGCCACGATCCCGTACCGGATCCTCCGCTTGACGCGTTCGGACGAGTGACGGAAGCGGCTCAGCCAGAGGTTGAGCGCCACGATGGCGGCGAGAGCCGTGAGGTGTGACGTCGAGAGCAGGACGAACGGTGCTCCGGACCATTCGACGCTGAAGAGATCCATGGCGAAGAAGGTACGGCCTCAGCGACCGCCTCGTGCCGCAACAGCGGCGTGAATCAGCGGAAGTCGCCCCGGTGGACGGTGATGAACGGCGCCAGCTGGGGATCGACCCAGTCGGGCATGCCGCTGAACCCGCGACCGACCCGGCAGAACACCTCGTAGATGTCCATCGACCGTACGTCGACGAACTCGATCGGCTCGCTGTACTCGTCCGGACCCGGGTAGCGCTGGTAGCAGGCGTACTCGTTGCCCTCGCGGCGCAGGATGAACGTGCTGGAGTTGAACTCGATGGTCGCGAGCACGCGCTCCTCGCCGAAGCGGAGATCGGTGAGCGGCGACGCGCCACGCAGCGGGACCTGCTTCGGCGGCAGCCACTGGACGCCCGGCAGGTTCGCCATCCACCACGTGTGGGCGTCGGCGGAGAGGTTGTTCCAGGGGATCGTCCGCGTACGCAGGAACGCGAGGGACGACTCCATGAGGTAGTCGGTGTCAGGGGTTTCGATCGCGCCGATGATCTCGCCGATGAGGCGGATGGCGCCGTACTCGACCCAGCCGCCGACCGGCTCGGAGACCATGCGGAGCTCGTGGCAGAAGCGGAGCGGGTCGGACTTGGCGAAGATCTCGAGGTCGGCGCACAGGTCGAGAGCGCGCTGCTCGGCGGCCGGAACAGCCTCCGCGCGACGGATCCAGAAGCGGCCGAAGAAGTCGAGGTCCTTGACGATCGTGCGAGGCAGGGCCCTGAGGTCGCGGCCAACGCCGAAGCGGCCGTAGTCCGCGTCATCGAGTGTCGCGGTGCCGCCTCGCAGCCAGCTGAAGATTCCCACAGCGTTTCCTTCCCCCGATGGCTCTCCCCCCGAAGGGCCACAACCCAGACAGTAGGGAGGACTACACGACGTAGTAGGAAAGATGACAAGGTCCACATGAATGTTCCTGAGACGTCCTCAGGAAAGGCCACCCGGCGGGGTTCGCGGCTGCTTGACGCGGTACGGCAGACTGAGGGGTGTCAAGGAGGTTCCCATGACGAACCCGCTCGAAAGCATCCAGCCGAGCCTGCGTTACGTACGTGAGCAGCGTGAGCTCGAGAAGGTGTTCGTCGTCGACACGCCTGAAGGCGCCGACGGCTTGGGCCGCGTGGACCTCAAATCCGGCCATATCAAGATCCCCGTACGTCACTCCCTCGAGAAGCCGGCGCCCACGGAGGAGTAGCGCTCGCGGGTTCCCGCTACGGCGCCGAGAGGTCGGCGAAGCGGCCCATGTGCAGCGGCGTCGTCTGCCACGCGAGGCCCCCGCCCTTGTCATCGAGATCCACGAGCAGCACGTGCACCGTGTCGGTCATGCAGAGCCGAAGCCGTACACCGCCGCGACTGGTGATGGCGGCGGCCAGAGCGACGGGTACGTCGATGCCGCCTGTACGGAGCGGCTGGCGCCGCCATGGGCCGGGCGTCGTCAGTGTGACGGGCTCCCCGTCGACGCGGAGGTCCACCGTGAAGCCCGCCGCATCGCGGATGACAGACACGTCGGAGAGGTCCGGGACGGGGGACTGGTCGGCCCCGAGGCCCAGCGACGGGCGCACCGGTACGGGCCCGGCGTGGTGCCAGGAGCCGTACGAGCCGGCGTCGCGCGGGATGGGCAACGACAGGTCCGCGAGACGCTCCGCGCGCAAGGCCGAGGCCGGCGTGCCCAGGCCCGGGACGAGGTGTTCCCAGACGAGATCGAGCAGAGGCTGCGACGTGACCGGTTCCGCCGAGGTGATCGCGATGACGGTCTCCTGCTCGGGGAGGATGAGCGCGTACTGGCCATGGGCACCGTCCATGCGGAACCCCTGGCGACTCATCCAGACCTGGTAGCCGTACCCGTACAGCCACTCGGAGCCCGAGTCCGCGCGGTCATCGGTACGGATGTGGCGGGTACCCGCGAGCTCGGCCCAGCCCTCAGGCAGCACCTGCTCGCCCTGCCAGCGCCCGCCGGACGCGTACAACTGGGCGAACGCGGCCAGGTCCGGCGTCGTGATGTGCACACCGGACCAGCCCAGCTCCCCGCCCAGGACGTCGCGCTCCCAGTCGATGTCGATGCCGATGGGCTGCAACAGGCGGGGCCGGAGGTAGTCGGTCAGGGTCTGGCCGGTCACTCTCCGTACGATCTCGCCGATCGCCCAGCTGGCACCGTTGTTGTAGACGTGGCGTGACCCGACGGGCGTCTGCGGATCGGTGCGCCAGAACTCCGCGGCGACATCGCCCTGGGGACCGGGTGTGAAGGCGATCGAGTCGGCGTCGTGCCCGGTCGACATCGACAGCAGATGGTGCAGCGTCAGTTCGAGGCGCCGACCAGTCACGGGGTGGGGGGGTTCGAGGAGGTCGACGACGCGGTCCTCGAGGTGCAGCAACCCCTCGGCGATCGCGAAGCCCGCCGCGGTCGCCGTGAACGTCTTGCTCACGGAATACACGAGCTGCCGGTCGTCTCTCCGGTACGGATCCCAGTACGCCTCCACCTGGATGCCGCGAGGGTCACGGACGACCAGGGTGTGGAGGGCGGTGGACGGGTCTGCCGCAGCGGCATCGATGAACGCGAGGACGGAATCGGTCACGGCCACGACACTAGCGTCGGGAGCGGCGTGCCCCGCTGGCCGGAGCGGGGCGCGCGACCGTACGATTCGGGGGTGCAAGAGCCGAAGAGGGTCGCGATCGTGGGAGCCGGCCCGTCCGGCATCTTTGCTGCGCAGGCGCTGCTGGCGCACCCCGGGATCGCCATCGATCTGTACGACCGGCTGCCGACCCCGTTCGGACTGCTCCGGTACGGAGTCGCGCCTGATCACACCTCGGTCAAGGGCGTCGGCAATGCGCTGGCTCGCGTGTTCGAGTCGCCCGCGGTCCGGTTCCTGGGGCACGTCGAGTTCGGCCAGGACATGTCCCGCAAGGAACTGCTCGGCGCGTACGACGCGGTGATCTACGCGGCGGGTGCCGCCGAGGACACCGAAATGGCCGTACCGGGCGAGAACCTCCCCGGCAGCGAGTCGGCGCGCTCGTTCGTGGCGTGGTACTCCGGACACCCCGACGCGGCACCCTTCCGCTTCACCGGTGTGCGATCCGTCGTCACCGTGGGCGTGGGCAACGTCGCGGTCGACGTCTCCAGGATCCTGTGCAAGACGGCCGCAGACCTGAGCCCGACCGACATGCCGGACCCGGTGCTCGACGAGCTACGCGGCCACGTCGTCCGGGACGTGTGGATCGTCGGGCGTCGTGGGCCGCAGCACGCGTCCTTCACCACGCCGGAGCTTCGCGAGATGCTCACGCTGCCGCATGTACAGCCCGTCGTCCACGACGATCTCGACGCCATCGACCTGACGACGCTCGACAGGCGCCCCAAGGCGAATGTCGAGGCGCTGAAGATCGCTGCCGAGCGATTGGTACCCGACGCGTCCCTGCGTCTCCACCTCCTGTTCTGGCACCGGCCGATCGAGGTCGAGGGCCGCCACCGCGTCACGGGGCTCACCCTGGAGCGGACCGCGCTGGACGCCGACGGACGCCTCATCGGCACGGGCGAGGAACGCACGATCGAGTGCGAGCTGGTGCTGCGGGCCATCGGCTACCGCGGCCGGGCCCTCGACGGTGTGCCGTTCGACGAGAAACGTGGGGTCATCCCGAACGTCCTCGGCCGGGTCACGGATACGCGAGGGCGTGTCCAGCCCCGTGAGTATGCGGCCGGCTGGATCAAGAGGGGTCCGACCGGCGTGATCGGTACGAACAAGTCCGACGCCGCCGAGACTGTGGCGGCGCTGGTCGCCGACCTCCCCGAGGCACCCCTGGTCGTCCTCGAGCCGGTCGAGAAGCTGCTGCACCGCAAGGGGCTCCGGCCGACCTCGTACGAGGACTGGATGCGCATCGATGCGGCTGAAGGCGAGCTCGGATCCCGGTTCGGCCGGAGCCGGACGAAGATCGCCTCCTGGCCGGAACTACTCAACATCGCCCGTGGTCGTGGGTCTGACGGTACGGCGACGCCCCGCGAGCGCTGACCTGTGGATAATTCGGTGAATCGTCTGTGTGCAACATGTGCGCAAAAGGGCCGCTCACGCGCGTGACCAGTGGATAAGAAGTTGGCTCAAGAATCTTTTCGAGAACCGCTTGACGACTCCACATCGAGACGGTAGAAATTACCCATCGCAAGCCCGCAAGGGATTGTGATGGAGAACAGATGAAGTGCTCCGTACGGCGGGTTCGCCCGTCGCGCCGCCCGATGGCGGGCCGTGGGGGCAAGGAGTCGGTGCTCCGATCGGGAGGTCATCGTCCGATCACTGGAAGGGCCCGTCGAACGACTCATACTCGCTCGCGGGCCCTTTCGCATGCCACGGGAGTGGCCGCACCGCCCCGGTCGTGGCGGATGCCTCCCCGCAACTCCCCTGCCACCACAGAGGTGCCGAGCGTTCGCGCGGTCCAGGGGGCTGTGCACAAACCTGTGCACCAACGGTGGAAAGATGGTGTACAACACCGGCATCCCGGTGTACAAAAGTCGTATCTAATTCCAACCATGTAATTTGGTGTATTCGCTTGCGAGGTGGCTCGCCATGGGGATATAAATCTCTTACGCGATTCCGCAAGGAAAAGCGGGGCAACACGAAGGAATGATTGACACCGAGGACTTCGGTCTGAGGACCTGCACGGTTGGGTGCGGGGTCGGTCAGGAAAGCGAGTTGTCGGTTTGGCGGCCACCACGCTGACCGAAATAGAAGGGCCCGTCGAACGACTCATACTCGCTCGCGGGCCCTTCGCCTTTGTCCACCCACCCTGTGCGCGGCGCACACGCGTGAGGGCGGATCTGGCGCCGATGGCTCGCGCGCTAGGTGGGGTTCCTAGACTCGGTGTGACGACGATCGGAGCCCGACCATGACCAACCAGCCGCAGTTCGAGAACCCCACCAAGCCCACTGCCGCGCCCACTGCACCGCCGCCGGTGATGGAGCCCGGTTACCAGGAGCCGGTGGTCGGCGCCACCCCGTACGCCGGGCAGGAGCTCCAGGTTCCCGAGCCTGGCATCGTGACCGCCGCCCCCGTGGGACACAACGGCGTGCGCGTCGCCGCGGAGGAGCGAGACGCGTGGTCGATGCCGGGAGGGATCGCCCTCATCGTGCTGCTCGCGCTCGGAGCTGTCGCCCTCGGCATCACCATCTTCGGTGCCGCGGCTACTGCGCCGCCGTTGATAGTGATCGGAGTGATCCTGTTCATCGCGACGTACTTCGGGTTCACGTCCCTCTCGGTCATCCAACCCGGTGAGACCAAGGTGCTCCAGTTCCTTGGCGGGTACGTTGGCACGATCCGGAAGCCGGGCCTTCAGCTCACCATGCCGTTCACCTCGAAGCGCCGGGTGTCGGTGAAGGTCAACAACTTCGAGACCCACGAGCTCAAGGTCAACGACTCCGACGGCAACCCCGTCAACATCGCGGCGATCATCGTGTGGCAGGTCGCCGACACCGCGAAGGCCACGTTCGCCGTGGAGAACTCGCAGCACTTCGTCGAGGTACAGGCCGAGGCCGCCCTTCGGCACGTAGCCAGCACGCATCCGTACGACAACGCCGCTCCCGGCGAGGAGAGCCTGCGAGGCTCGACCGAGCTCGTCGCCATGGAGCTCGCCCAGGAGGTTGCGGCGCGCGTCGCGATCGCCGGCATCGAGATCGTGGAGGCGAGGATCTCGTCCCTCGCGTACGCACAGGAGATCGCCCACGCGATGCTGCAGCGCCAGCAGGCCGCCGCCGTGATCGCCGCCCGGTCGATGATCGTCGAGGGCGCGGTCGGGATGGTCGAGCAGGCGCTGCGTCGTCTCGAGACCGACTCGGTCGTCCAGATGAGCGAGGAGCGCAAGGCTCAGATGGTGGCCAACCTTCTGCTCGTCCTGTGCGGCGACTCGCGCGCCACACCGGTGATCAACACCAACCCGTAGGGGCTCAGTCCTCGTCGACGGTGGCCGGTTCGAAGGCCTCCTCGACGAGGACTTCCTCGGACTGCTCGATGCGCCGGCGCCGGACGACCATCGTCGAGATGAGCGCGGCGACGAGGACGACGACACTGGCCAGACCGAGGGCCCAGCGGACGCCGAAGCGATCCGCCATGACGCCGATGATCATGGCGCCGATGGGCGCGCCTCCCTGGTTGATGGCCATGTACAGCGCCATCACGCGGCCTCGCATCGCCGGGTCGCTCGTGACCTGTACGGTCGAGTTCGACGTGGTCAGGGCCGTCATGCTCGCCAGCCCCGACGGAATGAGGATCAGCGCGAACACCCAGTACGAGGGCGCCAGGGCCATCAGCAACGTGCAGACGGCGACACTCGTCATGGCGATGAGGAGCGTGCGGAGCCTCGGCGTGGTCCGTCTCGCGTTGAGCAGGGCTCCGGTCAGGGATCCGACGGCGAGCATCGAGCCGAGCAGGCCGTACGCGGTCGCGCCCATGTGGAACACCGTCGTCGCCATGAGCGCGTTCGTCACCTGGAAGTTCATCGCGAACATGGTCAGGCAGAAGATCGTCGCCATGATCAGCTGAAGATCTGGTCGGCTCTTGAGGTAGACGATCGCTTCCTTGAGTGCTCCGCTGCCCCGCCGAGGCGGAGAGGGGTGCATCTGGGCGCCGTTGAGCGAGATCAGTGCGACGAGCACAGCGAGGAACGATGCGGAATTGACGAGCATGCCGACGCCGACGCTCCAGCGGGCGATGATGATGCCGCCCAAGGCCGGTCCGACGAGCCTGCCGATGTTGAAGGACGCCGAGTTGAGGCTGACGGCGTTCATGATGAGGGGGGTCGGCACCATCTCCGAGGCGAGCGTCATCCGCGCCGGACCGTCGAACGCCGCGGCCATCCCCTGGACTCCTGCGAGGGCGTACACCTCCCACAGGGTGACTCGCCCGCTCATGGTGAGGAGTGCCAGCGCCAACGAGGTGAGCAGCATCATCGACTGGGTGACCATCAACGTGCGGCGCTTGGGGAAGCGGTCGGCGACCATGCCGGTCCACGGCGACAGCAGCGGCATCCAGATGAACTGGACGGTTGTGATGAACCCGAGGGCGAACGCGGAGTTGTGGGTGAGGATGACCAGTACGAGCCAGTCCTGGGCTACGCGCGACACCCAGGTGCCGATGTTCGACACCAGTGCTCCGGAGAAGTAGCGGCGGTAATTGGGTACCCGAAGAGAGGCGAACATCGTTCCCGCCGCGCCTGCCACAGTCCTCATCACCCCGCGGTGACGCTACACCCGGCCCCCATGAACCCGGTTGCTGACCGGTCACCATGTGATCACAGAGTGTTCATCCTCGTGACGCCCGACGAGGTGGATGCCTCTGCCCACGCGCGCCGTCGGACCAGCGCCCGTCGACTCAGATCAGCAGGTCCGCGACGGCCTCGGCGTTGGCGCGGCCGGCCCCGTGCGCGTACACGATCCTCTCCGCGTCGGGAGCCGCGGCCGCGAGTCCGGTGTGTACGACGACGGTGTCCGGGCGAGCAGCGAGCAGCGCAGCGAGCGCGTCTCCTTCAGCGGTATCCGCGCGTGGTTCCCGTACCACCGCGACCACCGGCTCCTGCGCGTCGAACGCCTCGTGCGGGCCCCTGACGAGCCTCGCCAGGGCGCCTCGCCGCTCGAGGACGTCGGCCAGCGCCAGCGGCGCCGGACCCGCCGCGATCGACACCCGATGGCGCAGGTCGGCCACGACGACAGGGGCGTCGCAGCGGACGAAGCCGCCTGTACGGACCGCGCGGGCCGCCGCCTCGCTGCCGACCGCGTCCAGCCTCGCGAGGATCTCGTCCAGCGGTTCGGCGGGGGTCGGCGTGCCCGTGAGCGTCAGATTCCGTACGTGCGAGGCGCGCAGGGCATCGGCCGACAGGCGCCCGCCGTCGACGGCTGCCTCGATGCCGGCGACGGCTGCCTCGAAGTCGGCCCGCGGATCTCGGCCGGTGGGGGAGTCGAGGCAGAGCAGGTCGGCACCGGCCTCCAACGCCCGTACGGACGCCTCGCCCATGTCGTACAGGTCTGCGATCGCTCGCATCCCCAGCGCGTCGGTGATGATCGGTCCGTCGATGCCCAGCGCCCGGATGTGCCGCGCCGACCAGGGGGACAGGGTCGCGGGGTCGGGGCCGAGAGCGGGTACGACGACGTGCGCGGTCATCACCGAGTCGACGCCGCACGCGAACGGTGCCTCGTCGCGAGACCCGAGAACGTCGAGCGCCACGTCGAGGACCGGCAGGGCGAGGTGGCTGTCCGTACGGGTCGCGCCGTGCCCGGGGAAGTGCTTCCCGCAGGACCGCACGCCGGCCTCACGCACGCCCGCCGCGAACGAGGCGCCGTGCCGGGCCACCAGGTCGGGGTCGGCGCCGAACGACCGTACGCCGATGACCGGGTTGAGCGGCTCGCTCGCCACATCGAGGCAGGGCGCGATCGTGAGCGTGATGCCGACGTAGGCCAGCAGCTTCCCGTACGCGGCCGCGCAGCGCTGCGTCAGCTCGGTGTCATCGACGTCGCCCAACGCGGCGTTGCCGGGCAAGGAGGAGCCGCCGGTGTGCTGGATCCGGGTGACGTCGCCGCCCTCCTCGTCGCTCGCGACGATCAGCGCCGGCTCACCCGCCACGCGTACGGCGTCCTGGAACTCGGCCACCACGCCACGGGTGGTCGAGATGTCAGGCGTGTTCTCGCCGAACAGGATGATGCCGGCCAGACCCCCCGAGAGCGCGGGCCGCAACCAGTCCGGGACCGTCAGTCCTGGAAACTGCGCGAGCAGTACCCCGTACGCCAGGCGGCGAGCATCACTGGTCACGTCGGCACGCTATCCGATGAGGCAGAGCTCAGTGCTGGGGCTCGTCCTGCCCATGGCCCTCGTCGTGCGGGACGACGGTCTCGTCCTCGTCCGGGTCGTACAGGTTGTTCGCGGCCCACATCTTGGCCCGGTCGAACCACTTCGAGTGCTCACCTTCATGCTCCTGCTGGCCGTGCTCCGGCTGGGCCTCGGGCGCGTTCTGTACGTCGGCTGCAGGTGCGGGCTCCGAGACGCCGGGCGCGGGCTCCGCCCACGTGGGCGCGGGTTCGTTCCGCGCTGGCGCAGACTCCTCGGTCGCCTGCGGCGCGAAGATCGAGTCAGGCATGGCTGGCGGGGTGAACGCCCACGGGTCCGCAGGGGGCCCCTGCTCAGCTGCGGGCGGCGCGTACGGCGCGGGCTCAGCTGCGGGCGGTTCGTGCGGCTCGGGCTCGGCGGGTGCTGTCCAGGATTCGGGTTGGGCAGGTGCCCACGGCTCGGCTTCGGCTGCGGGCGGTTCGTACGGCTCGGGCTCGGCGGGTGCAGTCCAGGATTCGGGTTGGGCAGGTGCCCACGGCTCGGCTTCGGCTGCGGGCGGTTCGTACGGCTCGGGCTCCGCGGGCGCCGCCGGCTTCTCCGCCACCGGCGCGCTCCGCGCGAACATCGCCTCAGCCGCTTCGTCGTTGACAACGATCTGGCGCTGAGGGTCGTCGACCTGCGGCGCTACGCCGGCGGACTCGGCCGGTACGAACCGCAGTGCTGCGCCGACGATGCTCGAGACGTCGACGGTGAGGTCGTAGGCGGGGTTCTCGCTCGCCGACGCGTGGACCTGCTCGTGCGCGGCGTACTCAGGAGCAACGCCCTCAGGAGCGAGCGCGGTGCCGGTGGATTCGACGGGCATGTCGCCGGATTCGAGCCGCGTGGGCGCCTCGGCAATCGGCTCGGGTGTGGCGAACGCGGGCTCGGGTGTGGCGAACGCGGGCTCAGGTGTGGGCTCGGGTGCAATGAAGCCGGGCTCGGGGATCGGCGTCGTGACCCCCGTGGGCACGGCGGACGGCGACAGTTGTGAGACAGGTTCCGGCATCGGAATGATGTGGGGCTCCGGCTCGGGTGCCGTGAAGGTGGACGGCCCCGGTGCCGCGTACATGTCCGGCTCGGGGATGGGAGTCGTGACGATGGTCGAGGGGAAAGCAGGCACATCCATCTCGCCGGACGGCTCAGGCTGCGGGATGGTCAGCACCTCGGGCTCCGGTACGACAAGGCCCGATGGCTCGTACGAGTCGGGCGCAGGCATTGGCTCGACCGCCGTCTCCGGCGTGGGCTGCGCTTCGGCGAGTGTCTCGGGCTCTGGCTGCGGCTCGGCGGACGGCTGGGGCTCGGCGACGTTCGTGGGCTCCGGCTCGAACGGTTCAGCGGTGACCGGCTCGGGCTCAGCGGGCAGAGAGGCCGCCGGCTCGGGCTCCGTGACCTGCATCGGGCTCTCCGGAGGCATCGACGGGACAGCTGGCGTTCCGGCCCACACGCCCCATGCGCTGGCAGCCGCGAGCGCGGCGGCCGCGGCACCGGTGAGTCCGACACTGTGGTCCGTCTCGGCGACAGACTGCGGTTCAGTGGTCTCGGGCTCAGCGAACGCGCCCTCGGGCTCGGCCTTGGGCTCGGCGAGGGTGGCCTCGGGCGCAGCGGACGTTTCCTCCGGAGCTGCCGCTCCCGCGGACGTGTCGCTCGGGGTCGTCAGGGGCTGGGGCTCCCAGTCCACGAGGTCAAGGTCGGTGACGTCGTCGGGCGCTACGAGGCGCTCGGGTTCCGGTTCGGCAGCCTCGGGCTCAGCCATGGCCTCTGGTTCTGCCGTTTCAGGCGCCGCGAACTCACTGTGCTCCGCGGCCGCTTCGGGCTGGGGCTCAGGCTCGGAGACGGGCTCTGGAGCAGCGAACGGCTCTGGCGCTTCAGCCTCGGGCTCCACCACAGCCTCGGGCTCCGCCACAGCCTCGGGCTCGGTCGACGCCTCAGGTCCGCTGAACGACGGGGCCTCGGGCTCAGTGGCGGGCTCGGGCAGGAACGCGGTGTCTGTCCCGAGCTCGACGATGGGGGCGGGCGTGGCGACCGGGGGGAGCGGGTGCGCGGAGACGATCGCCGCGGACAGGTCGTTCAGCGAGGTGTCGGTTGCGGCGTTCGCGTGGATGGACTCGATGTCGTACGGATCAGAGACGGGCGCAGGAGCTGCGAACGCGGCGGGCTCGACCGGCTCGGGCTCAGCGGCGGCCGGCGCGTACAGTCCTTCCTCGTAGACGTGCTCGACGTCCGGGGCGGCGAGCGCGGCTTCCGTGGCCGGCGCGGCCTCTTGGGGAGCCGACATGTCGGCGAGTGCTGCGTATCCGTGCGATCCGTACGGTTCGAACATCTCGGCGGGTGCTGGTTCTTGGGGTGCGGGGGTCTCGACGGGCGCCGCTTCGTATGACCCGTGCGATCCGTACGGTTCGAACATCTCGGCGGGTGCTGGTTCTTGGGGCGCGGGTGTCTCGACGGGCGCCGCTTCGTGCGATCCCCACGGCTCGGCAGCCGGGGCCTCGTCGGAGGCCTCTGGAGCGGCCGGCGTCACACTGACGGGCTCGATCACGTCGTCCACGTGGGTGTGAGCGGCAGGTTCCCAACTGGCGCGCCACTCCTCGATGAAGTCGTCGTCATCGTCGATCGCACCGTACGGGCGATCCTGACCGAAGCCGATGTTGCTCACTGGAGACTCCTTACGCGGGGGGAAGGGCGTCGCAGCACCCCGCATCAGCCTATGGAGCCCGACTCACCCTGTCACGCAAAGGGGTGAACTCGATCTGCGAGTCGTGGTCTCACCTGGCGGGTACTGTGCCACGCGGGCCGTCCTGACCCCACGCTCGGACAGCACCGCCGCCGACAGGAGACACCATGACCACCTCGCTGACCGCAGAGATCACCCTGACCGTCGACGAGCCCGCCGAGCTGGTGTTCTCGGTCGCCGCCGCCGCCGGCCCGGAGATCCTCGACGAGCGACTCGAGTGCCGTTGCAACGGCGTGCCCGTGACGATCGAGGAGTCGGCCGGTCCAGCGGGGGCGCGGCTCCACGTCGTACAGGCTCCGATCGGATCGCTGACGTTCTCGTACGCGACGACGCTGAGCGGACCTGTACCGCCGCCGCCGCCGAACCTGGGCGACCAGATCCTGTACCGGCGGACCTCGCGGTTCGCCGAGTCGGACCGGCTGGCGGTGATCGGGCAGAAGCGCTTCGGCCGGCTGGTCGACCAGGACCTCGTCAACGGCATCGCCGCGTGGGTGAACGACAACCTGTACTACGTACCCGGCATCTCGATGCCGACCGACGGCGCCGTCGACGCGTACCTCAACCAGCAGGGCATCTGCCGCGACTTCGCCCACCTCGTCGTCGCGTTGTGCCGCGCGTGCGGCGTACCGGCGAGGCTCGTCAGCGTGTACGCGCCGGGGTTGGCCCCGATGGACTTCCATGCGGTCGCCGAGGTCTGTCTCAATGGTCGCTGGCAGCTCGTCGACGCCACCAGGCTCGCGCCGCGGCAGACGATGGTACGGATCGCGACCGGTCGCGACGCCTCCGACACCGCCTTCCTCACCCAGCACTCCGGCGCGACGACGTTCGGCGGAGTCATGGTGACCGCCTACTACGAGGGCGACCTCCCGATCGACGACCCCTCGCTCCCGGTCTGGTCATAAGAGAGCACGTGTCTGCTCCGGCCGAGAACCCGACCTCAAAGGGGAGACCCGCCGGCTAGCTCTCGCTGGTACGGCGGGCAACCACGATCGTGCCCCAGCCCGTGTCTTTGCAGTCGACCTGAGTGGACGACCAGCCGAAGTGCGCGAGTGTCTTCTCGAAGTAGTCCGGACGGAATCCGAGCTCCAGCCAGCCGTTCTGACGGATTGCCCAGAGGCTTTCACCGTCCAACCTCAGACCCCAGGGGTACGGGTAGGAGGCGCTGATCGGCTCGGCTGCGAAAAGCACTCGGCCGCCCGGCTTGACGATGCGGTCCAGGGATTCAAGCACATCGAGGTGGTTGGCGGCGTGATGGAAGGACTCGAAGAAGAGGACCGCGTCGAATCCTGGCTCGAGCTCCTTCATCATGGCGAAGTCGCCCTGCCGGGCGTCGATCACGGCACCGACGCGAGCGGCCCGCTCGGTGATCAGATTGACGAAGTTGATCTCGATGTCGATCGCTGTGACGTCGTGGCCCATCTGGGCCAGGGCAAGGGTGATGTTGCCCCAACCCGGCCCGAGTTCGAGAATGCGACTGTGCTCGGGTAGATCAAGAGTGCGAATGGCGTGGCCGATACCCATCAGGTGCTCACCCACCGTTGCTGAGCTCCCCGTGTTGTAGGGGAAAGGCCTCCGCACATGGGTCTCGAAGTCGAACGCGCTGACTTCGTTCGAGGCGCTGTACGGCTTGCCGTGAAGGAACTCGTACAGCTCGAACACCCTTGCGGCGTACTCCGGTGACCAAGGGTCGGCCGGCATGGAGTCCGCGATCTCCATCCGGAACTGCTGGAAGCCTTCGCGGCGGGCATCGTCAGAGATCGCGGCCAGGCGGTCGAGCTCTTTCAGCTCGGCATCGAGTTGTTCCAGGTTCCTTACGACGCGTTGTTCACGCACGGCCGCGGGGGGCGGAGGGGGAGCGATCACATTCCGTGATTGCAGGAGCTGACGCAGCTTGTTGGCAGGCCCGCTGACTCTGACGGACACAGGCAAACGTCCCCACGCCGTGAGCGCGAGCTTCTTCGCAGTAGGCACGAGACGACGATAGAGCAGACTGTCTGGCCGTCCTACCAACGAGGAGCGTGCTCGGCGGTTCGCGCTCAGCCTCGTCGGACGCTGTGCTGACGGCGCTGCGAGAATCTCGGGGACTGCCGCAACGAAATACTGCCCCCAGACGTGAGTGGGGTGTGACGGGCTGGGAGGGAACGATCGTGAGGGCGTCGAGCGCAGGGCGCGACGACGACTTCACGGCCTGGCTCGGGCGCGAGTCGGGTGGGCTCGCCCGGTTCGCCCTCAGGGCTCGACGGTGCTCCCGGTCGATGGCTCGTCCTGACCGGCCTCCACGAGGTGGTTGCGGATGCCGGCGAAGGAGACGAGGCCCCCGACGAGCATCATCGCGGCCGTGACGATCGCGCCGCGGTGGAATCCGGCGAGGTCGAGCCGGCCGCCGATGATGGTGGCCAGCATCGCGATGACGAGCAGCCCGGCCACGCGCGAGACGGCGTTGTTGACCGCGCTCGCGATGCCGGAGCGCTCGCTCTCGATCGAGCCGAGGATCGCGGAGGTCAGCGGCGAGACGGTCAGGGTGATGCCGACGCCGAACACGAGCACGTACGGCAGCACCTGCCACCAGTAGCTGAAGTTCTTCGACACGGTGAGCAGGAGCAGCGTCCCGGCCCCCATGATGATCGGGCCGGCAGTCATGAAGAGCCGCGGCCCGTACCGCCCGGACAGGGCACCGACCCGCGAGCTGAACAGGATCATGATGATCGTCGAGGGCAGCGACGCGAGCCCCGCGAGGGTGGCCTTCAGCCCGGCCCCCTGCTGCAGGTACACGCCGAGGATGAAGCCGCCCAGCGACAGCGCACCGTAGATGAACGCGGTGGCGACGTTGCCGGTCCAGAAGTTCCGTACACCGAAGAGCGACAGCGGCATCATCGGCTGCGCGGCCACCCTCTGACGCGCCAGGAACCCGGCCAACGCGAGCAGACCGAGCGCAAGAGACAGGTAGATCGCCGGATGGCCCCAGCCGAGGTTCGGCTGCTCGATGAGCGCGTACACAGGACCGCCCAGACCGAGTGTGCACAGGACAGCGCCCAGCCAGTCGATGGTTGTGCCCTTGCGGCGTACGTCCTCGTGGCCGAGCACGACGAGCAGGACCAGCACCGCCGCGATCGGCGCCACGTTGATGAGGAACGCGAACCGCCACGACAGGAAGTCGACGAACAGGCCGCCGACCAGCGGGCCGGCGACCATCGCGCCGGTCGTCATCGCGGTCCAGATCCCGATGGCGCGGGCCTGCTCTCGCCCGCGGAAGTTCGAGGTGATGAGGGCAAGGGAGCTCGGTACGAGGAGGGCGCCGGCGATCCCCTGTACCGCCCGCGCGACGATGAGGATCACGGGAGTGGGTGCCGCGGCGATGGCGATCGACGCCACCCCGAAGCCGATCACCCCGACGCGAAGGATCCGCAACCGCCCGTACACGTCACTCAGCGACCCGGCCACCAGGATGAGCGCGCCGAGGGTGACGAGGTAGGCGTCGACGACCCACTGCTGCGTCGCGAGCCCACCGCCCAGCTCGCGCATGATGGCGGGCAGGGCGACCGTGACGATGGTGCCGTCGAGGAACGACACGAACGACGCCAGCACGGCGATCGCCAGCACCAGCCGCTGATCGCGGCTCATCGGTTCCGTCGCGGCAGCCATGTACGGACGGTACCCGCGGGCCATGACGTACATTCAGTGGCAGATACCCGGCCGCCGATGCACATATGAACCGGTGGCTGCGTATCTGCCACTGAATGGCGGTCCCTCTGCACGTCAGCTGTTGTGCGTCTCGATCAGCCCGCGCTCGAGGGCACGCGTGACCGCATGGGTACGGTCGGTCACCTCGAGCTTCGCGAACACCTTCAGGAGGTGCGACTTCACGGTCGCCTCCCCGATGTACAGCTCGCGGCCGATCTCGGCGTTGGTCCGACCGGTGGCCACCAGGCGCAACACGTCCAGCTCACGGGGGCTGAGGAGTGACGGAGTGACCACGGGTTCCACCGGGCCGAGACGTACGTGCTGGACCAGCCGGGCCGCGACCGAGGGGGACAGCGCCGACTCGCCCCCCGCCACGGCCCGTACGCCGGCCAGGATCTCCGAGGACGGCGACGCCTTGAGCAGGTAGCCGGCCGCACCCGCACCGATAGCGGCGAGGATCTGCTCGTCCGCCTCGTATGTGGTGAGCACCAGCACCCGGCCCAGCCCCGCGCTCACGATCTGGCCCGTCGCCGCGACCCCGTCCAGCACGGGCATCCGCAGGTCCATGAGTACGACGTCGGGGCGGAGCAACCGCGCCTGCGCCACCGCTTCGGCGCCGTCCGCCGCCTCGCCCACGACCTCCAGGTCGTCGGCGTCGGCAAGGATGCCCACGATGCCCGACCGTACGATCGGGTGGTCGTCAGCCACGAGCACGCGGATCACGAGACGACCTCTGCGTCCGTGCGTCGGGGCAGCCCGACCCGTACCGTCGTGCCCCCGGTGGCCCCGGGGCCGACCTCGAGTGTTCCGCCCGCAAGGCGTACGCGCTCGGCCATGCCGGCCAGTCCGTACCCGTTGCCCGCCTGCGTGCCGATCCCGACTCCGTCATCGGTCACCGTGAGGCCGGCCCCGTCGTCTGTGGCGTAGAGGCTGATCCGTACGTCCCGAGCCCGAGCGTGCTTGCGGACGTTCGCCAGTGCCTCCTGGGCGCAGCGCAGCAGTACGACCTCTGCCTCGCGGTCGACGTCCGGCGCGTCACCGCTCACCTGAACAGACACGCCTGTCTCGGCCGAGAACCGGTCAGCCAGCGTCACCAGGGTGGCGGTCAGGCCGCCGGAGACGCTGACCGGGGTGTATGACGCCACCAGCGCGCGAGCTTCCGTCAGCGCCTCCGTCGCGAGGTTCTCGATCAGCGTCAGCGTCGGGCCCAGCGAATCCGGCGTACGCGCGGCCATCGACCTCGCACGCTGCGCGGTCATCACGAGTCCCGTCAGCGACTGGGCGATCGTGTCGTGGATCTCTCGAGCCACCCGGGCCCGTTCCTCGGTGATGCCGGCGTGTCTCTCCAACGCGGCGACCTCGGCCTGCGCGGCCCGCAGCTCGGTGAGCAACCTGTCGCGCTCGATGCCGTACCGCTGGATCCGTGTGATCCACAGCCCCATGGCGACCGTGAAGGCGAAAGCCATCAGCGCGTCGAGGCTGGCCGAGATCCAGTCGCCGGTGCCGAGTCCCGTGGCAAGGGCTATTCCGATCGCCAGGACCGCGGATCGGATGACGGCGGTGCCGTTGCGCGACGACAGGATCCACAGCAGCGGGTACAGGACGGCCTGGTCGATCGCGGCCGCCGGGTCGAACCACGTACCAACGACGCCGGCGGCGATAAGCAACGCGGTCGCCCATCGGGTGATCGCGCTGCCTGCCGGGGCGACGAGCGCGCGGCGCCCGACCGCCAGATACACCGCTACGACAAGGGCGAGGCCACCCGTCGCCTCCCAGGACGACGCGGAGCCTCGACCCAGCACGAGGATGATCGTCGCGGCTGTTACACAGGTTGCGACGACGGCCACACCCCATCCCCACACCGCCCGACTGGTCCTCACCATGGCTCTATCCTCGCCCACTGCGTAGCGGCCGGCCACCGACCTCGTACCGGCCGTCAGGCATTTCGCCGGATCCAGCGGAACGTGAGCCTGGACAGTACGAGCCCGACGACGAGCCAGATGCCGAGCGCGATCGCGACCTGGCCGAGGTTCCACGACTGGCCCACCTCCAGCTGCTGGAAACCGTCAGGGAGGAACGCCGCGCGCATGCCCTGCGCCAGCCACTTCAGCGGGAACGCCGACGCGAGGTTCTGCATCCACGTGGGCAGGCCGTAGAACTGCAGGTAGACGCCGGAGATGAACTGGAGCACGAGCGTGATCGGCAGCACGACCGCCGAGGCGGACTTGCCGGAGCGGGGGACGGAGGACAAGGCGATTCCCAGCAGGGTGCTGGCGGCCAGGCCCACGACCCAGACCCACCCGAACGTGAGCCACTTCGCAGCAGTTGAGGGCAGGGCGATGCCGAGCGCGAAGCGCGCCACGAGGAGCAACAGCACGGTCTGTACGGTCGCGGTGACCACGACCTGGCCGATCTTGCCGACGAAGTACACGAACGGCGACATCGGCGTACCGCCCCAGCGCCGCAACCTGCCGTCGCTCTTCTCGTGTGCGATGTCGATGGCGAGGTTCTGCACACCGGACAACAGGACGCCGGCGGCGACCATGCCAGGCAGGAAGTACGCGCCGACGCTGAGGCCGGCTCCGAGTCCGTCGGGGTTGGGGATCGTCCCCTGGGAGGCGAACGCCGAGGTGAAGATGGCCAGCATGATGATCGGGAAGCCGAACGTGAAGACGAGCGTGTCGCCGTGGCGTACGTAGTTGGTGATCTCGAAGCGGATCTGTCGCAGGCACTGGCCCACCACACCGCCCGGGGACGGGAGGGGACGGCGGGCGACGTGTTCCGGTGCGACGGTGAGTGTGGCGGTCATGCTGCATCCTTCGATTCGGCGCCGATCATGGCGAGGTAGATGTCTTCGAGGCTGGGGCGGATGACTTCGAGGTCGCGCGGTTCGCCGTTCGCGTGGGTACTGAGCTCGGCCACGACCGCCGCCGGGGTGTCTGTGACGACCGTGCGGCGCTCACCGGCTGCGTCGCGCCACCGTACGATCGGGCGCCGGGCGTCCCTCCCGCCGATCGCATCCACGGCGCCGACGTCGACGAGGCGTCCGCCGGTGATGATCCCGACGCGGTCGGCGAGCTCGGCGGCCTCATCGAGGTAGTGGGTGGTGAGGATGATCGTCGTCCCGCCGTCCTGCAGGGACCGTACGAGCTCCCAGAACTCGCGCCGTGCCTCAGGGTCGAACCCCGTCGTGGGCTCGTCGAGGAACAACAGCTCGGGCCGTCCGATGACGCCCAGTGCGACGTCGAGCCGGCGCCGCTGCCCACCGGAGAGCCGGCTGCTGCGCGTCGAGGCCTTCTTCTGGAGGCCGACGCTGGCGATCACCTCGTCGACATCGCGCGGATCGGGGTACAGCCCTCGGACCAGCGTCAGGAGCTCCCGTACGGTCGCGGTGTCCGACTCGGCCGTCGACTGAGCGACGATCCCCAGCCGGGGCTTCCACGAGAGGTCTGCGTGGTCGGGGTCGACGCCGAGGACGCTGACCGCGCCCGATGTCCGGTGCCGGAACCCCTCGAGGATCTCGATCGTCGTCGACTTACCGGCCCCGTTCGGGCCGAGAAGGGCGAACGTCTCGCCGCGCTGGATCGTGAGGTCGAGCCCGTCGACAGCGTGAAGGGACCCGTAGTGCTTGTGCAAGCCGGTGATCTGTACGGCCACGTCGTGTGTCATATGACCAGCGTGGCGGCCCCACTCCGCCGGCGGCAGCCGTGAACCGGTGGGTTCGTACCGCCTCACCCTCCACCGTTCGGTGGATGAGCGACCACGCCGGGCGGCTGACACATCGAGGACCCCAAGCCTGGTGGAGGTTCCCAAGTGGTCGACGGCTTGGGAACCTCGCGTACCACTTGGGAACCTCGCGCGTCAGGCTTGGGAGCCTCGCGTACGCCCCGAGCGTCTCGAGGTCCTAGTCGTCGAGCATCTTCGAGCCCAGCCACTCGGCGGGGATGCCGAGGCCTTCGACGAGGGCGAGGGCGTCGGGGCGAAGCTCGCCGCACAGGTGGTTGAGCGTCCTGGTGAGCGACTTCGAGCGGGCCTGCGTCATGAAGCTGTGGTCGGTGAACCACGCACGATCGGCTTCGAGGTTGTCGATCACGTACAGGTCGCACAGCGTGTTGAGCATCCGCTTCGCGGCCTGGTCCTCGCACGCCTCGATGCCCGCCACGAACGACCCGAGCACAAGCCGGTCGGTGTGGACGCGCGCCAGCGTCAGCATGTGGTCCTGCAGGTCGTTGACGGCCGCGAACCGCGACCCCTTCGGCAGCCGCATGGCCTGCTGGTACCGCCGGGCAAGTGACTCCAGCACGTGGCGTTCGCGCTCGTCGAACATCAGCACCTGCCAGCCGCGATCGAGCACGCCGGCCTCGTTGCTGACCCGCCGCGCACGCGCCACGAGGGCGTCGACAGCCCCGCGCCCCGCCGTACGTTCCAGCACCATCCGCGCGACCATGTCGGCCGTCTTCGTCACCGTCTCGCGGCGATCGAGTCCGGTCCACGTCTCGCGGTAGCCGGTCAGCAGACCGCGAGCCACCAGCTGCATCAGCACCGTGTTGTCGCCCTCGAACGTCGCGAAGATGTCCACGTCGCTGCGCAGCAGCGTCAGCTGGTTCTCCGATATGAACCCCGCACCGCCGCAGGCCTCCCGGGACACCTGCACGATGTCGTTCGCGAACCTCGACTGCGCCGCCTTGAGCCCGGCCGCCCGACTCTCGAGCGAGCGCTGGAGGTCGTCGTCGAACCCCTCCGTACGGCTCTTGGCGAGCAGCTCGATGAGGTCGTTGTTCGCGAACCCGAACGCGTACGCCTTCGCGATGCCGGGCAGGAGCCGACGCTGATGCCACAGGTAGTCGAGCAGCACGACCTCGCCGTCGCCGTCCGGGCTCGGGAACTGGCGCCTCCGCAGCGCGTACCGGGTCGCGATCGACAGCGCACGCCGCCCCGCGATCGCGGCACCGGCGCCGACGCAGACGCGCCCACGAACCAGCGTGCCGAGCATCGTGAAGAACCGCTTCCCCGAGCTCGCGATCTCCGAGACGTACGAGCCGTCGTCGCCGATTCCCCCGTACCGGCTGAGCAGGTTCGCGCGCGGGACCCGTACGTGGTCGAACCGCAGCGTCCCGTTGTCCACCCCGAGAAGGCCGCCCTTGTGGCCGTTGTCGCCCGACGTACAGCCCGGCAGGTCGACGCCCTTGCCCTTGGTGACCTTGCGGAACGGCACGACGACGCAGTGCACGCCCTGACACGTCCCGTCCACCCACAGCTGCCCGAACACCGCCGCCGACGTGCCGTGGAGCGCGGCGTTGCCGATGTACGTCTTCGTCGCGCTCGGTGTCGGCGAGTCGACGATGATCTCGTCGGTCTCCGGGTCGTACGTGAGCGTCGTCTCGATGTTGGCCACGTCCGACCCGTGGCCCATCTCGGTCATCGCGAAGCACCCGAGGTGCTTGGCCTTGACGATGTCCGGCAGCCAGCGGGCGATCTGCTCGTCGGTGCCGAGGCCCTCGATCGCGCCGCCCCACAGCCCGTACTGCACGCCGGCCTTGATCACCAGGGACAGGTCGCCGTGCGCCAGCGCCTCGAAGCCGGTGACCACCGCGGCGGGATCGGACGCCTGATCGGGCAGGGTGAAGCCCCTGTTGCCGTACCCCTTCGTCGACAGGTGCTTCAGCGCCTTGAGCGTCCACGCCCTGGCCTCGTCCATCGAGAGTGAGGGATCTCGGATGATCTCGTCCTTCGTCAAGGTGTCGCGGGCCTTCTGACGGGTGACGTGGTACTGGCCGTCCAGGGCGACTTTCAGCGCCTCCCCGAGTCGGGGGTCGGCGGCGGCGGTCGGCTCTGAGCGGGTGGCGGTGTCGGTCACAACTACTCCTTGTCGGCGATGACGGTGGTTCAGGTGATGACGAGCTGAGGGGATGCGGTGCCTTCGACCGCAGCCGAGACGCTCGCGGTGAACGTCGAGGTGATGAGCTGGATGAGCTCGTGGCGAGCCAGCAGCGCGCTGCCGCCGGACTCGAGCCAGTGGCCCGTGGCGGTACGGATGAAGCCGACGATCCCGAACGACAGCGTCTCGACCGCACCCCCTGAGGTGCCGCGGCGCCGCTGCTCACCGCGGATCGCTTCGGCGAGCTCGATCGCGATCCTGTCGGCGATGCCGGTCGCCGGGTCGCCTGCGCCCGCGGGCAGTCCCGGCGGTCGGTTCATGACGAACAGGTAGATGTCGGGGTCGCGGTCGACAAGGCCGATGTACGCATCGGCGAGACCACGGACGAGGTCGGCGACATCTCCGCCCTCGCCCAAGGACGCGAACCGCGGCCTGACCTCGGCGAGGATGTTCGAGGCGACCCGGTCGGCTACCGCGAGGTACAGCCCGTTGCGGTCACTGAAGTAGCGGTACAGGACCGTCTTGCTCGTGCCCGAACTCACGGCGACCTCGTCGACGGTGACCCCGGCGCCATGCGTACGGATCGCGCGCAGAGCAGAGTCGACCAGTGCGGCGCGTCGCTCGACCCGATGCTCCTGCCATCGGGTGTCGCGCCCGTCCTGATGCTCCATGCGGTCGAGGGTACCTCGTACTTGTCGTACCTGCTACTGTCCGTATCGGGTTTTGTGTTCACGTCGGCCCTCGCAAGGAGACCCATGACAGACCGCACCGCCGTCGTCGTCGGCGGCAACCGCATCCCGTTCGCGCGTAGCCACGGCGCGTACCGCCAGGCGAGCAACATCGACATGCTGACCGCCGCCATCGACGGTCTGGCCGCCCGCTTCGGGCTGTCCGGGCATCGTGTCGGCGAGGTCGTGGGTGGCGCGGTGCTCAAGCACAGCCGCGACTTCAACCTCACGCGCGAGGCGGTGCTGGGCTCGTCGCTCGACCCCCACACCGCTGCCTGCGACCTGCAGCAGGCGTGCGCGACAGGCCTCGAGGCCACGATCTACGTGAGCAACAAGATCCGTCTCGGCCAGCTCGTCGACGGCATCGCCGGAGGCGCCGACAGCGTGTCGGACACGCCGATGTCGGTATCGGACGGACTGCGGCGGGCGCTCCTCGCGGCCAACGCCGCCAAGACCCTCCCCGCACGGCTGGCCGCCATCTCGTCGATCCGCCCGGGCCACCTCGTCCCCGACCCGCCCGGCATCACCGAACCTCGGACCGGCTTGTCGATGGGCGAGCACCAGGCGCTGACGACGTCGCGTTGGGGCATCGGCCGTACGGAGCAGGACGAGGTCGCGCTGGCGAGCCACCAGAACCTGGCGCGCGCCTGGGGCGAGGGCTTCTTCGACGACCTCGTGACCCCTTACCTGGGCGTGACCAAGGACCAGGGCGTACGGGTGGACACCACGTTGGAGAAGCTCGGCGCGCTCAAGCCGGTGTTCGGCCGGGGCGAGGGCGCCACGATGACCGCCGGCAACTCGACGGGCTTCTTCGACGGCGCGGCGGTGACCTACCTCGCCGATGCTGACTACGCCGCTGAGCACCATCTGCCTGCGCTCGCCCGGATCGTCGACGTGGAGGTCGCCGCCGGCGACTACACGCTCGGTGGCGAGGACCTGCTGCTGGCGCCGACGTACGCGATCCCGAGGCTTCTCGAGCGCAACCACCTCTTGTGGCAGGACTTCGACTACTACGAGATCCATGAGGCGTTCGCCGCGACAGTGCTGGCGACGCTCGCCGCGCTCAACGACGAGGCGTACTGCCGCTCGACGCTCGGGCTCAGCGGCGCCCTGGGCGAGATCGACCGCAGCCGGCTGAATGTCAACGGATCGTCGCTCGCGGCCGGTCATCCCTTTGCGGCGACCGGGGGACGCATCGTGCCGGCCCTCGCCAAGCTGCTGCATCAGCGTGGAACGGTGGATGGCCGGCCCGCGCGCGGCATCGTGTCCATCTGCGCCGCCGGGGGCCAAGGCGCCGTCGCGATCCTGGAGGCCTGCTGATGCCCAAGAAGCGGTTCGACCCACTTGAAGCCCTAGCCACGACGCCATTGGCGAAAGCGGTCGCATCATCGTCGATCGGGAAGTCAGTGGCGACGAAGCTGGGTGTACCGCCGAGCGTCGAATTACGACGGGGAAGAAACAATCCCGGGGGAGCGATTTCCCTTGCAGAACTGAACAATTCGACCCTGACTCGTCGTACACTCCAGCTGCTGGGGCTATTCACGATCAACCCTGTGATCGACACCCCGGACGCCCGCACGCTCGGTGAAGCCGGCCGACCCGTGCCGCCGGGATATGAGGGCCGCTTGGGGGCACTCGTACTCGATCTCACCGAGCTGCGGGCGGTCACGGACCTGGAGTACGTACGTGGCGTGCTCCGCCCGGCGATCCGCGCCCTCGAGCGCAGCGGCCGCATCATCTTCGTGGCACGCACCCCCGAGACGTTTGACGAGCTGGAGCCGCGCGTACTGGCGCAGGGCCTCGACGGGTTGAACCGTACGGTCGCCAAGGAGCTCCGCGGCGGGGCCACCTCGAACCTGGTCTGGGTCGACCCTGAGACCACTCCCCAGGCCCTCGCCTCAACGCTTCGGTTCCTGCTCGAGGGCCGCTCCGCGTACGTGGATGGGCAGTCGTGGCGGGTCGGTGCGGCGGAGGTCGCTGACGACGTCGCGACGTCGGTCCGTCCGTACGCCGGCACGATCGTCGCGGTGACCGGCGCGGCGCGCGGCATCGGCGCGGCCATCGCACGGACGTTCGCCCGTGATGGCGCGACCGTCGTCGGCGTCGACATCCCGGCCTCGGGCGAGGCGCTCGCACGAGTCGTCAACGAGATCCACGGCACCGCGCTCCAGCTCGACATCACCCTGCCGGACGCGGGAGAGCGGATCGCGGCGCACGTGGCGGAGCGGTACGGGGAGGACGCCCGCCTGTACGCGATCATCCACAACGCCGGCATCACCCGTGACCGGATGCTCGCGAACCTGGACGAGAAGGGCTGGGCCGCGGTTCTCGACGTCAACCTCGCCGCGCAGCTGCGGATGAACGCGTCGCTGCTCGACGGCCGCGCCGGTGGTCTGGCTGACGGCGGAAGCATCGTCGGCATCTCGTCCACCTCGGGCATCGCCGGGAACAAGGGTCAGGCGAACTACGCGACGAGCAAGGCGGCGATCGCGGGGCTCGTGAGGGCGATGGCACCGCGGTTGGCGGATCGGCGCATCACCATCAACGCGGTCGGCCCGGGGTTCATCGAGACCGAGATGACCGCCGCGATCCCGTACCTGCAACGCGAGATCTTCCAGCGGTCCAACAGCCTCGCGCAGGGCGGCAAGCCGGTCGACGTGGCCGAGACGATCGCGTACCTCGCCGATCCGGCGTCGGCGGCTGTGACCGGCCAGGTCGTACGGGTCTGCGGCCAAGCGCTGGTCGGGCAGTAGGGGATGCGCATGGAGCGGGTGGTTCTCGACACGGTTCCGTCCATGGCGCCGCTGCTGGCGTCGTCGCTGGTGCGGGATGGCGTGCGGCGCGTGACCAAGCACCGGCCGCGGTTGCTGCCGGACCGCGAGGTGGTGCTGGCGGACGTCGTACAGAGCGCCGGTCGGCTGGCGACGTACGACCGGGTGTGCGGGTTCGGCGTACGCGACCTCGTCCCGGCGACGTGGCTGCACGTACAGACGTTCCCGCTGCAGCTGGTGCTGCTGAGCGCGCCCGACTCGCCGTTCTCGCTCGCTGGGATGGTGCACGTGACCAACTCGATGACGCTGCTGAGACCGGTCTCGGTGGGCGAACGACTGAGGCTGTCGAGCTCGTACGGCCCGCCGCGCGAGCATCGTCGCGGCGTGCTGATCGACATGATCGGCGAGGCGTACGTGGGTGATGAGCTGGTCTGGCGGGGCGTGTCGGCCTACCTCGTCCGGGGCGCGTCGCTGCCCGGGATGCTCCCCGAGGACCAGCCGGACGGCGTGCGGCTGCCGTCGGACGTGGATGTCCAGGCCGACGCCGTATGGCGGCTGCCGGCGAATCTGGGCCGCCGGTACGCGTCGGTGTCGGGCGACATGAACCCCATCCACACCTCGGCGATCGGCGGCAAGGCGTTCGGCTTCCCCCGCGCGATCATCCACGGCATGTGGACCCACGCCCGCGTGCTGGCGGCGCTCGAACCACGCCTGACGGACTCGTACCGCATGGATGTCCGCTTCACCAAGCCGATCCTGCTGCCGTCCTCGGTACGGTTCGGCGCCCGAAACGAGGGCGACCACTGGACCGCCGTCGTCCGCCCCCGCTCGGGGGAGAAGACCCATCTCGTGGCGAGGATCTCGAGCCCCACTCACTGAGCACCCTTGCCGTGACTGAGCACCCTGTACGGGTGGTGCTCAGTGGGGTTCGTGGTGCTCAGTCGGGGGCGGGGACGACGGGCACGGTGTAGAGGGGGAAAGGTCTCTCCAGTCTCTGCCGAGCAGACTTGAGTGTGGTCGACTCAAGTTGTAGATTGGTTAGCACTCGAGCAGTTAGAGTGCTAACGAAGGAGGACATCATGGCCCGCACGTTCGATCCGTTCCGTGAACTCTTCGGTGAGGCCCCCCGCACGGTCGGGATGCCGATGGATCTGGTCCGTACAGGTGACGACTTCGTCGTCGCGATCGACCTTCCCGGCGTCGACCCGGGAAGCATCGACATCGATGCGGAGGAGCGCACGCTGACGATCCGCGCGACGCGCAATACGCAGGCGGCCGACGGCACGCAGTGGCTGGTACGGGAGCGGCCGACAGGTACGTTCGCCCGCCAGCTCACCCTCGGCAACGGCCTGGCGCTGGACCGGGTGGAGGCCGGGTACGCCGACGGCGTGCTCACCCTGCACATCCCGGTCGCCGAAGAGGCGAAGCCGCGCAAGATCTCGGTGACCCACACGGGCACCAAGCGCTCCATCGAGGGCGAGGTCGCTGCGCCGACCGAGGACTCGCACGAGCCGCCGGCGAGCTGACACGTACGGATCGGCCCCCGGCACCCCGGTGCCGGGGGCCGTATTCCGCCCGGGGACGTACGGGCGGGAAATGTCGGCGGCGCCATCTACGGTGACGACGTGACCAATGACGACGCACTCACCGCCCTGCGGCGGCTGGTCGGCAACCCCGACGCCGACTTCCGCGACGGGCAGGCCGAGGCGATCCACGCCCTGGTCGATGAACGGCGCCGGGCGCTCGTCGTCCAGCGCACGGGCTGGGGCAAGTCGGCGGTCTACTTCGTCACCACGATGCTGCGGCGGGCGGAGGGTGCCGGGCCGACGCTCATCGTCTCGCCGCTGCTCGCGCTGATGCGCGACCAGATCGGTGCCGCCGAGCGCGCAGGGATCCGGGCCGTGACCATGAACTCGTCCAACGCGACGGAGTGGGAGGACGTACGGGAGGCGCTGCGTACGGACTCGGTCGACCTGCTGCTGGTCAGTCCCGAGCGGCTCAACAACCCGAGCTTCCGCGAGCACCAGCTGCCCGCACTGGCCGAGCGCTGCGGGTTGCTCGTCATCGACGAGGCCCACTGCATCAGCGACTGGGGTCACGACTTCCGCCCCGACTACCGCCGGATCAAGGACCTTCTCGCCGAGCTGCCCGAATCGACGCCGGTGCTGGCGACCACCGCGACCGCCAACGCGCGCGTGGTCGCCGACGTCGCCGAGCAGTTGAGCGTCGGCGCGAACGGCTCGGTCCACGAGGTGCTCACCCTGCGCGGCGGACTCGCGCGGGACTCGTTGCGCCTCGGGGTGCTGCCCATGGCGAGCCCCGTACAGCGCCTGGCCTGGTTGCATACCCACCTGGCCGACCTGCCGGGCAGCGGCATCATCTACACGCTCACCGTGGCCGGCGCCGAGGACGTGGCGACGTCACTGCGTCAGGCCGGTCACGAGGTTGCCGCCTACACGGGTCGTACGGATACGGCAGAGCGGGAGGTTCTCGAGAACCGGCTCCGGGCCAACGACGTGAAGGCCCTTGTCGCGACGAGCGCGCTGGGCATGGGCTTCGACAAGCCCGACCTCGGCTTCGTACTCCACCTGGGCGCTCCGTCGTCGCCGGTCGCCTACTACCAGCAGGTCGGTCGCGCGGGCCGCGCCACGGAGCGTGCCGACGTCGTCCTGCTGCCGGGTCGGGAGGATGCCGACATCTGGCACTACTTCGCGACGAGCTCGATGCCGCAGCAACGGCTCGCGGAGGCGGTGATCGCCGCGCTCGCGGAGGCCGACAGGCCGCTGTCGACGGGTGCCCTCGAAGCGATCGTCGACATCCGCCGGACCCGGCTGGAGCTACTGCTGAAGGTGTTGGACGTCGAGGGGGCCGTACGACGGGTGCAGGGTGGCTGGCTGGCGACCGGGCAGCCGTGGACGTACGACGCCGAGCGGTACGAGCGGGTGGCCGCGGCGCGTGACCGTGAGCAGGCGTTGATGGTGTCGTACGAGACGACGACCGAGTGCCGGATGCGCTTCCTCCAGGAGTCGCTGGACGACCCGACCGCGGCTGACTGCGGGCGGTGCGACACGTGCCGTGCGGCGGCCGGAGAGGCGTCCTGGTTCGAGGCGTACATCGACGACGACAAGCTGCGTCTGGCCGAGGAGCAGCTGGCGCAGGTCGGCGTACCGATCGAACCGCGCATGCAGTGGCCCACGGGGATGGACAGGCTGGGCGTCCCGGTGAAAGGGAAGATCGGGCCGGACGTCGGGGCCGCTCCCGGGCGAGTGGTGGCGCGGTTGACCGACCTGGGGTGGGGCTCGGCGCTGCGCGACGTGTTCGCGGCGCCCGACGGTCCCGTGCCGGCGACCATCGCATCGGCGTGTGTCGAGGTGCTGAAGGCGTGGCCGTGGGAGACGAGGCCCGTCGCGGTCGTGTCCATGCCGTCGGTGAGCCGGCCCCAGCTCGTACAGAGCCTGGCCGAGGGGCTGTCGCAGGTCGGCCGGTTGCGCCACCTCGGACAGCTCGACCTGGTCCGCGTGGAGTCGTCGGGCCCGGGCGGCAACAGCGCGTTCCGGCTCGCGGACGTGTGGCCGCGCTTCGCGGTGGGTCGCGCTCTCGCCGAGGAGCTCCAGGCCCTGGACGGGCCAGTGCTCCTCGTCGACGACCTCTGCGACTCGCGCTGGACGCTCACCGTCGCGACGACGCTGTTGCGCGAAGCCGGGGCCGATGAGGTGCTGCCGTTCGCGCTGGCGACCGTCGCCTGACTCGGCCGCATCCCCGCGTCAGGGCTTGCGCGCCAGCACGTACAGCCGACTGGTCTCGGACTCGACGTCTGGTACCGGCGAGCGTACGTACCACTCGCTGACCTCGAGCCCGGCGGCCGTAACGGCAGCGAGCACGACATCCGGGTCGTGCAGCACGAAGTCGACATCGACGATGTGGCCCAGCATGTCGGTGACGTGGCGGGTCTCGGGCCCCATGTGGGTGGAGAGCGCCAGGACGCCGCCGCGGACGAGGGTCGCGCCGAGAGCCGTGATCGCCGCCGGCAGCTCCGACTCGGTGAGGTGGACGAGCGAGTACCACGCGGTGATCGCCGACCAACCCGCAGCCGTACGTGGGCGCAGCAGGCGCCGGAAGTCGCCGACCTCGAACGCGACGTCGGGATAGCGGACCGTGGCCTCGGCGATCATGCCGGGCGAGGAGTCGATGCCCGTCACGTCGGCGCCCCGTGCCGCGAGGTGGGCCGCGATCTGGCCCGGACCCGTACCGACATCGGCGACCGGCCCTGTGGCCTCCGCCGCGATCCGGTCGAGCAGCCACGTGTCGAACGGCTTGTGGCTGAGCTCGTCGCCGTAGTGGTCGGCGTACGCGTCGGCGACAACGTCGTAGGTACGCCGTACGGACTCGTCGCGGGCCTGCGTGCCATGGGCGAGCGCGGCCTCGCGGTCGACGGCCGGTATCGGTATGGCTTCGCCCGTCGGCAACGGCCCCAGCAGGTGCACCCAGCGGCGGTCCTGCTCGCGGGGACGGAGCTCGAGCTCGCGGACGAGCTGGCGCTCGGCCATCGCGCGGAGTGCCGACTCGACGGCCGAGCGATCCGCGAACACGTACATGCGCTCTGTCCGCGTGCGAAGCTCACCGGGCGTCTGCGCGCCGCGAAGCATGAGCACGGTGAGCAGCGCACGCTCGGCCTCGTCGAGGTCGATCGCCTGGTCCAGCGCCTGTGCGTACTTGACGGTGCGGGACCCCGAGGCCCACACGAACCGTACGAGCTCGCGCTTCTTGAGGCCGCGCAGCGTCTCGTCGACCTCCTGCTCGCTGTAGTCGACGATCGGGTCGCGGCTCGAGGTCTGGTTGCACGCCGTCCTTACGCCGTTGACCGTCATCGGGTACGAGCCGGGCACGGTCGTCTGCTTCTCCAGCAGGCTCCCCAGCACGCGCTGCTCGTGAGCATCGAGAACGGGCAGCTCCATGCCACCACTCTAGGGATCCCTGCCTGCCTCAGGCCTCGATCTCGGTCACGCGACCCTGGTCGACCGCAAAACGCCGGGTGAGGTGAACGGCGTCGAGGAGGCGCCGATCGTGGGTGACGAGCAGTAGCGTGCCGGGGTAGCTGTCGAGGGCCTCCTCCAGCTGCTCGATGGCGGGAAGGTCGAGATGGTTCGTCGGCTCGTCGAGCACGAGCAGGTTGACGCCGCGGGCCTGGAGAAGCGCCAACGCTGCACGGGTGCGCTCGCCGGGAGACAGAGACGACGCCGGCCGGTCGACGTGGGCCGCGCCGAGCGCGTACTTCGCGAGCAGGGTTCGCACCTCTGCGTCCGGCCAGTCCGGGACCTGGGCGGCGAACGCACGCCGGAGCGGCTCCGTACCGTCGAACAGCGACCGTGCCTGGTCGATCTCGCCGACGACGACAGCCGACCCGAGGCTCACGGCGCCATCGTCAACCGCCAGCCGCCCGAGCAGCGCCGCGAGCAGGGTTGACTTGCCGGAGCCGTTGGGGCCGGTGATCGCGACCCGGTCGGCCCAGTCGATCTGCAGGTTCACCGGTCCGAGCGTGAACGAGCCGCGCTGTACGACCACGCCCCGGGCCGTCGCGACAATGGCGCCCGCCCGGGGCGCCACCGCGATCTCCATCTGGAGCTTCCACTCCTTGCGTGGCTCCTCGACGACCTCGAGACGCTCGAGCATCCGGTCGGTCTGTTTCGCTTTCGCGGCCTGCTTCTCGGCCGAGTCCTTGTTGTGGGCTCTGACGAACTTGTCCGGGTCCTTGGACTTGCGGACCGCGTTGCGCACGCCCTTGTCCGACCACTCACGCTGCATCCGGGCCCGGTCGGTGAGGCCGCCGCGCCGTTCCTCGTACTGCTCGTACTCCTCGCGCGCATGCCTCTTCGCGACCTCGCGCTCGTCGAGGTACGCGCTGTAGCCGCCCCCGTACACGCCGATCTTGTGCTGCGCGAGGTCGAGCTCGACAACCCGGTTCACCGTGCGCGCGAGGAACTCGCGATCGTGGCTCACGACGACGACGCCGGCCCGGAGGCTGGTGACGAACTCCTCGAGCCGCGCGAGCCCGTCGAGGTCCAGGTCGTTCGTCGGCTCGTCGAGCAGGAACACGTCGTAGCGGCTCAGCAGCAGCGACGCGAGCCCGGCACGTGCCGCCTGCCCGCCCGAGAGAGCTGTCATCGGCCGGTCGAGATCGACCCCGAGCCCGAGGTCGGCAGCCACCGCATCGGCACGGGTGTCGAGGTCGGCGCCGCCGAGGTTGAGCCAATGGTCGAGCGCTGCGCTGTACGCGTCGTCGGCGGGCACCCCGCTGACCGGCTCGCCGGTCCCGAGCGCGTGGCTGGCCTCGTCCAGGTCGGCCTGCGCGGAGGTCACGCCCGTACGCCGGCCGAGGAACTCGAGCACGGTCTCGCCGGCACGCCGCTCCGGTTCCTGCGGCAGGTACCCGACGGAGGCCGACCCAGGGGACCGTACGATCTCGCCGCTTTCCGGTCGCGCCAGTCCGGCCAGCAGCTGCAACAGAGTGGACTTGCCCGCACCGTTGGCGCCGACCAGACCGATGACGTCACCGGGGGCGACGACGAGGTCGAGGCCCGTGAAGAGCGTGCGGTCGCCGTGCCCGGCGGCAAGGCTGCGGGCGACGAGAGTGCTCATGATGTCGGCGACGCTACAGGCTGGGCGATCAGATCACCCACGGGTTTCACTCCGACCGGTCAGTACCAGCCGTGCGCGCTCTTGAACGACCAGGCGCCGCAGGGGGTCGCGTAGCGGCCCTGTACGTAGCCGAGCGCCCACTTGATCTGGGTCGCGGGGTTGGTCTGCCAGTCGGCACCCGCCGTGGCCATCTTGCTGCCCGGGAGGGCCTGCGGGATCCCGTACGCACCGGAGCTCTTGTTGGTCGCGCTCACGTTCCAGCCGGACTCCTGCGTGATGATCTTGTCGAAGCAGGCGAACTCGGAGTCGCCCCAGCCGTACATGCTGAGCATCATCTGGCGAGCGATGTCTCGGGCGCTGCCTGGCGTCACCGCAGGTACAGACATCACGGCGGGCTTCGCTGCGGTGGTCTTCGCTGGGGTCGCACTCTGGGTCTTCTTCTGCGCCGCCGCTTGGAGATCGGCAGCGGCCTGAGCGATCTGGTCAGCCTGGGCCGACAGTTGGGCCGTACGGGCGATCGCTGCTCCATCGACGTCTACGCCGGGCTGCTCGAGCGCTGCGTGCTCGGGAGCCGAAGCGGGGGCCCGAACCTCGGCCGAGACGGGCACTGGTGCAGGCGCGGATCCTCCCACCACCGACGCCACTGCGGCGACGACAGCGAGAGCAAGCCTGATCGGGTAGCTCATCTGCACAGTCTGATGATTACATAAGAAACCCGTTCAGGAAAATCTCAGGAGAGAATTGGCACCTCGATCCGGCGCGGCGTGCCGAACCGATGGGCCGTCACGCACACCGCTTGCTCGCGCAGGAACGGGAGCAGCTCGACCCGTCCGGCCGAGACGACCGCGTTGTCGTACAGGGCCACGTCCGGCGAACCCTCCGTGGCGGCCGCAGCGGACCCGGGGTCTGCCCCGATCAGCCGGATGCGACCGCCGCTCTCGGTGATGTGTCGCAACCGAGCGGTCCACGCCGCGTCGCCCTCGGCCCACCACGTGACGCGGGCGCTGCCGAGGTACGCCTCCACGCCGCGCTCGAACCGGGGCGCGCTCACGGAGACGCGCGATCCCGCCCGCAGGCCTGCCGCGACCACCCGCAACAGCTCCACGACTCGGGTGCCCTCGAACCGTACGGTGACCGGTACGGCCTGGTAACGGAACGCGTTCTGCTCTCGAAGCAGCCCCGTCACGTCTCGTACGACCCCGAACTCGCGCGCCCACACATCGGCGTCGGTTGCCACGGCGCCGCGCAGCCAGTCCACATCGGAGGCCTCGACCCCGGCCACCGCAGCAGCAGCCAGTACCGCCGCACTGACCGACCCCCCCCGCTCAGGGAGAGGACCTGTGTGCGCGGGGAGAGGACCTGTGCGCTCGGGGAGAGGACCTGTGCGCGCGGGGAGAGGAGATATCCGCTCGGGGAGAGGAGGTGTGTCGACCCAGCGGGTCAGCCCGTACAGGTAGTTGGGCCCGCCGGCCTTCCAACCCGCGCCGACAACGGACCGCTTCCAGCCGCCGAACGGCTGCCGCTGGACGATGGCGCCGGTGATGCCGCGGTTGACGTACAGGTTGCCGGCCTCGATGCGCGCCAGCCACTGCTGGATCTCGGCGTCGTCGAGCGAGTGCAGCCCCGACGTCAGTCCGTACTCGACCTGGTTCACCATGTCGATGGCCTCATCCAGGGTCTCGGCGGTCATGACGCCGAGCACCGGTCCGAAGTACTCGACCTGGTGGAACTCGGAGCCCGGCTGCACGCCGAGCCGGATGCCCGGGCGCCACAGCGTTCCGGCGTCGTCGAGTCGCTTCGGCTCGATGAGCCACGACTGTCCCGGTTCGAGGCTGGTCAGCGCGCGCAGCAGCTTGCCGTCGGCCGGGCCGATCAGCGGACCGATGCGCGACGACGCCTCCCACGGCATGCCGACCGTGTACGCCGACACGGCGTCGACCACCTGCCGACGGAACCGCTCGGACGTCGCCACCGATCCGACGAGCACCACCAGCGACGCCGCCGAGCACTTCTGGCCCGCGTGCCCGAACGCCGAGTACACGACGTCCTTCGCCGCGAGATCGAGGTCCGCGCTCGGCGTCACGATGATCGCGTTCTTCCCGCTCGTCTCGGCCAGCAACGGAAGATCGGGCCGGAACGTACGGAACAGCGATGCCGTCTCGTACGACCCGGTCAGGATCACGCGCTCGACGCGGGGATCGCGGATCAGCTGGGTGCCCAGCGAACGCTCGTCGAGCTGCACGCACACCAGTACGTCGCGCGGCACGCCCGCCTCCCACAGCGCCTCGACCATGACCTGGCCGCACCGCCGCGAAGGGTGCGCGGGCTTGATGATGACCGGCGACCCGGCGGCCAGCGCCGCGAGCGTCGAGCCGGCCGGGATGGCGACCGGGAAGTTCCACGGAGGGGTGACGACGGTGAGGCGTACGGGATCGGGTCGCGCACCGTCGACCTCGTACAGTGCCCGCGCCGACTCCGCGTAGTAGTGGGCGAAGTCGATCGCCTCCGACACTTCGGGATCGCCCTGCTCCAGCACCTTGCCGCATTCGGCACCCATCACCTCGAGCAGGTCGGCGCGATGCGCTTCGAGAGCGTCGCCGGCCGCATGGAGGATCCGTACGCGCTCGTCCACGGCCAGGTCGCGCCAGGAAGCACCGGCCGTGACCGTACGGGTGAGCAGCGCATCCAGATCATCGGGTGCAACCACGTGCGTGATTGCCGTGCCGAGCGTGGACGATTGCATGCGATTGCGGATCGCGTCGGCCCAGTCGCGGTTGGCGGCGATGGCCGGGTCGCTGTCGGGCGTGTTCTCGAAGCGATCGTTCGGGGTCGAGGTCGCTCGTTGCGTTCGGTCCTGGACGCGGTTCGGCGGCGGCACGCTCGCCGGCATGTCAGCCACAGACGCCAGGAAGCGGTCACGCTCGCGGGCGAACATCTTTGGGTCGTCGAGGTCGAAGACGGCGGACATGAAGTTCTCGCTGGAGGCGCCTTCCTCGAGGCGCCGGATCAGGTACGCGATGGCCACGTCGAACTCGTTCGGGTGCACGACCGGCGTGTACAGCAGCATCGAGCCGGCGTCGCGCCGTACGACCTCGGCCTGCGCCGATGCCATCCCGAGCAGCATCTCGATGTCGATGGCCTCGGTCACGCCGCGCAGCCGCGCGAGCTGCAGCGCGAGCGCCACGTCGAACAGGTTGTGACCGGCGACACCCACCCGTACAGCTCGCGTGTGCTCGGGGCGGAGCGCGTAGTCGAGGACCGCTTTGTACGAGGCGTCCGTGTCCCGCTTCGTACCCCACGTCGCCAGCGGCCAGCCGTGCAGCTCGGCGTCGACGCTCTCCATCGGCAGGTTGGCGCCTTTGACGACGCGCACCTTGATCGGCGCCCCGCCTGCCGCGACCCGCGCTGCTGCCCACTCCTGCAGGCGGATCATCGCGCCGAGCGCATCGGGGAGGTATGCCTGGAGCACGATCCCCGCCGCGTAGCCCCGCAGCGTCGGACGCTCCAGCAGCCTCGTGAAGACGGCGATCGTGAGGTCGAGGTCCTTGTACTCCTCCATGTCGAGGTTGACGAACGTCGTGGGAGACGACGCGGCCGCGACCTCGTACAGCGGCGCCAGCGTCTCGACCGCATGGGAGACGGCCTCGTCGAACGCCCACGGCGTGTGCGGCGCGACAACCGCGGACACCTTGACCGACACGTAGTCGACGTCGGGGCGCTCAAGCAGCCGACGCGTACCGGCGAGGCGCTTCGCGGCCTCTCCCTCGCCGAGGATCGCTTCGCCGAGCAGGTTGATGTTGAGCTGTACGCCGCCGTCGGCCTTGAGGCGCCGGATCGAGGCCCCGAGCCGGGCGTCGGTGGCGTCGATGATGAGGTGCCGGACGAGATGGCGCAGGACGCGCCGGGCGGCCGGTACAACGATCCACGGCGCGACGGGACCCACCGCCGCACCGACGTGGAACAGCGCCCTCATCCAGCCGGGGAGGAACCTCGGCAGCAGCGGCGTCAACGCGCGGAGAGCGCGGGCGGCGACGTGCAGGTCCTCGGGCCGTACGACCCGGTCGACGAATCCGACCGTGAACTCGAGCCCGTTCGGGTCGCGCAACACGTCGGCGAGCAGCTTCGCGGACGAGTCGGGCTCGATATCGCGGCTGGCGGCCAGCCACGTCCGTACCTGCTCGATCGCCGCGTCAGCCAGGCTGGAGATCTCGTCGGTCTCGGGCGTGTATTGGGTCTGCTGCGTGGTCATGGCCCCTCCGTTTCTACTCCCAGTGTCCGTCTCTGGAACCATTCATGAAAAGCGAGCGATGATGACCATTACCATTCGAGAGAGTCGCTCAATTCAAGGGTGGCGAAAGGAGCTCGAGGTGTTCGAGGTCCGAAGGTTGCGGCTGCTGCGTGAGCTGCAGCTGCGCGGCACGCTGGCGGCGGTGGCGGACGCCCTCTCGTACAGCCCGTCGACCATCTCGCAGCAGCTCGCGCAGCTCGAGAAGGACGCCGGCGTCGCGCTGCTGGAGCCGGACGGGCGGCGGGTGAGGCTGACGCCGCACGGCGAGGTGCTCGCGGCGCACGCGGCACGGGTGCTGGATCTCGAGGAGTCGGTACGTGCGGAGCTCGCCTCTGTACAGCCGGGGCTCACGCCGGTACGAGTGGCCGTGCTGCAGACGGCCGCTCAGGCGATCGTGCCTCGGGCCCTGACGCTGCTGACGCAACGCATGCCCGGCCTGCGCGTCGAGATCGTCGAGGTGCCACCCGAGGAAGGGCTCTTCGAGCTGAGCGCGCGTACGTTCGACCTTGTCGTCGCCGAGCAGTACCCCGGCCACACGCGCGCCCACATCCCGAGCGTCGACCGCGAGCCGCTGGGCAGTGACCCGATGCGGTTGGCGATCGCCCCGGGGGAGACGGGGCGCGAGCTGGGAGAGCTGCGAGATCACGCCTGGGTGATGGAGCCCGAGGGCACGGCGGCGAGGCAGTGGGCGGTACAGCAGTGCCGGGCCGCCGGGTTCGAGCCCGACGTGCGCTACGAGCTGGCCGATCTCAATGCCCAGGTGCGGCTGGTGGCCGCCGGCCACGCGGTCGGGATGCTCCCCGACCTGCTCTGGACCGACACGAAGCCGCCGCTACGCCTCGTACCGCTCCCCGGCAACCCCGTCCGCGACCTGTTCACGGCCGCGCGGGCGGCGACCAGCCGTGCCGGCGTACGAGCTGTACGTGATGCGCTCCGCGACGCGATGTCCGAGCTGGTGGGGCTGGGAGAAGAACGTACCTAACGGGCTCCGGGCGGCTCGGCTGCCGCGTAGGGGCCGGCTTGGCGCGCGCGATAGGTACATTCGTCTGTCACTCCGTACGTCGCGCGCCCCCTGCGGCAGCCGCCCGGAAGAACAGCGGCTTGGTGAACTTGTGGTGCTCGTAGGCGGAGTAGATCGCCATCTCGACGCTGGGTACGAGGCGTTCGGGGACGAGCGCGATCGCCGAGCCGCCGAAGCCGCCGCCGGTCATCCGGGCGCCCAGCGCACCAGCTGCGATGGCGGTGTCCACGGCCACGTCGAGCTCCTCGCAGGAGACGTCGAAGTCGTCGCGCAATGAGAGGTGGGAGGACGTGAACAGCAGGCCGACCTCGGCCAGCTCACCCTGCTCGAGCGCCTCGACCGTGTCCCGTACGCGCTGGATCTCGGTCACCACGTGCTGAGTGCGCGTGAACAGCTCAGGGTCGTGCTCGAGCTTGTGGAGTGCGTCGGCGAGGTGCGAGTAGGGGATGTCGCGCAGGCTCGCGACGCCCAGCTCCTTGGCCGCCCGCTCGCAGGCGGCGCGGCGGTTCCCGTACTGACCATCGCCCAGCGTGTGCTCGGCGCGCGTGTCGATGACGAGCAGCACCAGCCCATGGCGCTCGATCTCGAAGGGGATCTGCGAGACGTGGCCACTGCGGCAGTCGAGCAGGATCGCGTGTCCCGCCGTACAGCGCAGGCTCGCCGACTGATCCATGCCGCCGGTCGGCGCCTGGGCGATGACGTTCTCGGCCTTCTGGCACAGCGCCGCGAGCGTCGTGCGGGTCTCGTCGTCGGCCAGCAGCCCCAACCCGAACAGGTCACTGGCTGCCGCGGCGACAGCACCCTCGAGCGCGGCCGAGCTCGACAGACCGGCACCGATGGGTACCGTCGAGTCGATCGCCACGTCCAGGCCACCCACGAGATAGCCCGCCTCGCGCAGCGCCCAGAGCACGCCCGACGCGTACCGTCCCCAGCCCTCCGGCACGCCCGGTGCGACGTCGTGGAGCGCGATCTCGGTGACGTCGCCGCCGGCGGTCGAGCTGAGCCGCAGGATGCCGTCGGCGCGGCGACGGGCGGCTGCGTACGTGCGTTGCGGCAGCGCGATCGGCAGCACGAGGCCGTCGTTGTAGTCCGTGTGCTCGCCGATGAGGTTCACGCGCCCAGGCGACTCCCAGACTCCCTCCGGCTCCTCGCCGAAGACGGTGCGGAAATGGTCGGTGACTGCGCTCATGGGTGCCCCTTCGCTCTACTGGTCGTCACTGTACGGGGCGGCGCTCGGCCCCACTGAGCCCGCCCACTGAAACCCGTTCCGCGGACCGTCGACAGGGCGAATCGCGTCACAACTAGAGTCGAGCCATGACCGACGGACTCACCCTCGCCACCGAGAAGATGCGCGCTGCCGGCGTCGCCGACACCGCGATCGCGATCTTCGCCGACTATTACGCCCAGCTCGTCGCGGGCACGACGGGCATCGTGAGCGAGGAGTCGATCGCACCGATCGGCGACGTCGCCCGCCTAGAGGACGTCCCCAGCTCGCCCGACGACGTGGACGCGTTCGCCAAGACCGTGATGATCCGGCTGAACGGAGGACTGGGTACGTCGATGGGGCTGAGCAAGGCGAAGTCCTTGCTGCCGGTACGTGACGGGCTCACGTTCCTCGACCTCATCGCCCGGCAGGTGCTGGCGGCCCGCGCCCGCTTTCGCGTACGGCTCCCGCTGCTGTTCCTGCACTCGTTCAACACGCGTGACGACTGCCTGGCCGCTCTGGCCGCCTACCCCGATCTGGCCGTCGACGGACTTCCGCTCGACATGCTCCAGTCGCAGGAGCCGAAGCTGCGAGCCGATGACCTCACGCCGGTGACCTGGCCGGCGGATCCGAAGCTCGAGTGGTGCCCACCGGGCCACGGCGACATCTACCCGACGCTGCTCGACTCGGGGGTTCTCGACGCCCTGCTCAGCGCGGGGTTCCGATACGCGAACGTGTCCAACTCCGACAACCTCGGCGCCTCGCCGAGCCCGGAGCTGGCCGGCTGGTTCGCCCGGAGCGGAGCGCCGTTCGCGGCGGAGATCACGCCCCGTACGCCGATGGACGTCAAGGGCGGCCACCTCGCCCGGCGCCGCTCGGACGGCCGGCTGATCCTGCGCGAGTCGGCGCAGACCACCGCCGAGGACATGCAGTACTTCACAGACCCGGACATCCACCCGTACGCCTCCACGAACAACCTCTGGTTCGACCTGCAGGTGCTGCGGGACGTGCTGCGCGAGCGCGGCGGCGTGCTGGGTCTGCCGATCATCCGCAACGACAAGACGGTCGATCCCAAGGACCCGTCGAGCCCCGCCGTCGTACAGATCGAGTCCGCGATGGGCGCGGCGATCGAGGTCTTCGAAGGCGCCACCGCCATCGTCGTACCGCGCAGCCGGTTCCTGCCGGTCAAGACCACGAACGAGCTGGTGCTGTTGCGCAGCGACGTGTACGAGTGGGGCGATGACGACATCCCGCGCGCGACCGTGGATTCGTTGCCGGTCGTGAGCCTCGCGAGCACGTACTCCAAGATCGGCGACCTAGACGCCCGGATGCCGTCGCCTCTCAAGCTCCGCGCTTCGACGGCCCTGACCGTCACCGGCGACTGGACGTTCGGCCGCGACATCTCGGTCATCGGCGACGTCACCCTGGGCGCCGAGGGCGGGCGAGTTCCCGATTCCGCCACGCTCACCTGACGCCCGTAGACGAAGCGCCCGGTACCGGGGGTAGTCCGGGTACCGAGCGCTCCAGGTATGGAAAGCGGACGGCTAGAAGGCGGCCGCTCCGGCCTCCGCGACGGTCTGGTCCTGTTCGATCGAGCCCGTGGAGACGCCGATGGCGCCGACGATGTGGCCGTCACGTACGAGCGGGATGCCACCGGGGAACACCACGAGCCTTCCGCCATGAGCGTCGCTCAACCCGTACAGATCCCCGTCCGGGCGGGTGATGTCCGTGAGGTCCTTCGTCTGGCACTGGAAGGCGACCGCCGTGTACGCCTTGTTGATCGAAATGTGGATGCTGCCGATGAGGGCGGTGTCCATCCGTACGTGGGCCTTGAGATTGCCGCCGGCATCGACGACCGCAATGTCCTGCGGCTGGCCGATCTCGACAGCTCGTGCCATCGCAGCATCGATCACCCGACGGGCGTCGTCCAACGTGAGGCTGTCCTTGATCTTCTCTCCGGTCATGGTCTTCTCCTTCGGGGTGTGTGCGTTCGGAGATGGGGGTCATGGGTGCCCGGCCGGTCGACTGCCCTCGACCTGTGCCGAGCACCCGCTTGCGTTACAGGATCAGAAGATCCGGTTGACGACGCTCGCCGGTGCGGCGAGGAGAGCGTCGATCTCGTCGTCGAGCTTGACGAGCGTCAGCGAGGCGCCGGCCATCTCGAGCGACGTGCAGTACTCGCCGACGTAGCTGCGGGTCACGGTGATGCCCTTGGCGGCGAGCTTCTCGGCGGCGATGCCATACAGCAGGTACAGCTCGCTGATCGGCGTACCACCCAGGCCGTTGATCATCAGCGCGACCTTGTCGCCCGACTCGTACGGCAGATCCGGCACGATGGCGCCGAGCAGGATGTCGACGATCTCGTTCGCGGGGACGACCTTGGCGCGGCGGCGGCCCGGCTCGCCATGGATGCCGACGCCGACCTCCATCTCGTCGTCACCGAGCTCGAACAGTGGCGAGCCCTTGGCCGGCGGCGTGCACGCGGTCAGCGCGATGCCCATGGTGCGGGTGATCGAGTTGACCTTCTCGCCCACGCGTACGACCTCCTCGAGCTCGGCGCCCTCCTCGGCCTTGGCCCCGCAGGCCTTCATGACGAAGAAGTTGCCGGCCACGCCACGACGGCCGACCGTCCAGGTGGAGTCCTTCACCGCGACGTCGTCGTCGATGAACAGGGTCGTCACCTTGAGGCCGTCGGCCTCGGCGAGCTCTTGGGCCATCTCGAACGCCATGCGATCGCCGGTGTAGTTGTTGACCAGCAGCAGGACGCCCTTGTCGGACGCCAACAGCTTGGCTGTCTGGTAGACGTAGTCGGACGGCGGGGCGGCGAACACATCACCTGGGCACGCGGCGTCGAGCATGCCGGGTCCGACCACCATGACGTGGGCGGGCTCGTGGCCGGAGCCGGATCCCTGGACGATGCTGACCTTGTTGTTGTTGGGCGCATCGGCCCGCATGATCAGGTTGTACTCCGGCACGTACTTGATCGTGTCCGGGTTGGCTGCCGCGATGCCCTTGAGCATCTCCGGTACGAACTGCTTCGGGTCGTTGACGAACTTCTTCATGGACGTTCTCCTTGTATCGGTGTGGGCATGTGTCTGTCACTGGGGCCAGTCGTCGGCCAGCTTCTCGAGGAGTACGGCGATGGCCATCGCGCCGGCGTCGACCGACCCGATGCTCCGCTCTCCGGTGTAGGAGGCCCTGCCGCGCCGGGCCTGCATGGTCTTCGTGTTCTCGGCGGCCTCACGGGCGGTGGTCGCCATGGCGCGTACGACCTCGGCGGGGGGCCTCCCCGCGCTCGCCTCGGCCTCGAGCGTGTCGATCGCCGGTACGAGCGAGTCCATCAGCGTCTTCTCGCCGAGCTCCGCCTTGCCGCGGGCCTTGATGCCCTCGACGGAGGCCCGCAACGCCCGTACGACGTCCTCGTGGTCGAACTCGTCCTTGCCGCGGAGCTGGGTGCCGGCCCGCAGCATCGCCGTACCCCAGATCGGTCCCGACGTCCCACCGATGCGGGCGGACACGGCTCCGGCGATCTTGATGAGGAACGTGCCGGGGTCGGACCTGTCGATGTTGTCCCAGTCCTC
>Ga0182021_10000106_pt1 | contig 73946 bp, 67 predicted proteins | sample 612E3MmetaG_FD_120493 | JGI IMG/M metagenome (GOLD analysis project Ga0182021, IMG submission 120493) | Permafrost microbial communities from Stordalen Mire, Sweden - 612E3M metaG (Illumina Assembly) | ecosystem: Environmental > Terrestrial > Soil > Wetlands > Permafrost | place: Sweden...
ACCGAGGACTGCCCGTGAATTCCCGACGTCTGCGCCTCCCATCCATCCTCGCCGCGGCCATGACCCTCTCTCTCGCTGCGGCAGCCTGTAGTAGCAGCGCGACGCCATCCCCCATGTACATCTATACGACCCCCACTCCGGCCCCCACCCCGGAACCGACGCCGGTCCCGACCCCGACACCGACACCGGCGCCCACACCCACCCCAGGTCCCACGCCGACCCCCGGGCCGAGCGGCAGCGTCGCTCCGACGGCTACTCCCACGCCGGCTCCTACGCCCACACTGGGACCAACGGTTGCCCCGGGGGCCTGCTCTGCGGATCCGAACAAGGCCGCCGATGGAGTGGCCTTCTGGACCGAGTCCGTCAACCACTTGACCTTCCCGGTCTACTGCGCCGTAGTCCCCTCGGGCTGGTTCTTCACCGGGTCCGAGCTCAACTACAACACGCCCAACGCCGGCTGGGTGTGGGCAACCTACAAGAGCAGCAAGGGCGCCCAGATCATGATTCAGGAGGGGGCTTACTGCACGACCTCCTGCTCGCCCGGAACAGCCGGCGGCGCCGCCAGCATCGCCGATCAAGCGGGCAAGCTCTACACCCTGGCCGGTGGCGGCCTCGCCATCTACGTCAACCCGGGTACTGCCAAGGCCTACACGGTTACCGGGACGAATATCAGCCAGGCGACCTTCGTCAGCTTCGCCAAGAGCAACGTGCACCGGGTCGGCAAAGTCTCCTGACCCCGGTTGCCGGCCCGTTCCGGGCCCCGGCTCCAGGGCGTGATCGGATCGAGACCGAACCCGCCTGACTAGGGGGCGGGCTCGGGCGATTGGTCGGGTGGGGCGGCCTTCTTCCGAGCTTGCGACGTCGCTGCGCTGGCAGGGCGCGCACGGCGCCGTACGGTGGTCGCGACGACGGCAGTAGTGGTTTCGTCGACGTCCTCGTCCACGCCCGCCTGCGGCAGGCGCGGCACTCGGATCGGATGCCCCTCACGCTCCTCGACACGGCGCGCCGCGCGCAGGGCCACGGACGCGACGTCACGGTTGCGTCCCAGGTAGTAGAAGAAGAACGCGGCGATCACCGCGGCAATCGGGACCGCGAAGATCGCGCCGGGGATGCCGTCGATCTTGCTGCCGATCATGACCGAACCCAGGACTACGACCGGGTGAAGGCCCACAGCCTCAGCCATGAGCCGCGGCTGGACGATGTTCATCAGCACGAACCAGCCCGCGACCATGATGATCAGGACGGGCAACGCGGCATCCGGCCTGAGGAAGATGGCCATGAGCACCGGCGGCATCCACGAGACGAAGGGTCCGAAGAACGGGATCATCTGCAGCACGCCCGATGAGACGGCCGCGACCGGCATGTAGGGCAGACCGAAGAGGCCGCTGGCGACCATGGCAATCAGGCCGTACATGATTCCCATGAGGGCCTCGCCGCGCAGGAAGCCGCCGAATGAGCGGGAGACGCTCTGCTCGAGCAGCTGCGCCTCGTCCGTGTAGTTCACCGGGACGATGCGAAAGAGGAAGCGAGCGATCCGCTCGCGGTCCACGGCCATGTACAGGGACAGGAAGAAGATGAACAGCATGTTGCCGAAGATGCCGATGCTGGCTACCGCGATGTCGCCCAGCGGCCTGGTGAGGTCGCTGGCTCCGTTCTTGAGGTTCGTCAGCAGCTGATTGACCTGGTCGTAGAGGCTGATCCGGCTGCCGCCGAGATCGTTCAGCCTCGCCTGCAGCGGGTCGAGCATCTTGCGCAGATGCTCCGGATCGTTGAATGCCGGGTCATGGATCAGGTTGTTGATCGACGAATACAGCTGCTGGGCGATGAGCAGAACGGCCGATACCAGGATGATGATCAGCAGGCTGTAGACGATCACCACGGCGATGGCCCGCGGCACGCGGAACAGATGAACGAGGCCGTTGGCGATCGGACTGAGGATGAACGCGAGCAGCCACGCGAGGAAGAACACCATGATCACGTCGTTGAAGAACGCGAGGTACTTCCCGGCGTAGTCGATGACGACGAAGGCGAACGTCAGTGTCGCCAGGATCAGCAGGGCCGAGAGCCAGCGATGATCGCGGTCGCTCAACCGCACCGGCATCCAGGCGGGTTGCTCGCTCATCCTGCCTCGAACCTCCGCTGCCGATTGCCGGTCAGTCCGCCGGCCCGGACATGGTACGACTCGCGAACTAGCGCAGTCCCATCCGCTCGCGAACCTCCGCGATCGTGGCCTCGGCGATGGGGCGGATTCGCTCGGCGCCCTCGTCGAGGATCGCGCGCAGTTTCGGCAGGTCCGCCATGAGCTCCACGTACTTCTCGCGGGCCGGCGCGTAGTGGGCGATGATCCGCTCCGCCAGCAGCTTCTTCGTGTCGACGCAGCCGGTTCGGGCCGTTCGCTCGCCCTCCCAGATCTCCTCGTAGTCGGCCCCGAAGAAGCGATGAAGCTGGCAGACGTTGCATACCTGCGGCCGTCCAGGGTCTGATCGAAGGATCCGCTGGGTGTCGGTCACCATGGATGTGATCTGCTTGCGGATGACCTCGGGCTCGGCCAGGATCTCGATGGTGTTCCCGAGCGACTTGCTCATCTTCTTCACGCCGTCGGTGCCGAGGACCGTGGGCGCCTCGGTGTAGACCGCCTTCGGCTCGGGGAACGTCTCGCCGTACCGGGCATTGAACGCTCGCACGATCTCGCGGCTGAGTTCCAGGTGCGGGGCCTGATCCTTGCCGATCGGAACGAGCGACGCCTTCGGCAGGGCGATGTCGGCGGCCTGCAGGACGGGGTACGTCAGCAGGCCGTGGTTCACGTCCTCGGGCTGGTTGGCGCGCTTCTCCTTGTACGTCGGCGTGCGCTGCAGCCAGCCGACCGGCGTCACGGTGTTGAAGAGCCAGCAGAGCTCGGTGACCTCCGGCCGATCCGACTGGACGAAGAGGGTGCACCGCTTTGGATCCAGGCCGAGGGCGATCAGGGCCGCGGCCATCTCCAGGGTCTGGCGACGCAGCGCCTCCGGATCGTGAACGTGGGTCAGGGCGTGGTAGTCCACGACGCAGTAGATCGCTTCGTAGCGCTCCGCGAGCGCCACATAGTTCCGGATCGCGCCCAGGTCATTGCCCAGGTGGGGCCGGCCCGTAGGCTGGATGCCGCTGTAGATCCGCGGCTTGACGGGCAGGCTCGATGGACGGGCTGGGGCGGCGGCGGGCGTGGAAGCGGCGTCGGTGGTCATGGCCGGAGTGTACCGGACGCGCGAGCGCGGGACCCCTTGAGGTTTGCGATTGGCCGCAGCGGGTGCGATCCTGAGGGCGATGTCGCCGAGGCGAAGTCGAACCGTTGGAGGGAAGGGGACGATCGTGAAAGGGCTTCTCGTTGGACTCGTGACCGCCGTTCTCGTTGCTGGCTGTGCGGGGGGTTCTCCGGCGCCCGAATCGGTCGAGTCCATGCCGCCGCTCCCGGTGGCCCCGGCCGGTTGGGTGTCGGTGGTCGGGTTCGGTGGGGCCGGCGGCGGAGGCTCGGCGGCGACGGAGGTCCAGCTGAGCGGGCGCGCTACCTCACTCCACGTCGCATGCGCCGGCCTCGGAAGCCTGGTGGTCCAGCTCGGCGACGGACCTGTGGCGCCGGCGGTCGTCTTCCCATGCGGTGGCCATGGAGTGATCGCGGACAATCGGTACGAGATCAAGAACGTCACTATCCCTCAGCGGATGACGATCATCGCCTCTGTGGTTCAGGGAGTTGGCGAGCTCTACCACTCGTCTTTCTTCGTTTCGATCGAGCAGCCGCAGCCCTGACTCAGACGGGCTAAAGGCACCCTTGCTCGCGCCTCGGGTACCATTCCGGGACGACGACAGCCCGTCCGTCACGTCGGCTGCGGTTCCAAGTCGGAGTCGCTGGCCCCAGTCGAGCGCCGATGCCCACCGAGCAACGACCCGTCCGTGTCGCGATCCTCGGCGCGGGCACCGTCGGCGCGGAAGTGGCACGGGGCTTCCTTCGCAACCCGGACCGCCGCATCGGCCCCGCCGGCGGCCGGATGCTCGAGCTGGTGGCCATCGCCGATCTGGACGTTCAGGGTGCCGTGGACCGCGGCATGCCGCGCGAAATCGTCGTTCCGGACGCCGGAGCCGTAGTTCGCCGCGACGACGTGGATGTGGTCGCGGAGATGCTGGGCGGAGACGAGCCGGCCCGCTCGCTCATCGCCGAGGCGCTCGGCGCCGGGAAGCCGGTCGTGACCGCGAACAAGCACGTGCTCGCCCATCACGGCCTGGAACTGGAGGCGATCGCCCGCAAGTCCGGAGCGGCGCTCCGTTATGAAGCCTCGGTCTGCGGCGGCACGCCCGTGCTGGATGCGATCTCTCGCGGCCTGGCGGCCAACCACATCCGCCGTGTGCGAGGCATCGTCAACGGCAGCACGAACTTCATCCTGACCGAGATGATGCAGGCCAGACGCACCTACGAGGAGGTGCTTGCCGCGGCGCAGGCCCAGGGCTACGCCGAGCGCAACCCGAGTGCCGACGTGGAGGGTCTCGACGCCGCCAACAAGCTCGCGATCCTGACTCGCCTCGCCTTTGGTGCGTGGCCCGCGATCGATTCGATCGTCGCCAGCCCGCCCTCGCTGCGCGGCGACGGGAAGCCCGGCATCACGGGCGTCTCGGCCGCCGACATCGCCGGGGCGGTGGCGTTGAACCTGGCCATCCGGCTCGTTGCCACGGCCAGCACGCCGGGCACGGCCGAGCCCGCCTTTGGGCTGGCCGGCTCCGTGATGACCTGCGCCGTACCGGTCGCAGCGCCCCTCGGCCGCACCGACGGTGTGCTCAATCGGCTGGAGGTCGACGCGGACCCGGTAGGTCGCGTCTCGCTGGAGGGTCCCGGGGCAGGCGGTCCCGCGACCAGCAGCGCCGTCCTGGCCGACCTGCTCGAAGTCGTGCGCAGCGGTCTCTCCACCTGGGCGGATCTGCCGCCTGCCGCCCCCGATCTCGTGACCCTCGCAGACGACCGTGACACCGTCCGGCGGCCGTGGTACGTCTGCCTGCCCGGCGTGCTGCCGGAGGAAGTGCCGGGCCGCCTCGCCGAACAGCTGGTTGGGCCGCCGCCGAGCAGCATCCCGCGGCATCGGAGCCGGACGTGGGTGGCGGTTCAGACTCGACCGCTGCCGCTGGCGGAAGTCCGCGCGACAATTGATCCGCTCATCGACCCGGACCGCGACATTCCCATCTACCCGATCCTCACCTCGTAACCGGAGCCTTCGAAGTGTCAGCCTCGTCTCCCAGCAGCCAGATCGCCGCCACGGCGGCAGCCGCCCCGCGGGCAGGCGTCGCCCGCCCGCGCCTGGTCGAGCGCTATCGCGAGTTCCTGCCGATATCGGACACGACTCCGATCATCAGCCTGGGCGAGGGCTTCACGCCCCTCATCCGGCTCGACCATGTGGGGGCCCGCATCGGCGTGCCGAATCTCTTCGTGAAGTACGAGGGGATGAACCCGACCGGCTCGTTCAAGGACCGGGGCATGGTCGTGGCCGTCTCGAAGGCGGTCGAGGAGGGTGCCCACGCGGTTATCTGCGCCTCCACGGGCAACACATCGGCCTCGGCCGCGGCCTACGGCGCCGCCGCCGGGCTGGAGGTCATCGTGGTGCTGCCGAAGGGCAAGATCGCCCTGGGCAAGCTGATCCAGGCCATCGCCGCGGGGGCCAGGGTCATCGCCGTCGACGGCAACTTCGACGAGGCGCTGCAAGTCGTGCGCGAGATGGCCGAGCAGAAGGCGAACCCGGTCACCCTCGTCAACTCGGTCAATCCGTACCGCATCGCCGGCCAGACCACGGCTGCCTTCGAAGTCTGCGACGACCTGGGCCGCGCCCCGGACATCCTGGCCATCCCGGTCGGCAACGCCGGCAACATCACCGCCTACTGGGCCGGCTTCAGCCGGTACCTGGCGGCCGGCAGGATCGACTCCCGGCCCCGCATGTTCGGGTTCCAGGCGGCCGGCGCGGCGCCCATCGTGCTGGGCCACCCCGTCGAGAAGCCCGAGACGATCGCCACGGCCATCCGCATCGGTAACCCGGCCAGCTGGAAGCAGGCCGAGGCCGCCCGCGACGAGTCCGGCGGGCTGATCGAGACGGTCACGGACGACGAGATCGTGGCCGCGTATCGGGAACTGGCCACCAGTCAGGGCATCTTCTGCGAGCCGGCTTCGGCCGCCAGTCTGGCGGGCGTTTGCAAGCTGGCGGCGGCGGGCCGGATCCCGGACGGCGCCACGGTCGTGTGCGTCCTGACGGGCCACGGCCTGAAGGATCCGGAGACGGCCGAACGAACTGCCGGTGGCGCGGGGGTCATCATCGAAGCGGCGCCGACCACGGCGGGCGTCATGCGCGCTCTGGGCTGGTAGGGTCGCGCGCCTCCCGGCTTTCTTGCCAGATTCGCATGGGGGTAGCGCAAGGCCCGATCCGCGCCGAATCGTGACACGAATTGAGCGTCTGTCGCCGCGGCGAAGTGCTCTCGGAGGCCAGATCGAGCCTTCGCGCGGCGATCCGGGACGGCGCGTGCAGCTCGACCCTAGCGCTGGAGCTGAAATGCCGAGCCTTACGCTACCCGGGTTGGCAAATGGCAGGAATCGGCCTGGTCGCTGGGGACACTGCTACCCGGGTTGGCAAATGGCAGGAATCGGCCTGGTCGCTGGGGACACTGCTACCCGGGTTGGCAAATGGCAGGAATCGGCCTGGTCGCTGGGGACGGTGCAACTAGGGTTGGCAGGAAGGATCGGAGTTCGGGTCCGTGCCCAGGAACGCTTACGCCATCGCCTGCTTGATGAGTTCCGACAGGTCGGCGTAAGTTTCCACGGCCGGGAACTGGGGGAACTGCCCCTTCACGCCATCGGGCGCTCGGAACAGGATCCCCACGTCTGCCTCGCCGAGCATGGCGGTGTCGTTGAATGAGTCGCCGCCGGCAATGACGCGGTAGTTCATCCGCTTGAACGCGGCGACGGCCTCGCGCTTCTGCTCCCGGATGCGCAGCTGATAGTCCACGATGCGGTCGTTCTCCACGATCAGCCGGTGGCACAGCAGGGTCGGCCAGTTGAGCTGACGGAGGAGGGGAGCGGCGAATTGCTCGAACGTATCGGAGAGGATCACGACCTGCACGAACGAGCGCAGCTCATCCAGGAACTCCTTCGCGCCGGGCAGGGGCCGAAGCTCGCCGATGCAGGCCTGGATGTCAGATAGCTTCAGCCCGTGCTCGTCCAGGATGGCCAGGCGTCCGCGCATGAGCTTGTCGTAGTCCGACTCGTCGCGTGTGGTTCGGCGCAGTTCCGGGATGCCTGTCTTCTCCGACACGGCAATCCAGATCTCCGGCGTCAGAACGCCTTCCATGTCCAGGGTGACGATCGATTGCTTCACGATCGCGAGTCTAGCGGTCGGCTGGCCGCGTGTCCGACGGGTCGCGCGGTCGATCGGCGCGGAAGGTGCGCGGTCGATCGGCGCGGAAGGTGCGCGGTCGATCGGCGCGGAAGGTGCGCGGTCGACCAGCGTCACGGGCCGGTATGGTCGTTGCTGCTCGCCTGGAACCGCCGGCTCAGCGCTTGCCGCCGCTCTTGGGCTTGCCGCCGCTCTTGGGCTTGCCGCCGCTCTTCGGCTTGCCGCTCCTCGGCTTCGGTTCGGCCGCGGGCTCTTCGCCGTCTTCCTCGTACTCGGGAAGCTTGGGTTCGCCGACGGTCGCTTCCCAGGCGGCATACAGCGCCTCAGCGTCCTCGGGCTCGAGCAGGTCCGCCAGCACCAGCGCTGAGACGGCATCGACAGCCGGGGGCAGCGCGGCCGTCCTGGCCGCGATCTCGGCCGCAAGCGCGCGGTCCTGACGAAGGGCTTTCACCGAGTGAGGGCCGTTCGTCCAGGTCGTGATCACCTCCTGCGCCGCCCTGACCTGATCTCGCCAGGTCTCGTCCTCCTTGGCCAGCTCCTGCATGGCCCGATGCGCTCGCCGCAGGTCCGCCTTGGATTGCCCGCGCCAGAAGGCGGTGAGTTCTCCGGCTTGATCGGGTGTCAGCTCGTCGAGCTTCACGAGGAACTGGCGGACCAGCTCCGTGTTGGGCCCGAACACTTCGCCCGGCTCGTCCTCCTCGAGCCCGGGATCTCGCGCCGCACGCCCACCCGTTGCCTCGCCCTGGCGGCCGCCGGTCTCGCCGTCTTCGTCGTCCGTGTCCATGACTTCCGCCCACGGGCCGTACAGCGTGTCGTAGTCGGCGTCGTCCAGCTCCTCGTCCAGGATGAGGGCGTCGACCGCGCCGCGCGCCGCACCCGCCACCATGGCCCAGAACGCGGCTTCGTCGTCGTCTTCTGGCTTCTGGGCGTTGAGCCAGGCAGCAACCGAATCTTCCGCGGCCGTCAGTTCGTAGCTGTGCTTTCCGACGCGGCTCCGGCGCAGCAGGTCACGCTCCAGCACATCGCGCTCGGTCGCGTCACCGGCCGCCCACGCATCCGCGAGCCGCTCGGCTCGCTCGGTGTCGATGGCAGACAGCGCGTCGAGGACCGCTTCCACGTCTTCGCCATTCGGGCCGTAGATCGCCGTTGGGTTCGAGCCGGTGAGTCCGAACTCCTCGGCCTGGCGAGCTAGCTCCGCCTCCAGCTCGGCCTGCCGCTGGGCCAGCGTCGCCTCGTCCTCCTCGTCCTCCTCATCCTCGCCCGCGAACTCCTCATCCTCGATGAACCGGTCGTAATCGAGCTCTGCTCCGGCGCTCTGCGCGTCCGATGCGACCCAACTCAGCTTGTTGGGCTCGGCCTCGCCGGACAGCTTGTTGGCGACGGGTCCCTTCCCTTTCCCTCGTCTGAACATCGTCCCTCCTGGCCCGGTCGGTGCCCGGGTCTGGCGTCACTCGAGGAGCCTACTTCCTGGTCGTGCCCTGTGGCTTGGCGGAGCCGTGAGCTTTGGTTGAACCCTTGGAGCTGGACGCGGATTTGCCGCCAAGCTCCCCCTGCGCCTTGGCCGGGGCCGTTGCATTGGCCGGGGCCGTTGCCTTGGCCACGCCCTGCGCCTTGGCCGGGGCCGTTGCCTTGGCCACGCCCTGCGCCTTGGCCGGGGCCGTTGCCTTGGCCGGGGCTGTTGCCTTGGCCGGGGCCGTTGCCTTGGCCGGGGCCGTTACCTTGGCCGAGCCCTTGGGGCCGGGCGCGGGCTTGCCGCCTGCGGCTCCCTTGGCGGGACCCTTGCCGGCGGGCTTGGGTGTCTCTTCCTCGGCGGGCTCGGGGAGTGGCGGCGCGCCGATCAGGTTGAACCACGCGCCGTACAGGACTTCGGCGTCCTCGGGCTCGAGGAGATCTCCGAGCACCAGGGCGGCCACCGCGTCGGCCAGCGCCGGGCCGGCCATCTTGCGCGACTCGCCCTGGCCGGCCTGGCCGAGGAAGCCGGCGGTCTCCTGGATGCGGCTGGCGTTGAGCCAGGGGCCGAGCTTCTCCTGGGCGTGGCGGATCTGCTCGCGCCACTCTGGATCCTCGTCGACCAGTTCTTGTAGTGACTGATGGGCCTGGTGCAGCTCCTCGCGTGGGGCATTCTGCCAGCCGCCCACCAGCCGGCCCACCTGCTCGGGCGTCAGCAGCCAGAGCCGGTTCAGGAAGTCCGTCACGGCGTCCGAGTTGGGGCCGAAGGCGGCCTCGTCCTCCACGTCCTCGTCCTCTTCGCCATCCTCGGCTCCGTCCACTTCCTCGGTCTCGTCCGCCCCGGGGGCCTCAATGCGCGCCGCTGCGGCGGTCGCGTCCAACTGCGCGGTCGTCTCCGACCATGGCGTGAACAACGCCTCGAAGTGGCTCTCGTCCAGCGCTTCCTCGAGGATCACGGCTGTGGCAGCGTCCAGCGCCGCTTCGCCGGTCTGGGTGCAGATGCGGGACCAGTCCGGCTCCGCGTTCACGTACTCCGGATAGCCGGCCGTCACCGCCATCCACGTTCCGACGGCTTCCCTGACCAGCTGGAGGTGCCGGGCCGTCTCGTCGTTGCTCTCGTAGATCTTCCGCACGGCTTTGCGGGCCAGCTCGCGATCCGCCTTGGGGATCGCCAGCCACGCCTCGGCGAGGGGCCGGGCTTCGGTCGGGGAGATCTCCTCGAGCCGGTCCAGGATCTCCAGCACCGCCACGGCATTGGCGCCGTACATCCAGACGTCGTTGCCGGCGAGGTAGTCAGCGGCCTGAGACTCGAGGTCCGCAGTCATGTCCTCCGGCTGGTCCTCGAGATCTCCCTCCTCGAAGTCATCGTCCAGCTCGTCCTCACCGAGTTCGGTGCCGTCGTCGACGAGCGAGTCTTGCTCCGACTCATGCGCCGCTTCACCCTTGTCGCGCCGATCGCCTCGCCTGAACATCGATTCCTCCGAAGAAGCGCGTGCCCGCGCGTCGGGAATGGTCGCACAGCTGAGCCGCGGCGTCGCGACGAAGGTGGAATTGGCGGCGCGGAGCGTTCCAGGGCGTGGCGGCTGCCGGGTTCGGAGGCCCGGCCGGCCTTTGTGCGTCAGCAACTACATGTCGAACGGGTCGGCTGCATGCGCCCGCCCGACTCGTCATGTGTGCGGCACCGCGAGCTTCGCGGTTCAGGCGACGCGCCCCACGGCTCAGGCGGCGGAGCGCCGAGGGCTCAGTAAGCCCCGTGAGCCTCGATGAAGCGCTGGACCCGTGCCCAGGCGTCGTCCGATTGGGCCTGGAATTCGGCCTGCTTGCGGTCGAAGAAGCTGTGCGGCGCGTCCGGCTCAACCACCACGTCCTGCTCCACGCCGGCTGCTATCAGGGCGTCGCGGAATTGCTGTACGACCGGAATCGGGATCCCCTGATCCGCCCCGCCGAAGATGCCCAGGACGGGGCATTCGATCTGGCCGGCCACATCGGTCGGCGCCGGCGTGTCGTTGCGAGACGGTCCGCCGGGCCAGCCGTAGAAGCCGATCACGCCGGCCAGGCCGAGACCCAGGGTCGCGGACAGGAAGGCATTGCGGCCGCCCATGCAGAAGCCGGTGGTGAAGAGAGCCTCGACATGCCCGCCGCCCTCGGCCCCTCGCAGGTACGCAGCCGCGGCGGCCATGTCCGCGGAGAGCCCGGCCCACGTGGTCTGGGCCACGTGCGGCCCGTAGTCGAAGTCGTCGCCGCGCTCGCCGGTCCCGGCCGTCCGCCCGAAGTAGTCGATCGCCACCGCCTCCACGCCGATCTCGGCGAAGCGGATCGCCAGCTCCTCGTAGTAGTGGTGGAGACCTCGGACATCGGGCAGGATCACGATGGCGTTGCCGGTCGTCTCGGCCGGCCGGGCGTGGAAGGCTCGGAGCGTGTTGCCGTCGGCAGCCCCGAGCTCGAGCGATCGGTGAGTGACAGCCGCGCCGGAGATCGGTCGTATCGGGGGGCTGCTGTCGAGATCGAAGCACATGTCGCGGGACTCCTGGTGGGGCTAGGTCGATTGTCCCAAGCCTGTGTCCCACGGCCGTTTCCGAGGCGTGCCGGTTGCGCCCCGTGATGCCGAGGAAGTCGTGAGCGCTGCTAGAATGCCCGCCATGTCCAAATCGCTCGTGGTTCAGAAGTTCGGTGGCTCGTCCATCGCCAACGCCGATCGGATTCGGCGGGTGGCGGCGCGCATCGCCCGCGAGCGAGCGACGGGCGGCGATCTGGTGGTCGTCGTCTCCGCCATGGGGGATACCACCGACGAGCTCCTGGCGCTGGCCAGCTCCATAACGGAGGATTCGGATCCGCGCGAGCTCGACATGCTTCTGGCCACCGGCGAGCACCAGAGCGCGACTCTCGTCTCGATGGCCCTGCACGCCCTCGGCGTCCCGGCGATCGCGCTCTCGGGCGCCCAGGCCGGCATCACGACCGATGGCAACTACGGCAAGGCCCGCATCGCTGGGATCGACCCCAAGCGCATTCTCAGCGAGATAGAGGCGGGCCGCGTCGTCATAGTCGCCGGTTTCCAGGGCCAGAGCGTCAGGGATCCGCACCTCTCTGAGGTCACGACCCTCGGTCGTGGCGGTTCCGACACTACCGCCGTCGCCGTGGCGGCTGCCCTCGAAGCCGATCGCTGCCAGATCTTCACCGACGTTCGGGGCATCTACACAGCCGATCCGCGCCTCGTCTCCGACGCTCGCCAGCTGCCGGTTATCTCCTACGAGGAGATGATGGAGTTGGCCCATCAGGGGGCGCAGGTCATGCAGGGTCGAGCGGTCGAGCTAGGCTGGGTCAACCATGTCGTCATAGAGGTGCTGAGCTCGTTCGAAGACCTGCCCGGTACGCTCATCAAGGAGGATCCGTTCGTGGAGCAGCGCAACAAGGTTCGCGGACTGGCCCACGACCGCAACGTGGCCAAGGTGACCCTCGTCGAGGTCCCGGACCGGCCCGGTGTCGCTCACGCCGTCTTCGCTCCCCTGGCCGAGGCGGGAGTCAACGTCGACACGATCGTCCAGAACGTCGGCCACCACGGCACGACGGACCTGAGCTTCACCATCACCCGGGGTGATCTGGCCAAGACGAAGCGCATCCTCGAGCCGATCGTTCGGGAGTTGGGCTTCCGCGAGATGACGACCGACTCGGCCATGGCCAAGGTCTCGATCGTGGGAGCCGGCATCCAGAATGCCCCGGGCTACGCCTCGCGCATGTTCGCCGCGCTGGCCGAGGCCGGCGTGAACATCGAGATCATCTCGACATCCGAGATCCGCATCACTTGCATGATCGCCGAGGACCAGGTCGAGACCGCCGTCCGAGCATTGCACAAGGCATTCGCTCTAGAGGAGCCGGAGCCGCTGCTCCAGGGCGAACTGGCCGCCGAGGCTGGTGGGGGATCCGGCGGGACGTCGAAGACGGGCGCGTGACGACGGAGCGCGTCGCTGCTGCCGCCTCGACTCGGATCGCGTTCTTCTCGCGATACGAGCGTCTTCGGTCGGTCACCTCGACCAACGACATCGTTCGAGGCTGGATGGCCGAAGGAACGCCCGAGGTCTGTCTGGCTGTCGCCGACGAGCAGACCGCGGGGCGAGGGCGCCTTGGCCGGGCCTGGATCGCGCCCAGTGGAGCGGCCCTGATGCTGTCGCTCGGCTTCCTGCCGCGCTACCTGCCGCCAGACCGGCTGTGGCGGCTTCCTGCGGTCGTGGCGCTGGCCATGGCCGACGCCGCCGAGGAAGTGGCCGGGCTGCCCATCGGCATGCTCCGTCTCAAGTGGCCGAACGACATCGTGGTGGCCGCGGACGAGGGAGTGCGCAAGCTGGCCGGAGTCCTGAGCGAGGCCGAGGGCACGGGCACGGCGGCCGTCCAGGCGGTGGTCGGCATAGGCGTCAACACCGACTGGCGGAGCGAGGACTTCCCGCCGGAACTGGCCGGCTCCATGACGAGCTTGCGCGAGGCGTCGCGAGGGCGCCCGATAGACTCCGACCTGCTTCTTGCCGCCTTCCTGCTGCGCCTCGAGCCGCGAGTGCTGGCACTGCGCGACGGGCATTTCGACGTCGCGGGCTGGCACGACCGTCAGGTCACGACCGGCCGAATGGTCCGGATCGAGATGCCGGACGGCTCCGCGCAGGAAGTGCGGGCGGTCGGCGTGGACGGAGCCTCCGGGGCGCTGCTGGTCGAGGACGCGGCCGCACCCGGCGGGGAGCGCGAGCTGCTCGTGGGCGAGGTGGCCCACGTAAGGCTGGGTCCGGCGGAGCGTGACGCCACACGGGGCGCGCCGGTTTCCGGCGGCCGGGGTGTAACAAGTTGAACCGGCTGGTGTTGAGTAGAGCGAAGGAGGGTGCCCGTCCCGCCCGGCTGGACCGCGACCGCGGCCTGGTAGAGGCGGCCCGGCGCGATCCCGCCTGCTTCGATGCCCTGTATAGGAAGTACCTGGCCCAGGTGTACAGCTACGCGTACTACGAGCTCCGGGACCACCACGCGGCGGAAGACGCGACCGAGCGTGTCTTCATGCAGGCTCTGGCCGGCCTGCCCAGATTCGAGGAGCGAGTCGACGACTTCATCGCGTCCCGGTCGGTGATGACCGAAAGCGGGCCGGACTCCGCGGAGATCTCCACTTTCCGTATCTGGCTCTTCCGGATTGCGCACAACGTCGTGGCGAACGAGCGACGGCGGGATCGCCGCCGCCCCGTCACCCCCCTGGAGGAAGCGGCGGAGCTCTCCGCCCCGGACGACGTCGCCGAGACGGCAGCCGCTCGCGAAGCCTTCAGCGCGGCCTGGGACGCAGTCGCGCGCCTGCCGCAGGATCGCCGCCGGGCGATCATTCTGCGTTTCGTCGACGAGATGTCCACGGCCGAGATCGGGGCTATCCTCGGTCGCTCGGAGGGAGCCGTTCGCGTACTGCTGCATCGGGCGCTACGGTCGGTAGCCGACGACCTGCGGGGTCACCTCAGCTGATGCTCAGCGGCGGAACGCGGGACGCTCGGCGTACAGAGCGGTATCTGGACGAGCTCATGGCCGCCGACCAGCGGCGAGTCTCGGAGTTCCCCGTGGACACCGACATGGACCCGGCGATACGCCTGGCGGCCCGCGAGCTCAGGGCGGATCTGGTGCGAGTCCACCCCTCCTTCCGTTTCGAGGAGGCGCTTGCCGCTCGCCTGGCGGCCGGAGCGATGCGGCTGCGGGCCGGCCTGCGCGTGGAGATCGCCGAGGCCGACGGGGTCCCCGCGACGCCCGGGACGATGTCCGCCTTCCGGAGCCATTCGACCACCGCGCAGGGAGGCGCAGTCACGGCCATTCCGCCCGATACCGCTCCGGCGCAGCCGCAGGCGGTTGCGTCAGCCTCGGCCCTTCGCCGCCTGCCCGAGATGGCCGCGCGCCAGTCACGGCCGCTGATCGTAGGTGGAGTCGGGATGGCTTCAGCGGCGATCTCAATCGGCGCGGTCTACGTCGCCTGGCGCCACTCCCACCAGGCGTCCGGGAGGATGGGGCGTGCCGCTCGGACGGCTCACGGTCGCGCCGCCGGGTCCAGCCGCCGCCGAACCGGCGTCATCAACGGAATACTTGGGGTCGTGTCCTGATGCCGGTCAGATTGCCTTTCCGCCCCCGCCGCGACACGTACCCGCCTGACCTGTGGACCAAGTGCCCGGGCTGCTCGGAGATGCTCTTCAACAAGCAGCTGGAGAAGACGCTCCGCGTCTGTCCTCATTGCGGGCACCACTTCCGCATCTCCGCCCGGTCCCGGATCGAACAACTCGTCGACGGCGGCTCGTTCGTCGAGCGGGACGACGACCTGCAGCCGGTCGACTCCCTCGGTTTCGTCGATCTCAAGTCCTATCCGGATCGGCTCGTGGCTGCCCAGCTCGCCACCGGTCTGCGCGACGCCGCCGTCTGGGGCCTGGCCGCCATGGGCGGGAAGCCGGTCTCTATGTGCGTGATGGACTTCGGGTTCATCGGCGGGTCGATGGGCGCGGTTGTCGGTGAGAAGGTCGCTCGGGCCGGCGAGGCTGCGCTGGATCAGCGCATTCCGCTGATCATCGTCTCCTCTTCCGGTGGCGCGCGGATGCAGGAGGGCACCTATGCCCTGATGCAGCTCGCCAAGACGATGGGCGTCATCGAGCGGCTCAAGGCCGCTTGCGTGCCCTTCATCTCCGTCCTGACCGACCCCACTACCGGCGGCGTCTTCGCCTCGTTCGCCGTCGTGGGCGACGTGAACATCGCCGAGCCCAACGCGATCATCCGCTTCGCCGGAGACCGCGTTTCGGCCGGAACCATCGGCGAGGAGCTGCCCCCCGGATACCAGCGCTCCGAGTTCTGGTTCAGCCACGGGTTCGTGGACAGGATCGTGGCCCGCGCCCGTCTCCGCGACGAGGTCATCGCCCTGCTCGGATTCCTGGCGGCCCCGCCGCCGGCCGGCGCCGGCGAGGCTATCGCAGGAATCGCGTCGAGGCCGCGTTCGCTGCTCTCGGCCCTCACGGGGGCGCTCGCCGGAGAGAATGGCGACGCACGCGGCAGCGACGCACGCGGCGGCGACGCACGCAACGGCGGGCGCAACGGCGACTCACGCAACGGCGGGCGCGGCGGCGAAGCCAACGGGTCTCGTGGGGAGGCGCCCCGTGGTTGATCGAATCCTGAACCGCGGCCACGCGGCGGAAGGCCAGGCGGAGAACGTGACGGCCGCGGTCTGGGCCCACGTCCAGCAGGCCCGCAACCTGAAGCGCCCGCACACGCTCGAGCTGCTCAAGGCCATGGCGGACGAGTTCATCGAGTTGCACGGCGACCGGCTCTTCGGCGACGACTCGGCCATCGTCGGCGGCCTGGCTCGGATCGCGGGACGGCGCCTCGTCGTGATTGGTTTCCAGAAGGGCCAGGACACCGAAGAGAACATCCGCCGCAACTTCGGCCTGCCCCATCCCGAGGGCTATCGCAAGGCGATGCGAATGATGGACCTGGCCGAGCGCTACGCCATGCCGGTCCTCACCTTCGTCGACGTCCAGGGAGCCTTTCCGGGCGCCGCGGCCGAAGAGCGTGGCATCGCCGAGGCGATCGCCAAGTCGGTCGGGCTGATGACCCGCCTCCGGACTCCGATCGTGGTGGTCATCACCGGCGAGGGCGGCTCGGGCGGTGCGCTGGGGCTGGCGGTCGGCGATGTGGTGCTGGCGCTCGAGAACTCGATCTACGCGGTGATCAGCCCCGAAGGCTGCGCCACCATCCTGTGGCGCTCGGCCGAGCAATCGCAGCTGGCCGCCGTCGCCATGAAGGTCACCGCCGGTGAGCAGCACGAGCTGGGCATCGTCGATGCGGTGATCCCCGAGCCCGGCGAGGGAGCTCACACCGACCCGGCCGAGATGGCGCGACTGATCCGCGAGGCCGTGATGGAGCAGTTCGACGCGCTCGGCCGCATCCCCCTCGACGAGCTCGTGGAGGCTCGCTTCCAGAGATACCGGGCCTATGGTCCCTTCGCCGTGGCCGATCGATCGGTGGTCCCTCCGGAGCGGATCGGCATCGCGGATCGGTTGCGCGGCCTATTGGCCGGCCGGCCGACCAGGCCCGCGTTCCCGGGAACCAAACGCGGCGGCTCGCCCGATCGCGAGGAGGAGTAGGCGATGCCCGCCCGCCAGCAGAACGCCGCTGTCGACCGGACCGGAGCGCAAGAGGCTCTCCGAGTCCGACGCGACCACGAGGCCATCGCCCGGCTGGCCGACGATCTCCTGCCGGCCCTGATCGCCAAGCTCGCCGCCAGCGGATTGGGCGAGATCGAAGTTCGAGAGAGCGGCTGGAAGGCACGCCTGCGCAAGCCGGCCGGCGCCGATGCGGCCCGCCGGTCGGCGGCCAGGGTTTCGGCTGAGAATCCCGCCGCACACGGCCATGCGCCGGCAAGACCGGCGGTCGGCCACGGACGGGGGACCGAGGACCGCGACGCACGACGCGAGGCCGGCGACGAAGCCGCCGAGCCAGAGCCCGGCCTCGTGGCGGCCACTTCTCCGGCTGTGGGTATCTACCATCCGCGCCGCGATCTGACGGTCGGAACCCGCGTCCGCGCCGGTGACCGCATCGGTTGGGTCGACGTGCTGGGAGTGCAGCAAGACGTGATCGTGCCGGTAGACGGCCTCATCGGATCGAGCCTGGCCGAGGCCGGCGAGGCGGTTGAGTACGGTCAGGGGCTGGTGCAGCTGGATCCGCTCGAAGAGGTCGACGAGTCTGGCGCGTCCGGGAGCCAGGGCCGGCCGGCGGCTGCGAGGAACGCCTGATGTTCAGCAAGATCCTGATCGCGAACCGCGGCGAGATAGCCTTGCGAATCCTGCGCGCCTGCCGGACGCTGGGCATCGGCGCCGTCGTGGCCTACAGCGAAGCGGATCGGGAGAGCCTGGCCGCCCAGCTGGCCGACGAAGCCATCTGCATAGGCCCTGCGGACGCCAGGCACAGCTACCTCTCGGCGCCGGCGATCATATCGGCGGCCGTGGTCACCGGCTGCGATGCCATCCATCCGGGCTACGGGTTTCTCTCGGAGGACGAAGGCTTCGCCGACGTCGTCCGGGCCCACGACCTGACGTTCATCGGCCCGCCGGCGGAGGTCCTCGAGCGCTTCGCCTCCAAGGAGGCCACTCGCCGGTTGCTCGGATCGCACGGCTTGCCCACCATTCCGGGCTCGGGGATGTTGCGCGATGAGGCCCATGCTCTCGGCGAGGCCGAGCGCATCGGCTACCCCGTCCTGATCAAGCCCTCGGCCGGCGGCGGCGGAAAGGGGATGCGCCTGGTCCGGACCCCCCGCGAGCTGGAAAGTGCCTTCAAAGTAAGCCGCTCCGAGGCGAAGGCGGCGTTCGGCAACGACGCGCTGTACCTGGAGAAGTACCTCGACGACAACCGCCACGTGGAGATCCAGGTGGCCGTGGACCGCTTCGGTAACGCCGTCCACATGGGCGATCGCGATTGCTCCGTGCAGCGGCGTCACCAGAAGGTCATCGAGGAGACGCCCAGCCCTGCCCTCTCGAATTCCGCCCGCAAGGAGCTCGCCGACCGGGCGGTTCGGGCCATCTCGGCGGCCGGCTACGAGAACCTGGGCACGCTCGAGTTCCTCATCGACTCCAAGGGCGACGCCTACTTCATCGAGATCAACTGCCGCGTCCAGGTGGAGCACCCCATCACGGAGCTCTGCACCGGCATCGATCTCGTAGCCCTGCAGATCAAGATAGCCGCCGGCGAGCCGCTCGGCCTGACCCAGGCCGACATCGTCTCGACCGGTCACGCCATCGAGTTCCGGATCCTGGCCGAGGATCCCGGCAAGGACTTCAAGCCGCAGGGCGGCCAGATAGGCGCCTACCTCGCCCCGGGCGGGCCCGGCGTCCGGATGGACTCGCACATCTACCCCGGCTACGACGTCCCGCCCTACTACGACTCCCTTCTCGGCAAGCTCTCCGTCTGGGCTCCCGACAGGGCTCAGGCCATCGCTCGTGCCGACGCAGCGCTGCGCGAGATGCTCGTCGACGGCGTCATGACGAACATCGAGCTGCACCGCGCGATTCTTGCCAACCAGGTCTTCATCGACGGCAAAGTGACGACGAACCTGCTCGACAGAGTCGGCAGCGCTCCGTTCGTCGCAGCCGGCAACCGCTGAAGCCGCCACCAGGAGCCGCCCCGTGACCGAATCCGCCACGACCAACGAGCCGATTCTGACGACCCGCCAGATCGAGAAGCTCATCCCGCACCGCTGGCCGTTCCTTCTCGTGGACCGCATCGTCGAGTACGACCAGGCGGCCAAGCGGATCGTCGGTCTCAAGTCCGTGACGGCCACGGAGTGGTTCTTCCAGGGCCATTTCCCCGGCCAACCCATCATGCCGGGCGTGCTCCAGATAGAGGCCCTGGCCCAGACCATGGCCGTCTTCGTTGCCCAGCAGCCGGGCTTTGGAGATCGGATGGGGCTCTTTGCCGCAATCGACGAGTGCCGCTTCAAGCACATCGTGACGCCGGGGGACCAGCTCCGGCTGGAAGTCACAATGGAGCGGCTCGGCAGCAAGTTCGGGCGCGGCAAGGGAGTGGCCACGGTCAGCGGCGAGGTCGCGTGCGAGGCCCTGCTCAGCTTCATCATCGCGCCTGAGAGCGCACTGCGCTGATGGTCCGCATCGCCGCCCTGTCCGACATCCACGGCAACCTGCCCGCCCTCGAGGCCGTTCGCAAGGCGGTGGACGCCGCGCGTCCCGACTACGTGGCCATCTGCGGCGACCTGGTCTTCAACGGCCCGGATCCGGTCGGCACGCTCGCGCTGGTCCGCGAGCTGGAACGGGCCGGCGCCTACGTCACGATCGGCAACACGGACGTGGCCGTTGCCGACGGCGACTTCACGGCCGCGTTCCCGTGGTTCACGGAAGGAGCCCCGGACTCGTACCTGGCCGCTGCGGAGTGGGCCAGGGACCAGATCGGCGACGACGGAGTGGACTATCTGCGGCGCCTCCCCTGGGAGAGACGGCTGCGGGTCGGCGACGCCGGGTCGCCTCACGGCGATCTCATCCTCTTCTGCCACGCCTCGCCCGGGTCGCTGACCGACGGCTTTCCCGTGGATCTCGATCCTGTCGTGACGATCGATCGCGTCAGCGGGACGGACGCGAAGGTCATCGTGTGCGGCCACACCCACGTGCCTGAGGTTCGCGAGGTGGGCTGGCGGACAATCGTCAACGCCGGTAGCGCCGGCTACGTCTTCGATGGCGATCCCTCGGCGAGCTGGGTGCTGATCGAGATCGAGGGCGAGGAGATCAAGGCCGAGATCCAGCGGACGACCTACGACGTCATGGCGGCCTCAGACGCCGTCTCGGCCCGAGGCCTGCCGGGCGACGTCTACCGCGCCGCCACCATCCGGACGGGGAAACTGGTTCGATGAGCCCGGCCGGCGGGCAACCCAGAGTTGTCGTCACGGGTATGGGCGCCCTGACGGGACTCGGGCTCGACGTCGCCTCCACCTGGGACGCTATGGTTGCCGGCCGATCGGGCGTGGGTCCCATCACACAGTTCGATCCCTCGCGGCTGACCACCCGCATCGCCGCCGAGGTCAAGGATTTCGATCCTTCTCCGGTCCTCGATCGCAAAGACCAGCGCCGAAACGATCGCTACGTTCAGCTGGCGCTCGTGGCGGCCCGCCAGGCGATGGACCAGGCCGGGCTCCCGGCGCGACTCGAAGGCACGGAAGCCGAGCGAACCGGCGTGATCGTCGGCACCGGCATCGGCGGCATTCGAACTCTGGCCGACCAGATCTTGCTCATGGGCGAGAAGGGGCCGGATCGAATGTCCCCCTTCCTCATCCCGATGGCCATCGGCAACCTGGCAGCGGGCGTGATCTCGATCTTCTTCGGACCGCAGGGACCCAACTTCGGCGTCGTCTCCGCCTGTGCGACCGGCGGCCACTCCATCGGCGAGGCGTGGGAGACGATTCGTCGCGGCGACGCGGACGTGATGCTGGCCGGCGGCGCGGAAGCCGTTGGGCACGAGTCGCTGGTGGGCGCCTTCGCGGCGATGCGGGCACTCTCCACGCGCAACGACGAGCCCGAGCGTGCCTCACGCCCGTTCGACAAGGGCCGCGACGGCTTCGTCATAGGCGAGGGTGCCGGCGTGGTTGTGTTGGAGTCGCTGGAGCATGCCCTGGCTCGCGGGGCGGAGCCTCTGGCGGAGGTCGTGGGCTATGGAGCCACCGCCGACGCCTCGCACATCACCCTTCCCGCTCCGGGGGGCGCCGGCGCGGTCCGGGCCATTCGCCGTGCGCTGGAGAAGGCGAGCCTCACCGTAGACGACGTGGACATGGTGAATGCCCATGCCACTTCCACGCCAGAGGGCGATCCACGCGAGCTGGAAGCCATCAGGACGCTCTTCGGCGAGCGGGCCGGACAGGTCAGCATCACCGCCAACAAGAGCATGATCGGCCACACTCTGGGCGCGGCGGGAGCCATCGAGACCATCGCCACGGTCATGAGCCTGCGAACCGGGATCGTGCCACCCACGATCAATCTCGACGATCCCGACGAGGCCGCGGCCGGGCTGGATCTGACGCCGAACGTGGCCCGACATCGGTCGATGGATGTGGCGGTCTCAGATTCCTTCGGCTTCGGCGGCCAGAACAGCGCCCTGGTCATCCGGCGCTGGACCGAGTGAGGGAGCGGACGATGGGCGAGCAGAACGACGAAGCGTCCCGCCTGCCGGCTGGGGCGACCCCCGACGGAACCGGCGTCGGCGCGACGGCAGTCTCCGATGAGACGGCCGAGCTGCTGAGCCTGATCGATCGGCTCGGTGCGCTCCTGGAGCGAAGCGACCTGGCGGAGCTGGAGGTCGTGGCGGGCGAGACGGGCATAGTCCTGCGCAAGCCCGTCGCGCCGGTGCCATCGATGCCGGCCGTCGTGACTCCTGCCGCGGGCCCCGATACGGCCGGCGGCGCGGCCGTGACCGCCCCTGTCTCGACCGCGAAGATCGTGAGGGCGCCGCTGACGGGCATCTTCTACTCTGCTCCGTCGCCGGCCTCGCCCCCCTATGTCACCGTCGGACACCGCGTCAAGGTGGGAGACGTGATCGGCCTCATCGAGGCCATGAAGCTCTTCAACGAGATCAAGTCGGACCAGGCCGGGCGAGTAGTGCGCATGGTCGCCGAGTCCGGGAAGCTGGTCAAAGCGAAGCAGCCGCTGATTGAGGTCGAACCGTGAAGCCTCGCGCCCTGTCCGGTGTCCACCTGACGGGCTGGGGAGCGTACGCCCCGAGCCTGGTCCTGACCAATGCCGATCTGGAGCGCATGGTCGACACCTCCGACGAGTGGATCGTGTCCAGGACGGGCATTCGGGAACGTCGCATTGCCGGGCCGGGCGAGACTACCGCGAGCATGGCCGCCATTGCGGGGCTGCGAGCAATCGCCACGGCAGGCCTGCAGCCGGAAGAGATCGACCTGATCCTCGTCGGCACGCTCACTCCGGACTACCCGCTTCCCTCCGCGGCCGTGCTTGTCAAGGAGGCGATAGGCAACACCACGGCCGCCGCGATGGATCTGGCCGCGGCCTGCTCCGGCTTCGTGTACGGCTATGCCATGGCTCATGCGTATCTTTCGAGTGGCCTGGGGAAGCACGCCCTGGTCGTGGGCTCCGAGACGATGAGCCGATGCACCGACTTCACCGATCGGGGCACGTGCGTGCTCTTCGGCGACGGCGCCGGGGCGGCGGTGCTCTCCGCCTCGGACGAGCCGGGCGGAACCCTGGGCATGGAACTGACTACCGACACGGCCGCGACTTACTCGATATGGATCCCCGCCGGCGGCGCGACTCGCCCCGCCAACGAGGAGACGGTCGCGAGGCGAGAGCACCTGATGCGAATGAAGGGCGGCGAGACATTCAAGCTGGCCGTGAGGCGGCTTGGCTCTACGTCGCTCAACGCCCTCGAGAAGGCCGGCATGACCCTGGAGGACGTGGACCTCGTCGTGCCTCACCAGGCCAACATTCGCATTCTCGAGGCGCTTGCGAAGTCGATGAAGTTCCCCATGGAACGGGTCTTCGTGAACATCGAGAAGTACGGCAACACCTCCGCGGCCTCCGTCCCTATCGCGCTGGTCGAGGCCGTCTCCGAGGGGCGCATCAAGCAGGGCGACCGCATCGTGTTCGTCGCATTCGGCGCGGGCGGCACGTCCGGGGCCATCGCGGTCCAGTGGACCGCGGATCCGGCAGACCGTCTCCGCGCCGAAGCCGTCGATCCCGACCGCATCTCCATCTCCGTGCCGAACATCGAGCCCGTCAATCCCTTCCCGCCGGACCTGGAGTGGCTGCTCAAGGAGTCCACGTCCGACGCCCGCAACGGCCGACGTCTCGGGCTGGATGCCCGCTCGACTACGACCATCTCCAACGCGGCAGTCCCCGGCGCGGATGGGAGCGCCGCCGTCACCCGACCCGAGCGGTGAGGTCGGGTCCGCGGCCGAGGGCGTGGATTCGAATCCGGCCGGACCGGAATGCCAGTAGAAGGAGCCAACCATGATCGATCTGACCGGCAAATCCGCTCTCGTCACGGGCGGAGCTCGTGGCATCGGCAAAGCCATCTGCCTGAGCCTGGCCCGCCAGGGGGCCGACATCGCCTTCGTGGACGTGGGACGTGCCGATGTCGCCGAGGCGACGGTCGCGGAGATCGAGGCGCTCGGCCGCCGCGCGATCTACATTGCCGCTGATGTGACCGACCCGGAGGCATGCGTGAAGGCCGTCCAGGCCACCGTCGAGGCCTTCGGCAAGATCGACATCCTGGTCAACAACGCCGGCATCACCCGCGATGACCTGATCATGCGAATGCCCATCGACGACTGGCGCAAGGTCCTGGAGGTCAATCTCTTCGGCGCCTTCTACATGATCAAGGCCGCCGTCCGCCCGATGCTCAAGGCCCATGCCGGCCGGATCATCAACATGTCCAGCGTTTCGGGCCAGGCCGGCCAGATGGGCCAGGCCAACTACTCGTCGTCCAAGGCCGGCCTGATCGGCCTGACCAAGGCGACGGCCCGCGAGGTGGCCTCGCGCGGCATCACCTGCAACGCCGTGGCCCCCGGTTTCGTCGTGACCGAGCTGACCAAGGACCTGCCTGCGGCCCTGACGGACCAGATCAAGGCAGCGACCCCGCTTGGACGCTTCGGGACGCCCGAGGAGATAGCCGCGACGGTCACTTTCCTCGCCTCCGACGAGGCGAGCTACATTACCGGCCAGATTCTCGCGGTCGATGGCGGCCTGGTGATGCAGTAGCGCCACGACTGCCACCGCGGAAGGCCCGTCGGGGCGGGCCACGCGGGCCGAGTCGACGGCCCTAGACTTGGACCCAAATGTGGAACGAGACTCAAGACACCGCGGACGAGCCCGGCTCCGGCGCCGAGCCGGTGGCCGGCGAGCCCGGCTCCACCCACGAGCCCGATTCCGCCGCTGAACCGGCGGCGCGTCGTCGCGCGCCACTGATCGCGGCCGCCCTCTCGTTCAAGGCCCGGCTCACTCGATCGGCAGCTGCCGATCCCGACTCCGCGGCTGAACCGGCGGCGCGTCGTCGCGCGCCACTGATCGCGGCCGCCCTCTCGTTCCTCTGGCCGGGGCTGGGCCAGCTGTTCCTGGGTCGCCGGGCATGGGCCGCCATCTACACCCTGCCGGCCGCGATCCTGACGGTGTGGATCGTCGTCCAGCTCACCAACGGACTGTGGTGGGTGGGCCTGAGCATGCTGGACGAGAGCTACGCCCTGACGATCGCCGTCATCGTCGTTCTCGCCGGGGCCCTGCGCGCGATGTCGACGGCCCATGCCTTCTTCTCGGCGCACCGGACCAGGCGCCTCCGCTTCCATCCCGTGGAGGCGGGTCTTGTGGCGGCCCTCCTCGTAACCATCGTCGGGATGCACGCCTACGTGGCCGCCGATGCCTGGCTGGTGCATCAGGCAGATCTCGACATCGCCGCCAACAACCGCATCCTCGTGGCGGGCGCTTCGCCATCTCCAAGCGCCAGCGCCAGCGTCAGCCCGACCGCCACGCCGACGCCCGCACCTATCGACCCTCTTGCGTTCTACCCGGCACCCACCGTCGCGCGGAGCTCCGAACCCGCGCCTGCTCAAACGAAGAACCCCGATCGGATCACCTTCCTGCTCGTGGGCACGGACAGCATGCCCGGCCGAGGCTTCGCGAACGCCATCACCGACACGATGATGGTCGTGAGCATGGATACGAAGACGGGCAAGGTGACCATGATCAGCGTGCCCCGCGACACCTCCGCCTTCGACCTGTACTACGGCGGCTGGGCCGAGTCCGGGTTGAAGCTCAATGAACTGGTCAACAACCTGATCAACGGCTACTACAAGTCTCCCGACCCGCCGATGATCACGCTGAAGAAGGAGATCAGTTTCCTGGTAGGCCTTCCAATCGACTACTACGCCTCGATCGACCTGGGAGGCTTCGCCAGCATGATCAACGCCGTCGGGGGGATCGACATCTACAACGAGCAGGCGGTCGTCGACGCGGAGACAGGAATATCGGTGGGCGTCGGCCCTCTTCACCTCAACGGCACTCTGGCCATGGCGTACGTCCGCTCGCGTGAGGGAGCGGGCGGCAGCGACTACAAGCGCGCAGCTCGTCAGCAGGCCCTGCTCGTGGCTCTCGAGAAGAAGGTGGCAAGTCCCTCCGTCCTGCCGAACCTAGGCAACCTCATCTCGCTGGCCGGCAAGGTCATCGCCACGGACTTTCCGCTCGAGAACGCCCGCGACTACGTGTCGGCCGCCCAGCACGTGACCTCGATATCCAACTGCGTGCTCGGTCCGCCCTACAGCTACCATCCGGACACGTCCACCACGGGCGGGACATGGACCAGCCGGCTGGACATGGCGCTGGTCGCCAACCTGTCGGTTGGGCTGTTCGGTTCCGAGAGCAGCTACTACGGGCTCCCCGGAGTCGTGCCGGCCGGCTGCCAGTCGTAGGCCCCGGAGGGCTGCCTACTTGTAGGTGACGGCCGTTCCGGGCGGAACGCTCTGGATGAAGATTTCGCCGCGAACGAACGGAATCTCGTTGCCCGAGTCGTCGTAGTAGTGGGTGAGCGCCGTGTCCGAGGCCTTCTTCCAGGTGCCGGTGATCGCCTTGCCTTCCTTGAAGACGATGGCCTTGCCCGAGCCGACATTGCCGATGGCGACTCTCTGTATGTTGACGTCCATGTAGTCGTTGGTGACCGTCTGGAACATGACGACGATGTTGCGGGCGATCACTTGCTGATTGTTGGCCGGATCGATCTGGAGCTTCCCGTCCAGGATGCGAACGTACGAGTCGTTCTCCGGGTAGTACTGGTAGCTCACGGAGACGGTGCGATAGGGGACGAAGACCGCCTCGGTCGCGGGCCGTTCGGCCGCCGGGATGTCGGCGACGAAGGGTCGAGAGGGTGGGCCCTGGTACGTGGCCGGGTAGCCCTTGCTCGCCGCGCAGCGGATGAGGTCCGCGGTGTTCGTGTACTCGTTGTGCGGAGCCGCTCTGGTCGTGATGCGGTGGTAGGGGCAAGATCCACCGGCCCCAGGGTCCATGTTGTAGAAGTAGCTGGCCATCGCGGGGACCGTCACAGTGCGAACCTTCGTGTCACCCCCGTCGTGGCCGTACAGCGCCTTGTACTCGGCTGCCCACCGGAGGTAGTAGGGTCGACCGCTCCGGACGCCCCCGATGGCGGATGCGGTCCCTTCCTGGAAGATCATCATGTAGCGATCTTCGCCGTATTCCTCATACGACTGGTAGACGATCGAGGCCGAGGAGAAGCCCGACTGCGGTCGGGCGATAGCGTTGTCGCCGATCGAGATCGCCAACGGCAGGCGGTGGGCGAGGTCGGCCGGAGCAGCCACTCCGTCAAGATCGCTGTACTCCCATCCGCTGGGCAGATCAGCGGAGCCCGTTTCGGTGGAGGAGGGTGAAGGGGTTGGTGAGTCCGTTGGTGAGGCCGTCGGTGAGGCGGTGGGCGACGCGGTCGGAGCCGCGGTTTGAGACGGCGAGGGCGAAAGGCCAGCCACCGGAGACGTATGCCCCGGCGCGACCCATACCAGGAGTCCGGTGCCGACGATTGCCACGATCGCGATCGCGCCAACGGCTATCGTCAGCTTCCGGTGGTCGATCCAGGTGCTTCTGATCCCGGTCCGGATGCGTGCGAGTCCAGCCCTGATGCGATCGATCACGATTGCGTCTCCAAGCGTCGGGTTCGAGTCAGGATAACGGCAACGGGCGACCGCCGGCGCCTCAGGGAGTGCATCTCGGGGGTGGCTGGATGGTTCCGGCGAAGCTCGCGGGGAGTCGTTCCTGCAACCTGCGTCAGGCCGGCGGACCGAGGTGCTGCTCACGTCCAGGCACCCCAGCGGGTCCGGGCAGATCCCGAATCGTCCGATGGCCTACCAGCGTCGCCGGGTTGCCGGTGTAGATCCCGTTCGGTTGTGCGTCCTTGAGCAGTACTGAACCGAGAGTCACCACGGCGTTAGTCCCCACGGTCACGCCGGGCCCGATTTGCGAGAAGGCGCCAACCCAGGCGCCCGGATCGATCTTGATGGGTTTGACCATGAGGCCCATTCCCGGGTCAGACCAGTCGTGGTTGCCGGTGCACAGATAAGCGCCCTGGGAGATGACCGCATTCGATCCGATTCGAACAGACACGAAGTTGTCGATCCAGGCCCTCTCGCCAATCCAGACGTTGTCCCCGACTACGAGATGCCATGGGTATTTGACGTGGACATTGGGTTTGATCAGAACGCCACGCCCCACCCTCGCGCCGAAGCGACGGAGCACCCAACGCTTCAGGCGATACGGCGTGACGACTGGGTTGAGCATGACGAGCGCCTCTACGACGAGCCAGAGAGCGCGATATGCAAACGACCGCCCGCTCTTGTATCCGCGTATGGAGGTCTTCGATAGATCAACGCTCATGCGGGCGCCCTCACTGCCTCCAGGATGATCTACTGATCAAGCACCTTCCCATGATGCGTCCGACCTAGAGCTCGAGCCCTGCCAGCTCGGCGTCGCGAACGAACATCTGCACCGTCTCGAGCGAGAACTCCGAAAGATCCTTTCCGACCAGATCGAGCTTCTTGAGGATGTCGGTCGTGGCCGTGATGATGTGGCACCCGATTTCGTCTGCCTGGAAGATGTTCAGAAGCTCGCGCGGGCTGGCCCAGAGCAGTTCGATGTTCGGATACGGCCGCAGGATCTCCAGCGCCTGTGTCATCAGCGGGACGGGATCGCGCCCGGTGTCGGCGATCCGTCCGGCAAAGACGGAGATGACCGCAGCAGGGGATGCCGACACAGCCTCGGCAGCCATTGCCACCTGCTCGTTCGTCAAGATCGCGGTCACGTTGAGACGAATGCCCTCCGCCGCCAGTCGACGCAGAAGCTCGCCGCTCGACCGCCCGTGAGTGTCCGTGATGGGTATCTTCACGAACACGTTGGAAGCCCAGCCTGCGAGCTCGGCCGCCTGCCTGTACATGAGCTCGAAGTCATCGGAGAGAACTTCGAAGTTGATCGGGCGGTCGGGTATTGCCGCGAGGACTGCCCGGGCAAAGGCTCGGTAGTCTGAGACCCCCGACTTACGCATGAGGGTGGGATTCGTCGTGAATCCCCGGATCAGCGGGTTGGCCCGCATCTCGATCATGCCCGCGAGGTCCGCGCCATCGGCGAACACCTTGACCCGCAGATCGCCCAACGTCGTCAAATCTCGACCTGACCTTCCACCTGCGACGGTCCCACTACCAGACCAGACCGCGGTCTTTGGGCACGATGCGTCGCAGCGTATATACGTCACTTGATTGGAGATCGGCAGTATGGGCCGCCAACGTCTCCCATGGGTCCCACACTGCGCTGATCAGCTTACCGGTGATTCCGTCACTCAGGGACGACCCAAGGAACACGGCCAGTCCCGCCCCTCGATCGAGCGACGTGCCACCCTCGTCATGCTGGCGAACGGCGCGCTCGTAGAACTCGCGCCCGACCCTCTCCGGACCGGCCTCCAGCACTTCGCCGAGGAGTCGCGTGTTGAGAGCGCCAGGCGCTATTGAGTTCACGTCGATGCCAAACTCACGGACCTCTTCAGCCAACGTTTCGGCGAAGCGGACGATGCCTGCCTTCGAGGCTGCATAGGCGCTTATTCTCGGAAGGGGGGCCGTAGCGCCTCCTCCAGACAACTGCACGATCTTGCCGTATCGGTGCGCCTTGAAATGGGGGAGGACGGCCCGAGCCATGAGCACAGAGCCCAGCAGGTTGACTCGTATCGCTTCTGCCCACGGCTCCCACTCGACCTCGTCGATCGTCCCTTTCGGACCGTAGACGCCGGCGTTGTTGACGAGCACGTGCAACTGCGGGACTCGCTCCAGGCTGGCCGCGACAAGCCGCTCAGCGTCGTTCGGATCGGCGACGTCCGCCGTCTCAGCGGCGACGATCTGGCCTTCCTCGGCCAGGCCGGTGAGCTCCTCCAGAGCGTCGTCAAGAGGGCCCTTGTCGCGAGCACAGACGATGACGTTCGCCCCCGCCTCTACGTAGGCGCGGGCGATGGCCAGTCCCAGTCCCATGCTGGCTCCGGTGATCAGCGCGGAGCGGCCCTGCAGTTCCTGCGTCATGCTCGGGCCAATCCCACGGCCGAATACCGAACCCTGGGGTCCGTCGCGAACAGCAGGGTGAGGAACCGCGCCGGATCCACGATGACAGGCCGTCGGAGCTCAGCCACGACTGCGTCGGGCGGGACCAGCCGGTACTCCGGCCACGGTGTCATGACGACCAGAGCGTCTGCCCCGCGAGCCGCACTGAGCGCATCAGGCTGAAGGCTGATGCGACCGGCAAGGGCTGGCGGCAGGGCGTGCACGGCTGGATCGTGTGCGGCCGGGATCGCGCCCAGGTCCGCCAACCATTCACACAGCTCGATCGAAGCTGACCGGCGAAGCGTGTCCGTGCCGGGCTTGTAGGTCAGACCCCAAATCCCGATCCGCAGACCGCGCATCTCCCCCAACTGGGAGCACAGCGCGCGCCGAACCCATTGTTGCTGATGGCGGTTGCTGGGGCCGAGACTGGTCAAGAGGGGCGCCTCGATTTTCCGGGCCGAGATCAGGTCCGCGAGGAAGGTGACGTCGCGCCCCAGAGTCCCGCCCGCATACCCGGTCCCGAAGCCGAGATACGCCCGCTGGCCGATGCGAGGATCGCTCCTCAATGCACGAACGACATCGGCTACATCGGCTCCGACCGACTCACAGATAGCGGCGATCTCGTTTGCATAGACGATCGAGGTGGCCAGGAATACGTTCAGGGCGTGTTTCGTCATCTCGGCCGACTCGATCTGCATCCACTCGATCGGCGCTCCGAGAGGGTCGAGAAGTGCCGTGATGACCGCCCGACCGTTCGGGTCCTCCACGCCAACAACAATCCGCTCCGGCTTGGTGAAAGAGTCGATGGCAGTACCCAGTCTCAGGTTCTCCGGGCTATAGGCGAATGCCACGGCACGATCCTCGCCCAGCCGCTCGAAGGATCTCATGAGCTGGCGCGTGCTTCCGACGGGCAGTTGCGATGAGATCAGCATGACCGACCCTGCGGCGAGGGAGGGAAAGAAGTCGGTCGCGGCCTTGACCACCGAGTCCGGATCGGCCCGATCCGAGCTGTCGACGGGGGTGTCGTAGCTGATCCAGACGACCTGGGCTTCTTCGGCCGCTGCGGCCACGTCCGAAGAGAAACGCAGTCGCCCGCTGGCGAGCCCTTCACCTATCAGCGCATCGAGGCCCGGTTCCTGGATCGGGGCCCGACCGGACGCCAGCAGCTCGACTCTCTGAGGGTCCGGATCGTGACCTACTACGTCGTGGCCGGCGGCCGCAAGACACGCCGCGGTGACCGTGCCGAGGTGCCAGAGGCCGGATACGCAGACCCTCATCTGGTTGCTCCGGTTGCCCGCGCGACGCGCTCGCTGATCCAGCTCACGGCGCTCGGAAGCGACTCGACTCGAACCGTGGGCTCGAGGGTGAGCGACGGGTTCTCATGCCGGTCGATCAGGATCGTGGTACAGCCCGCCCGCTGGCCGGCTTCGATGTCCCGCCACCGGTCGCCGACCATGAAGCTGGCTGCCAGATCGATCCCCCAGTCATTCGCAGCCGACACCAGGAGGCCCGGCTTCGGCTTCCGGCAATCGCACAGGTCATCGTCGTCGTGATAGCAGATCCGGATGTCGTCCACCGGCACTACCTCTCGCAGCCGTTGGTGGATGGCTTCCACGATCTCGCGTCGCTGCGTGCCGCGCGCGACGTCGGGTTGGTTCGTGACCACGATCCGCAGGAAGCCAAGCGCGCCGAGACGGCGGCACGCCTCGGCGACTCCCTCCATGATCGCGAACTCCGCAAGGCCGGCCGGTGGCCGGGGCACACCGTCCGTGCCAATGAAGCTCTGGTTGAGCACGCCATCTCGATCCAGGAACACCGCCGGCCGACCGCTCAAGTGGCCGACTCCCACTTCCCGGGCTTCTGACGAACGGCAGGGTGGGAAACCAGCAGGTGCCAGATGACCGCCTGCAGGCCCTCCGTCTGGGGAGTGACTGTGTCGCTGTCTACGGGCGGGATCACGACGGCTTCGCCCACAGCAGCGGTGTACCCTCCGTCGCGGCCGACGATGCCCAGAACCGTCGCCCCGACCTCTCGGGCAAGTTCGATGCAGCGAACCAGGTTGACGCTGATGCCGCGAGCTGCATCGCCCCCGCCGACGGAGAAGATCAGGATCGCGTCGGACGCATCTATCCGGCTAACACGTAGCCAATTGGAGTAGCTCGTCTCCCAGCCCTCGTCGTTGATCCGTGCCGTGAGCTCGGAAACGTTGTCCGTGGGCGCGTAAGCCTCGATGCCGGCGATCTTGCGGAAGTCGTTGACCGCATGCGAGGCGTGCCCCGCGCCGCCGCCTGACCCGAGGATGAAGAGGCGACCGCCGCGGGCTCGAACGGCAGCGAGCTCCGAAGCGATGCGTTCGATTGCCTCGCGATCGAGAAGATCGATGATCTTCTTGGAGTTGGAGAGGAACTGGTCTGTGTAGGTCATTCCGTATTCACGGCCGGGCCAGGCGGTCAGCCTTGCGCACGACTCCCATCTCCTTCATCACCCGCTCGGCTTCGAGCAGGTATTCGTCCGTGCCCACTTGGGTATCGAGCCACTCGAGGTACTGGCGAACATTGTCTTCGACCGGGGTGCGCGGCTCCCAGCCAAGCGACCGCATCCGCGTGAGGTCGCTCACGGTGTGGCGGGTATCACCAAGCCGATACTCGCCGGGCACCATCGGCTCCAGGTTACTACCCGACGCGTCGAGCATCATCCCGGCGAACTCGAGAACCGTGACGGCGCGGCCACCGCCGACGTTGAGCGCCAGGCCGTTCGACAGCGGGTTCTCGAGGGCGATGAGGTTGGCTCTGGCGACATCCCGAACATTCACGTAGTCGCGTCTCTGGAGCCCATCTTCGTAGCAGACCGGGGGAAGCCCGGCCCGGATACGCAGGGCGAAGCGCCTCGCAATGCCGGAATAGGCGTTGTAGAAGGAGTTGCGAGGCCCCTGGACATACGTGTAGCGCATCGCTGCGGTCTCGATGCCGTATCGGCGCCCGAGGTTGAAAGCCAGCAGCTCAAGGGCGTACTTGGAGACGCCGTACGTGGTTCCAGGATTGCTGCAAGTGGCCTCGTCGATCAGGAGCGGCGTCGCAGTGGACCCGCACGTCGGACATTGAATGTCCCACTCGCCGCGCTGGAGCTGATCGGGCGGCCTCGGGTCCGGATGGAAGACGGTGCCCTCGGCGTCGCAGCTGTACTTGCCCTCGCCCGACACCGACTGAGAGGACGCAACGACAAGCTTGCGGAGCGGGAAACGGTCCGGATCGGAGACGGCCAGCTCGAAGATCAGCGCCGTCGACTCGGTGTTGGTGTGGATGAACGTGCTGAAATCGGGCAGGTAGTCCTGGTAGGCAGCCATGTGAAACACATAGTCCACGCCCCGGAGAGCCCGTTCCATGTCGGCCCGGTTGGCTACGTCGCCCTGGATGAACTCGATGTCCGCCGGAACGTAGGTGGGCTTGCCCCGGGGGTGGACCCGCGGCTGGAGCGAATCGATGATCCGGACCTCATACCCTTTCTCGAGCAGGAGGTCGACGGTGTGAGACCCGATGAAGCCGGCCCCACCGGTGACGAGAACGAGGCTCATACGTTCAGCATCACTTTGGCGCCGTCGTAGTCGAATGCGTAGGGCATCTCGCGGAGCCCTTCGCGGCCAAGCGCCTCGCGCACTGCTGCCTTTGCGGCCCCCGGGCAGTAGAGCAGGAGGAACCCTCCTCCACCCGCGCCCACGAGCTTCCCGCCCAAGGCACCGCAATCTCGGGCGATCCCATACCAGCGATCGACATCGGGATTGCTGATGAGGGCGGACCGGCGCTTCTTGTTCTCCCAGTGTTCATGCAGGATCACGCCGAACTCGTCGACTCTACCGGCTTCGAGCGCGGCCTTGACCTGCCGTCCCAACTCCTTGGTCCGGTGCAGGCTCTCGACAACGTTCGGCTGGGCCGAGGCCGTGTCGCGCTTCTGTTCCGCCAGGATGGTGTTGGCGCTCCTCGTAATCCCCGTGAAGAAGAGCAGGACGTTGTGCCGAAGCTCGGCTGCCGTCGTCGGGGAGATGTCCAGCGGGGTTACGGTGACGCGACCGTCTCGCTCGATCTCCAGGCACGTGATGCCGCCGAAAGCCGCCATGTAGTGGTCATGCTTGCCCACGGCATGCCCGGCGAGGTCCATCTCGATATGGCACGCCTCTTCGGCGAGTGCGTGCGTCGGGATCCGTTCGCGCTTCAACTCGTGCAGGCCCGTCAGCAGTGCCACGAGATACGTCGCCGACGACCCGAGCCCGGTTCCGGCCGGGACGTCCGCCATGGAGGTGATCTCGATGTTCCCCGAAATCCCCAACTCCAGAAGGGCGGGCCGCACGAGGTCGTGCTGGACTTCCGAGGGGGTCTTCACTTCCTCGTATCGCGTGTACTTGACCCTGATGAGCTCGTCCGCGGCGGGCTTGTTCAGGTACACATACACGTACTTGTCGATGGCGGCGCTGAGAATGAAGCCGCCGTACTGCTCGTAGTAGGAGGGGAGATCCGTGCCGCCGCCGCCCAGGGCGATGCGAAGCGGTGCCCTGACGAGGATCATCGCGCACCCATCGAGCTGCCCGTCGCGAGGGTTGCCTCGGTCGCCTTCAGGTCATCGATGGTGTCGATCCACATCACGCGATCACCATGTGCCAGACGGTGGCCTCGCAGCGCATGCGGACGCTGCACCAGCTTCGGCATGACGTCGCGGCTCAGGTCGCTGGGGGTCGCCGTGGGGATGACTTCGAACAACTCAGGCTCACAGACCAAGAGGCCGGCGTTCACCCAGTGACTCCTCTCTGTTCCCGGGACGGGCTTCTCCTGAAACTCCGTGATCCACCCGGCATCGTCCAGCACAGCCACTCCGCTGCTGCTTACGTCCGGACGCTCCAGCAGGAGCATGCTGGCCGTTGCTCCAGATTGTCTGTGGCCGTCGACCACGGCTGCCAGTTGCAGGTCGAACAGGTTGTCCGCATAGACGACGACGAACGTTTCGTCCCCGAGCAGGGACCGTGCAGCCAGGACCCCTCCGGCGGTGCCCAGCAGCTCAGGCTCGCGCGAGTATGCCACGCTCACGCCCAGGCGCGACCCGTCACCAATGGAGTCGACGACCGCTTCGGCGTGATGATGGAGGTTGATCACCAACTCGCGGATCCCATTCGAGCGGAGCCAGTCGATGTTGCGGATCAGGACCTCACGGCCGGCCACGGAGACCATGCATTTCGGCCGGTCCGCCGTGAGCGGGGACAGGCGAGTACCGAGCCCTGCGGCGAGCAGCATCGCCTTCATGTGTGAGGCACCTCGACGGCAGTCCCGGACCTGGCGGATTCGTAGATCGCGTCGAGGATGCGCGCAGCCGCAAGGCCGTCGTTGCCGTTGCCCAGGGGTTGTCTGTGCTGCTTGATCGCCGTCGAGAACTCCTGCCATTCGCTTTGCCAGGACTGGTCTGGGCCTTCGAACGAAGTGGTCGTCTCGATCGGCGGTGAGGAATCCTCATTCCGCTTGGCGACGGTCAACTGCTCCGTTCCGTAGGAGCCGCCGAGTCCGTCGATTCGAAGGTAACCGGTCGTTCCGAGGACCTCGAAACGGAAGGCGTTCTTCCATTGAGTCCAACTCGTGTGGAACGACACGATGCCCCCGCTGCTGGCGCGCAGGAGCGCGAACGCGTTGTCCTCGACCGGTTGGATCGGCCAGTGAAATGTTCCGACGTAGCCCTGGGCTTGATCTATCTCCCCGATGAACCATCGCGTCAGATCCACGATGTGGACGCCCTGATCCAGGAGCTCGCCACCCCCCGAACGAGCCGGGTCGGCTCGCCATTCTCGTTCGTACCCGGCCCTACCACCGTGCCCGTAGAGCGCTCGGATCGCGAAGACATCGCCTATCGAGCCCTGGCCCACCAGCTCGCGCGCAGCGGCGATTGCAGGGTGATGGCGGTGGTTGAACCCGACCTTCAGCAGCCTGCCTGCGGTTTCGGCCGCCCGGACGATCGCCGCTGCTTCTGCTGCGTTCCGGCCCAACGGCTTCTCGCAAAGGACGTGCTTGCCCGAGTCCAGGGCCGCGATCGAGGCTTCAGCGAGAAGATCGTTCGACGTGGAGACAACCACTACGTCCAGGTCGTCGCGCGAGACGACCTCTCTCCAGGACGCCGTCCATCTGGACCCCGTGGCCGCCGCGACCGCTGCCGCGCGATCCTCCGCGAGGTCTGCCACGACGATGACTTCGTCGCCCGAGTCGAGCGCCACCTTGGCCCGGCGCGTACCGATGAGGCCGCACCCGATGATTCCGACCCTCATGCTTCGCTTTCGCCAGGGGGCCGGAGGCGCCCGCGATTTCTGGCCCCTTGGTAGCTCGTCTCAATCTCCTCATGCGCGGCGCCGACGGGTGGCACGGCCCAGAATACACAGATATCCGACTACCACGCACAGTGGTTGAGGCGCGAGGAGACCCGACCCGTTCGGCACCACCATCAAACCGCGGTCGACCCCATGCCGTCACGTCGAGGTCATAGAATGGGTGGCCTTCGACGCCATGTGGATCGCCTATCGTGAGCAGAAGGTTGGCGATGGGGCGTTCTGGCCGGCACCTTTCGCGGACGAGCGAGATACCAAGAGGTTGTATGGGCTTACGGAGGGCTGAACGCCCTGAACGCTGGACTCGGCGTGGGACGCAGGTAGGGGTTGCCCAGTGCGGGTAGTCCATTTCGCACCAGCCGTAATCCCGACCCAAACCCATCTCTACAATGCCATCGCGAAGCTAGTCGATCTCCACGTCGTCTACCTGTCCGAGCCGACGGATCGACGCAAAGGTCAGCTGTGGACCGGCTTTGACGATCAGTGGGGAACCGAGCCACGCTACCCCTACCAGTTCTCCGACACCCGATCCTTGAGCATCGGAGCCCTGGACTTGTTGGTGGCCGCGCCCCGCAGACTTGGCTCCGTGCTGGACGAACTCAAACCGAACGTCGTCTCCGTAACCGGCTGGGGCCTTTCGTCGATTTCGCCGATCCGCTGGGCGAGGAAACGTCACATCCCCACGGTCATGTACAACGAGAGCGGCAAGACCTCCGGACTCCTCCGTGACCCTCTGTCGAACGCGTACCGTCGTTGGATGTTGCGGGGCTGCGATGCGTACCTCACCGTAGGGTCGGCCGCAACGCAGTACGTAACGCAGCTCGGCGCGGCACCCGACCGATGCGTTGAATCCTGTCTTCCCGCGGCGGACGTTCGCCACGGCGACGAGGCAACGGTGCCCGAAGAGGAAGAAGGCAAGCTGCGGATCCTGTGGGTCGGACGACTGAACAAGCGAAAGCATCCGGAGGTCGCCGTTGAGGCCTTCGGCCGGATTGCCCGGCAGATAGATGGGGCCAGCCTGACCATTGTCGGGGCCGGACCGCTGGAGGCCAAAGTCCGGGCAGCCGCTGCTCGGGTCGGTGGGCCCATCGAGCTGTTGGGCCGCGTCGAGGGCGAGCGCCTGGCCGCGATCTATCGCAGGCACGACGTCCTGGTGGTTACCGCAGTCCGAGAAACCTGGGGTCTCGTGGTCAATGAGGCCCTGGCGCATGGGCTTTACGTCATTGCCTCCGACGGCGTCGGGTCCGCGAACTACCTCATTGAGGAAAGCACCGGACGAGTTGTCCCCGCCGGAGATGTCGAGGCCTTCGCCGAAGCTCTCCGCGGGTTCGCGACTACGCGGCACAGCCGGCCTCCCCGCCGCGCAGCCGTTGGTCGGATACGCTTGTGCACCGCAGAGGCGTTCGCGGAGAAGTACCTTCAGGTGTTCGACCTTGCGGTATCCAGACGGGCAGCCGTCGAGGGTGTCTGACGTGGAGCGACCGGATCAGCCTGATCGGCCCGACCGGCCGGTCTCGGGCCCTGCCTCACTGCTGCGGCAGTTCATTCGGAGCGTGCGGCTCATTCGATGGCGACTGCGCCTGGGCAAACGCCTGGAACTCGGTCGCAACGTGACGATCGGCCCCGCGGCGGTGCTCGTCCCGCCGAGGCGGCTGGCAATCCGGGACAACGTGGGGATCGCGCGTGGCTTCCATGTGGAGGTGGACCTGGAGATCGGCCCCGATGTGCTCATATCGAGCCAGGTGGCGGTCGTGGGCAAGGACCACCGGTTTGACGATCCGACGCGCACCGTCTACTGGGCAGGACGCCTGCCCGCTTCTCCGGTTGTCCTCGAGGGAGACAACCTGATCGGGTTCGGAACCATCATCGTTGGGCCATGCCGGATCGGAAGGGGCTGCATCGTCGGTGCCGGCTCCGTTGTTACCGGTGATCTGCCGCCGGATTCGATATGCGTCGGCGTCCCGGCTCGGGCGATCCGGCCGAGATACCCGGTCAGTCCGGATCGATGAGATCCGCTGCCATCGCTGAATCTGCATCGCGCTGACTGGGCGGTGGCGCGGAGGCGCTTCCCAGTCTGGCCCCGCCCGAGAGGTCGGTTCCCCTGGCGTTCCGATCGATGGCTACGGCCTGTCCGCACTCCACGAGACACCCTGCCGTATCTCTTTCGCAGGAACGCCGGCCAGGATTACGTTCGCGTGATAGGTGCCACGGGTGACTATGGATCCGGCCGCGACGATGGAGTCTCTGGCGATTCGTGCCCCCTTCATCAACAGCACTCGACTGCCGATCCAGACATGATCGCCCACCACTACCTCACTGTCCCGGTTCAGGACCGCCCCTCCATCATCGATGATGCAGTGCCAGTCGGTGTCCATTACCTGCACATCCCACGAGACCAGGACATCGTTGCCGAAGGTGATTGCCTTGCGACAGACGATCGCGGACTCAGCGGCGATGAGGAACCTCTCTCCGAAAGTCAGGACGCCACCGGAATCGACGGAGATCCTTGTCCCGTGGCCCAAGCCGGTGCGACCCTGGAAGACAACATCCCCTTCGACATGCCAGACGCTCCGCACGCGCTGGCGATCGAAGATCCCGACCTCACCAAACCCCAGACTGATCATTCCAAACCGGCATCCGGCGGGGATCCGCACCGTGCCATGAAGGCTCTCGAGATAGACCCTGTGGCACACCACGACAGGAAGCAGTAGCGCTTGGGAGAGCGGGAAGTACTTGAAGTTGAACCTCAGTGTCTTCGGCAGGCTGCGGAGTAGCAGCCACGCTTTGCCCGGCCGCATCACGCTGCCCTCCAGAGGACCGCCACTGTCTCAATCTCCTCATGCGCGGCGCCGACGGGTGGCACGGCCCAGAATACACAGATAGCCGACTACCACGCACGGCGGTTGAGGCGCGAGGAGGTCGTTCGCCACTCACCTCTCTCGCGCCCGTGCTACCTAACTGCCTCGCGACAGCCTGACCTGGACCGCTCCTGCGATGATCGCCGCCCCGGCGTTCGTCGGGTGAGAATCGTCGCAAGAGTATCCTGGAATCCAATCGCCACCCGGTCCTGCGAGCAACGGCCAGATGTCGATCAGCCGCGCTCCGTGTGCAGCGGCCAGGCCACGCAGGGCAGCGTTGTATGCCTCCACAGGCGCGGCATGGCCGGCCCACCAAGGTGGGATGGTCAGCAGCCATGCAGTCGCCCCGGCAGCCTCGATCTGGCCGATCGTGCTTCCCAGGTTGGCGAGGGAATCCTGCAAGGGGACGTCGTGATAGGTGTAGTCCTGATAGAGGTCGTTCACGCCGCCGAGGATCGTGACATCGGTGGGGTGGTAGGCCAGGACATCAGGCGATAGCCGGGCCAGCATCTGCGCAGTGGTGTTGCCCGCAACACCAGCGTTGTGAAAGTCCGCCAATGGAAGCGTCAGGAACGTCGTCCAGCTCCGGCCGCAGGGGTTACCGAACTGACCGCCAGACGGCGCCGTGATCGAGTCTCCGAGCGCGACGAGGCGCATCTGAGTCGGCGATGACGGCGAATGGGCGGCCTGCTCCGGGCTGGATGTCGGCTTCGGTGCCGCGGTCGGAACTGGGCTCGGGCTGGCGGTTGCAGGGGTCGCCGGCTGGTTGCAGCCGACCAGCCCCAAAGCCAGTGCGAGGATCAGGAGTCTTCGCATCTTCCTCGTGTCGTTCACGGGAGAACATGGAACGTGGGACCAGCGCCCCTGCCAGCCTACCTGTCCCTGCCGTCTGCGATCGGCCCCGGCCTACTCGTCGCCGGACGGCATCCATCGCCGGAGTTGTGCCACCTGCCGGAAGGCTATGCGTGCCGCTGAGGGACGATCGAGGTTCAGGATGTCGCTTCCGCGAGCCGCTTCGCGGACCTTCGCAAGGCCGGCAATCCTGAGGCCCAGCTTCAGCAGCTTGGGCTTGATTCTGGATTTCGTCGGCTCGGGCAACCCGTATCTCTCGGAGATGATGGCGCCGTCTTTTAGGGCGAGATCGAGCCGCGTGTAGGACTTCCGCATCGAATGGTGACGGTCGATGGCCAGGATCTCGTCCAAGCGGCGGAAGACGGTGATGTCCGCCAGGTGAAGCCAAAGCTCCAGATCCATCCTGTAGTCGCATTCTGGATCCACGAAGAATGGACGGGAGATCAGCGACCGTCTGACGAAGACAGTCGGCTGCCAGATGAAGTTGAACGCCCGGAGGCGCGATCGTGTGAACGGTGGTGCCCACATCACGTAGAGAAGCTCGCCGGCGCCGTTGACGAGGGCGGCGTGGCCATAGACAACCCCGACCTCGGGGTGGCTTTCGAAGACATCCACGACATGCTGGACGACGTCGCTCGAGAAGTAGGCATCGTCGGAGTTGAGCCAGCCGATGATTTCACCGGTTGATCGAACGAAGGCCTTGTTGATGGCGTCTGACTGTCCCTCGTCGGGCGTCGACTCCCACACGACCACCGGCGAGGCCGATGCCAGGATCTCCACTGATCCGTCAGTCGACCCACCGTCCATGACCACGTGCTCGATGGCCGGGTATGACTGCGCTGCCACCGAGCGCAGGTTGTCCGCCAGCCACCGTCCCTGGTTGTAGGAAGGGGTGAGGATCGAAACCAGAGGCGCTGTCATGTCAGCGCACGATCTCGTCGACGGAGAAGAGGTGATTCCAGGCATGAAGCCGGGCAGTGGAGCGCTTTCCACGCCCGATGGGTGGCCTTGTGAGGCATGTCCGGACCGGCAGCGACATCGCTACGTGGACCGAATGTCTCGGGAGTCTCATCTACTGATCGGCTCCCTTCCGGGCACCCTCGGGGGGGCGGACGTCTGAGCAGGAGGTGCGTCCGGGCCACCCGTTCCGATCTCTCGAAGCGCACGTCGTGTGTAGAAAGCGGCAACGACTACGTTGGCCCCGTCGCGGGACATGGATGCCACTGCGGCGCCTACGGCGCCAAGCCACCAATCCAGCGAGCAGTGGAGAAGGATGCTCACGCAGAAGGCTGCGGCGAAGGCTCGGGTCGTGTCCATGCCATGATCGAGGGCAATCAGGACCCCTATGAGCGGAGCGCCGAGCACCGAAAGGAGCATGGACCACATGAGGATCCGGGTGGGCGTGGCCGAGTCGGCGTACGAGGAGCCAAGAAGGAGCGAGATGACCTGAGGCATCAGCACGAACAGTACTACTGAACCTGGTATGCCCAAGACGGCTCCACCGATCCAGAGCTTGCGCATGAGATCAGCCAGATGCTGTGCTGAATCGCGCCCGGCGGCGTACCGCGCCATCATCGGGATGGCGACCAATGACAGCGAACCCGGCAGCAGATAGAGGGCGTCCTGTATTCGCGAGGCAGGAGCGTACGCGGCGAACTGATTGGTTGAGGTCAGCGCGGCGACGATCACTACATCGAGACGGTTGTAAGCGACGCTCAGCACGCTATTGCTGGCGTAGGGCAAGGCCCGTCTGATGGTGATCCGAGAAGGGTCCCAGTCTCCGACACGCGAGTACGATGCCCACGGCCGCAGCATGACGAAACCTAGCCCTGTCGTCACGGCTTCACCCGCGGCAGTCGCCAGAGCGAGGATTACCAAGGCTTCTTGGGCACTCGTGACCACGAAAGCTACCGCAACCAGACCAGTGGTCGTCCATCGCCCGGCCGCCGATGCGAGCGTAGCGTCCCGGAAGGCCGAACGCGCCCTGAGGGCGGCGAGCACCGGCACCTGGATCGATGCGAGGACAGAGCCTGCGGAAAACACGATCAGCACGGTCGCGTCGACGGGTAGCGACCTGGCCAGGATCGCGTAGCCAAGGGCGAGAACGATCGCCCAAATCGGCAGTGTGGGCAGACGCAAGGTCAGCGCCCGGCCCAGAGCTTGCATGGCGGGGGCCGAGTTCTTGGCAACTTCAACGCTCACCAGCGTGGAGACGCCCGCGTCCCAGAAGGCGGATCCGAGCAGGGATGTGGCCAATACCCCTATGTAGAGACCGAACTCGGTGGGCACCAACTGCCTTGCGGCGAGGAGATTCAGCAACAGCACCGCTACTTTGGAGGCACCATCGCCTCCAAGCGTCCACGCGAGAGAAGCGCGGAGCCGGCGAGGGGACGGAATGCTCGCCTCGCTTGCCGCGACCGGTGCGGCCCGGTCGTCACCCACGGAAGAAGACGCCGTCGACCTGAAGGAGCCGCCCTGTCACTGGGTGTGCGAAGCCTGGCTCAAGGCTCATCAGGGAGAAGCCGTGCTCTTTCGCCCAGGCCACGATGTCCGTCCATAGTGGCGCGCCATCGTAGAGGGGAATCAGGGACATCTCGGCCTGGATGCCGACGATTCGATCGATAACACCTGTAGTGCCGGCCAGGGCATGGAGCTCGTAGCCCTGCACGTCGAGTTTGAGAAACGGCACATCGTCCGCTCCCACGTAGTCCCCAAAGACGCTGTCCAGACGACGCACCGTGATGGACTCTTCCCTAACGAACGAGGATGCCGCTGCGGCCTCGACGTGTGCCGGCAGAATCGGGAGGAGGGAACTGCTTGCGGAGTTTACGGATACGTTGATCGCCGTCGTAGTGTCGGTTTCGCCAAGAGCCAGCTGGGCGACGTCCCAGTTCCGGTCTGATCGGGCCGCAGACTCGAGCTTCGCAAAAGGTGCGGCTATGGGTTCGAATGACACGATCCGCCCTTTGTAGCGGGCCAGGCGTAGCTCGCGGCCGTACTGTCCTTCGTTCGCGCCAACGTCCAGCACGACTGTCACACCGTAATGGCGGAGCAGCCGCATACGCTGACCGAGCGGATGCTGTAGCCCCGTCCATCGGATGAGATCCCAGCCGCGTCCCCTCAGCAGGTCACGCGCACGCGCTACCCCGGCGCGCCTTGCACTGATCGCCTTCACAGCCGATCCCTCCGAGTGGTCAACCTACGGTGTCTCAAGTCGGAATTCGCGAGTTGGGCACTACGGTAACCCGCTCAGCTTGTCGCACACAACGACGACATACGCGAAGCCAGTGCTGCCATCGGATCGCGGAACCTGGTTGCGACGCAGGACGGGGAGTAAGGCCTCCGCGATCCGCCCTCGGCCCAGGATTGGGTTCGTTACCTGCCTGATTGCCTGACCGTAGATTGACATCGCTCGACACCGAGAGCTGACCAACTCCAGAAGCTCGATCTTCGCCGGCTCGTCGAAATCCGCCGTGCGGCCGACGTTGGCGCCGTTGCGGTCCATTTCATGTGAGCGGCTAGTCATGGTCGGCCCCGCATGATATCCACGGCGCGAAGGAGCGCTGCGCCAGCGGTCCCGGTTGCCAAGAACCTGGCCGCCAGAACCTTGAGCGACCTTGATGCGGTCGGGTCGAGCCGCAGAAGCACCTTCAGATGTGTCTGCGCCAAGTGCGGTTGTCCAGATCGGATGAGGTGGGCGCACACCGACACGACCACAGATCGCGACTCGGCCTTCGCGAATTCCTGCACGGACGGGGGATATTCGCGCACGCCATCCCTTCGAGCGGTCCAGTAGACGTCAACGAAATCGGAACGCTCCCACGTCGAGTAACGGGCCTGACGGGTCGAAGCTTTCTCTCGATACAGAGACCGCAGGATCAAGGCTACGCCCCCTTCCGCTGCGAGTCTCGGTAGGAGCTCCTCGTCTGGGCAGTATGGATAGGCGGCAGAGAAGTGGATGGGCGGCCTCCCGTCGGTACAGATGTAGACAGCACTTCCAGCTGGTGGACAGAGGCGGGACACGAGAAAGCTGGCGGCACTCTCGGGTTCCAGCAGCACCGGTGTCTCGGTGGCACCCGCCACGACGAAAGCGCACGTCGGCCAGCGTCGGAGGGCCTCGCGGACGGCTTGGTAGAAGCGCAAGTCGACCTCATCGTCCGAGTGCAGCAGATGGACCACCTCGCCGGCACCAAGCGCCAGGGAACGATTCCAGTTTCCTACAAGGCCGAGGTGCTCAGCGTTATGAACCACCTTGGCCCGTGCCGGCAGAGGTAGTTCGTTGACCCTGTAGGGCTGCGGACCGTCGAGCACCAGAAACAGACGGTCGCCCGCATCGAGGGCCGCATCGGCCGACCGCGCGCACTGCACTAGTTGCTCAGCTGACACGCCGTAGACTGGGACTACCACCGTGATCCGGGGATCGGGAGAGTCTGTCACCGGGGCGGACGCTCCAGCTTTGCAATCTCGAGGCGTGCTCTTATTGGAAGCACCCATGCCGAGACGAGAGTGGTGCCCACAAACAAGGCGGCAACGTAGCCGTTGACGCCGAACGCGGGGATCAGAGCTATCTGGAGCGAGGCGACGATCACCGCCTCAACGAGCAGAGTCAACGCCGTGAAGCGCATGATGCCGAGCCCAATGAGCATGATCGCGTAGGTGTGCGAGAACACGCCCACCATGAAATAGCCGGCGAGACAGAGTCGGAGGGCGAGATCGACTGTGAGCGCTTGGCCTGTCCAAAGCTCCAAGGCCCATTTCGACCCGATCAGAATGGCCAAGGCTGCGACGCTTGCGTAGGCCATGAGGAGAGCCGGCATCCGCCGGTATGCCCGTCTTATCCAGGCTAGGTCTCCACGCGTCGCGGCGTCGGCGAGGGCTGGCCACATGGGCGTGGTCACAAGGGCGACCCCACCGGCCGCCATCGAGAGTCCGCGCAAGATGACACCACCTAGCGCTACGGATGCTCCGGTGGATTCCGCGGCGAGCACCAAAACGCCGAATTGTAGAGCCAGATACCCCGCCAACTGCATTCCTGCGAAGGCGAGACCTGAGCCAAGCAGCGGCCGCAGGAGCGACCGAACTGGGATCCCACCGGGTCTCAGCAGGTATGGTCGAGAGGCCACAAGAGTGACGCCGTTTAGCGCCCTGGCCACCACCTGTGGGCCCTGTGACACTACGACGAACGTCGTCACCGAGCCGATGGAAGGGCCGACGGTTAGGAGCATGACCAGGGCCGCAGCCGAACCGATGGATGCCCATATGTTGGTGGCATATTGGGCTTGATAGCCTAGCTGCGCAGCCTCCGGAACCGAGAGGACAAGTTGGGCCGCGACCAGCAATGCCATGGCCACGAAGGCACCATGCGCGTCGCCCAAATCGCCGTTCAGCCAGGTGCCGAGCAGGCGATCGAAGATGGTTGTGCTCGAAAATACGAACACCCCAATCAGTATTGCGGTCGCGAGACCCACCATCAGGATCATGGTGACGACGAAGAACCGAGCTTCAGTCTGGCGGTCCTCGGCCGAAGACGCCCGTGCGATCCCGAGCGTGAGTCCGGGAGCCACGCCGAGACTCGCAAGGCTCATCCACGAGACAAGGGAGGCGATGGCGACGAAAACGGCAAAGCCGCCGGTGTGGAGGGCCCGGACGGCTACCGCCACAGCCACGACCTGTACCCCCAAGGAAAGAGCCTTCCCAAACGCTCCTGTCATGGCGGATGTGCCGATTCGCCCACCGCGGGATGCGGTCAGTCGGCCTGTTCGCTTGAACCGTGACCAGGGCAGATGGACCGTTACGGACCCCACTCTCATGCTTCGGGCCTCGTCCACTGCCGACTGCGCAAAGGGGGTTCGGCAACCGTGGCGATGTTGGAAGCACGGCGCCCGACCTCAGCCGGGCGGCCCGCCGTGGCAGGTTCGACCATTGTCCAGCTCGCGGTGACCTCTGACGAGGCGTCCGCTGCGCCCAGAGCAAGCTCGACGGCGTGCCAGGCTGTCCTTGATCGAGTGATCGCTGCGTGCCCTGGGCCCATCAGGGTCGTGGCCTGGACACGCCTACACAACTCACTGCCCGGGCGCGGTAGCGCCACGATCGCGCTTCCCCTCAGGCTCGCCCACTCTGAGGGGCGCGGCGAGTCCGCCCGCGGGATCTTGCCTAATTAGCCCGCTCACGCCAAGCGCGAGCACCAGGATAAGGGCGAAGCTCGCGCCCTTATCTTCGAAGGGGAAGCTCTGGATGCCAAGGACTACGAGCACGAATGCGAAGCCGACTACAGTGAGGTATTCGATGCGGACCCTCTCGCGCTGTCGCCACAGCTCGAAGGCCAGCCGCAGACAGGCGGCCGCGAACAGCGCCAGAGGGACGAGGCCGAGCAGGCCGAACTTGGCCAGGTAGATGAGTGGCGTGTCCAAGGTGGGAGTACTGACCACCTTGTTACCGCTGTTCGTCCATTGGAAGCTGTAACCGGGACCGACGCCGAGCAAGGGACTGCTCGTAAACGCCTGCCACGCAACCTTCATTTGTGACAGGCGCTCCTGGAGGCTCGGGTCGGATTCCGGGTTGGTTATGAGAGTGCCGATTTCGGATATCCGTTGGCCGAGACGGTCCGGTGCCGGCGTTGTCGCCGCTGTGGCCGCCGTCGGCGATGTCGGCACCGGCGTTGTCGCCGATGTTGCCGCCGTCGGCGATGTCGGCGATGTCGGCGTGGATGTGGGGTTGCTTGGTTGGGCGGTGGCTGCGGCCCCAATTCGAGGGAGCGAAACGTTGCCGTTGGCAACGGCGATTCCGAACTCGCCCGCGAAGAAGACCGCAAGCGCCATCGCCAATTCGATCATGAGTACGGGAGCCCCTCCTCGCCACGGCCGGCCCGCGAACATAGCGACTCCGGTCGGCACCGCGAGCAGGAGCAGCGTTGAACGGGATCCGGTGATGAAGAAAAGGCCGAGGACTGCACCCGCCATCGCCGCCCACCACCACCGGCGCGATGCGCCGGCGAGGGCCAGGGCAGTCGCCAGCGCCAGAAGGGCGGCGGCCAATGTCTCGGATGGCAAGGCGATCCGGTCGATGGGAAGGCTCGTCAAGTGGCGCCGGCTGATCCATTCGACAGCGAACGAGAGCGACGCCAGCGCACCGCAGACGGCGAGGAGGGCGACCAGCCATCGCCGTGACGCTCTACAGGCGCACGCAAGCGCGAGGATGGGGGCGGCCGCAAACAATGCATAGGCGGAGGCGTCACGAAGCCACGAGGTGAACGACGTGTTGTGCACACGGGAGACAGCGAGCGAGACAATCAGGAGGGCCACGGTCGAAGCCGAGGCAATGAGCCAGGGCCTTGTGGTGGCGGTGCCCATTCTGGGCAGCCACCACGGGGCGCTCGCTACGGCCCCTGCCACTGCCGCGATCGCCAGCAGGAAGTAGACGACCTTGGGTGCTTCGAGATTGTTGGAGCCCTGAAGGGTGAGCAGGCCCCCGAGGATCACGACGAGCACGAGAATCCGCCCGTCGAGCAGTCTGGAAACGCTCAGTTCCGGCACGATTTAGCCCCCCATCTAGCGGCAGACGGTCACGTATTAGGTCCTTGGCGAGGCCCGTTTGATCCTTCCTGGACAACGCCCGAGGCGCGAGCCTTCTGCCCGCTGGCAGAGGCCGGCGTCAACAATCCTTCGACGAACCTGCGCCCTCGCTCCAGGCCCTCAGATGACATGAGGGCGGTCGCAGCATAGCTCGCTCCGGCGGCGCCGAGACGTGCCGCCAGTTCTGGATCGCTCCTGAGGCGGGCAAGGGCGAGCAGCAACGCCTCGGGATCTCCGGCAGGAACGGTCATGCCCGCTCCCGTTCGCTGGATTTCCCGGTAGGTCGCGCCGTCGTCGCGGACCGCGGCCACGATCGGCCGGCCGGCAGCGCAGTATGACGTGAGCTTGCTCGGCAGGGACATGTCGGCCACGGTCGATCGCTCGCTCACGAGAAGCACGTCGGCTGCGGCCAGGGCGGCCGCGTAGTCGCCGTCGGACTGGCTCGAGAGAAACTGGACGTTCGACAGGTGGGCTGCCGCCCGCTTGAGAGATGCCCGCTGATTGCCGTCTCCAAGCAGCACGAAACGAATGACGGGCTCCGCTGTCAACGCAATGTCCGCCGCATCCAGCACCTGTTCCAGGCCCTGCTTGAGACCCATGTTTCCGGCATGGAGGACGATCTGATCGGACCCCCATCCAAAACGCTTACGGGTCCTGGCGATGCTGGCCTTCACGGCGGGACGAACGATCCAGTTCGGTATCTCCACAATCCGCTGGCCCCGAACACCAAGCGACCGTAGATAGGGCACGAATGAAGGGGAGACGACACCGACTGCCCGGGCGCGATGAAGCGCCCAGCCCTCGAGGCGCGAAACTCCCCCTGCGACGCGCCCGCCCGCTTCCATCCCGCTCTGCTCCGCGGCGCGACCCATCAGGTCCTGGACGATGACGCCGTACGGAACGTGCCAGCGCGCCGAGAAGATGCGGGCCAGGGCCCCTCCGCTCAGGCTCGGAACGATCCCCACCACGACGTCGGGGGGATCGAGGCGGGTGAACAGGCCGTTGAGCAGGAACGTACCCTCGTACAAGCCGCGGCCGATGACCGATTGCCGGGCCGGGACGTAGTGACGGCGCCGAATGACCTCCACCCCCTCGATCACTTCGCGCCGGCGCAGGCCGCTTCGATAAGCCGCGTCCATGTGCCACGATGGGTAGTGCGGGAAGCCGGTGATGACGCTGACGCGATGACCTGAATGAGCCAGGTGCTCGGCGAGCTCCGTCGTGTACGGCGCGTTTCCAGACGGCTCCGGCCAGTAGTTGATCGCGGCAAACAGGATGTGCGCCATCCGATTGTGCTTCTCCACCCTTTGCTAGCACGCGACCACACCGAACCGTGGACTGTCTCCGGTCACCTAGCGCGCATGGTAGGTGCTACGGCGTGGTCATTTCCGGCCGCGCAGCCAACCGTCCGTCGCTTTCGTCGCCTCCGCGATGATAGCCTCCCGGTCCGAACCCGAGCGGCGGCCTTCACTCAGGCGCTCTGCTTCCGTCCGCCGTCTTACTGAAGGCCAGCGCCAAGCCGGCCCCCGCTATGAGCCATATCAGGGAGAAGTTGAGGGCGTTGGTGGCCTGATAGGCGACGAGCAGAGATATCAGCGAGCCCAGGTACGCCGCGGCTATCGGGCCCGTGGCGGGGCGCCCTGACGCGCGCCAGAGAGCCAGCAGGAGCAGCGCGAAGCCGACAGTCAGACCCGCAAAGCCCACCACGCCCGATTCGTAGAGGGCGGCGACGGCGAGAATGGCAAGGTGGTCGGGAACTGCTGGACCCTGGGATAGATCTATGTGTCTCTGCCCGAACGAGTTGGCGCCCAAGCCGATAACAGGGTCGCGTTGCCAGTCCGTGAGGGCTGTGGGTATCCGGGCCAGGCGGAACGCGAGGGTATCGGTATCTGGCGGCTCCACGACAGGGGGCGGCTTTGATCCTCCCGCCGGTGGGACAGGCGTGACAGGCGTGACAGGCGGGATCGGGTCCACCCGGAGCTGTCCGATCAGGGTGTGACCTGGGAGGCCCGGCAGGACATACGGCCCGATCGCAAGCCCCCTGCCCCAGCCGGGAATGGTCACGTCGATCTGCTGGGCCTGGGTGCGAGCGGACGATAGCAGCGCCGGCGCGACGAAGATTCCGACGACGATCGCCCCGATGGCGACCGAGCCCGGAAGCAGCAGCCTGCGCGGTTCCTGCTTCCGGTAGAGGATCACGCCGGCGTAGGCGATCAGGCCGGCGGCCAACCCCAAGTACGCGCCGCGGGTCAGGCCCACCGCCAATCCCGCAAGCATCAACGCGACGAGCGCCGCACTCCTCAGCCGGGGCCTGGACCGGCACTCTTCGATGGCGAAAGGAGTTATGGCCCCGAGGAGGCTGGCATACACGTTCGCCTCCCACGACAGGCCGAAGACCTTGATGTCCATGCCTGGCAGAGATTGCCCGCCGGCGATGCTGTAGAAGAGGAGCGCGACCAGAATCCCCGCCGCGGCCTGTGGCACCGTCGCGAGTCGCAGCCAGTGAGGACCGCCCTCTGGGCCCTCTTCAAACAACAGCAGGAAGGCAAGCAGTCCGCCGGCCATGGAAAGGCCGATCCAGACGATCATGCGCAGGCTGTCGGCCCGGTCCGGTGAGTACAGCAGTGAAGAGGCGATGAGCGCCCCCAGGTAGATCACGAAGGCGATCGCCATCGGCCGGAGACGTCTCCATGTCGCGAGATCGGGCAGCCGGCGCGCATACAGCAGCGCGAGAAGCCCGGCGGCGATCGCGGGTTGCTCGAGCCGCATGTTGCCCAGCTGGGTGTCGATCGTCCACCGGGAAAGAGAGGCAAGCAGGAATAGGATCCCGAACGCAACCACCGGGCGCCGCGTGGACAGAAACGCGACCAGGCCCGCTCCGCCGACCGCAAGGACGGCGGGGGGAAGGCTGGCCAGTGTGCGATCGCTCAGCAGCCACATGCCCGCGATGCCCCCCAGAACGAGGGCGACGAGCGCGAGCGATCGCCAGGATCTGACCAGGCTCACGTTCGCACGGGCGATCATCCAGTTCTCCTGTCTCTTCTAGACCTCACAAGTCACCGACAGGCTGGCTGGCCCGGTCTTCTTCGGCGGCAAGAGCATACCGGATGGACCGGCCAGACCGGTCGCGGCGCCGCTGCTCGCTTGGCGAGGCTGGGCGCTACTATCGCGGAGCCTCGCAACGATGAACAATAGGAGGGGAATGAGCGTGACCCGACCGGTGTCGACCGCGCGAGGGAACGACCCGCGAAGGTGGCCGCGTCGTCTCTCGCCCGACCTCCTCTGGGACCGGCGTCTCGCGATTGCGATCCTCGTTGCCGTCGGCATCGCGATGCTGGCGCTCCTGCTCTTCGTATCTCGCTGGGTGACGTTCTGGCAGGACGAGTGGAACTTCATCGTTCAACGGCCCGATCCCAGCGTCCGCTCGTTCTTCGCCCCCCAGGTCGACACACTCCTCGCTACGTTGGTCGCCGTCTACGAGGTACTGCTGGCCATCTTCGGGCTGCATACGTACCTGCCCTACCTGCTCGTAACCTGGTTGGCGGACTTCATCTGCGTCGGCCTCCTGTATCACATCGTCGCCCGACGATCCGGGGTACTGCTCGGGCTCATGGCCGGCCTATCCGTCCTGCTGCTGGGCAGTGCCTACGAGGACCTGCTGCAGCCCTTCCAGATGCAATACCTGCTGGCGGCCGCCGGCGGCCTGCTCGCCCTGGACCGCCTGCTCCTGGTGGAGGGGGAGCTGTCCGGATCTCACAGCCGGCGAGATCTCATGGTGACGGTCCTGGCTCTCGTCTTCGCCGTCGCCTCGTCGAGCCTCGGTCCCATCTTCGTCGGGCTCATCCTGGTCTGGGCAGTGCTCCATCGCGACCGGGCCGCGCTCCTCGCGGCCCTACCTGCAGTCGCCCTGTACGGCGTGTGGTACGCCACCTGGTCGAGGGAGTTCCAGGCCCTTCCCCAGACGAGCTTCTCCCTGGCCACGGGCACCGAGTCGCTCCTGTACGGCCTGGGGGCGGCCACTTGCGGCGTCGTTGGATTGCCGCCGGACCACGACGCCTGGTTCGGCACCTTGATACTCGCGGCGGCCGGCGCCTGCGTGGCCGTGGCGATGGTCCGCGGGCTTCGCCCGGCGCCGCTGGCAGCCGCAGCTCTTGCGGCGCTCGTCGCCGAGTACGGCCTTCAGGCGTTCCTCCGCGGCTCCTTCGGTGTCGAGCACGCGGCTCGCTCCGGCTACCTGTACCCGGCTGCGCTCTTCGTGTGGCTTGCCATCTCGGGCATTGTGGGACGCGGTCTGGACCGTGATACATGGATCGGGCGAGGGAGGTTGGTGCTCGTCCCGGCCGCCATCTTCCTCTTGATCGTGCCGATGTCGATCGGGAACATGCGCCAGTTCGTTGGCGCCGCCCGGGGGGAGAAGGGCATCCGAGCGACCGAAATGGCAGAACTGGACCTGGCTGTGGCCGTGAGCTCGGTCCCCGGCGTAAACCTGGACGTCGGGATCGATCCCAACTATGTTCCGCAGCTCACCGCTCGAGACTACCTGGCCGTGATCCGGCGCTTTGGAGAGCCGGCGCTGGCCTGGGACTGGGAGGCCGCGGCTGATAGCCAGGCGGTCAACATGACGGCCGTTCGACTCCTCGGCTCTGCCGTCCAATTCGTCCCGCCCACGCCCTCAGACGCAGCCGCGCCGCCGCTCGACGTCAAGGGTGGCACCGCCGAGTCCGGTACCTCAGCCGGCTGCAGCCTGGTGCGTCCCTCGGGGCCCGGTACCGTGGTCTCCGTGCCCGCCAACGGGCGAGCCATCTGGCTGAAGTCGCCACCGCCCGGCATTGTCCTCCTGGTGGGAATCGCCGGTCAGCCATCCGCTTCCCTGGACGGACGTGCCGGCGATGCGCTGGCCAGCGGGCAGGCCATGATCCTGCCCAACCTTCCGGAGCCCTATGGGTGGCAGGCGCTGCTTGCCCAGGTCGGAACGCAGCCCTTCGAGGTCTGCTCGGCGCCTGCGCAGTAGGACGACCCTGTCGTAGCTGGCACCCCAAGGGAGCGCTCCGGCGAATGCGCTGCTTCTGGCGCGACCGTGTTAGTGGGTCTTGCTCGCCCTTGCCTCAGCCTCCGCCTCGGCGAGAAGGTCGACAAGAGTGCGCTCGATGGGTATCTCAGGGTGCCAGCCGGTCAGCTGGGCCAGCAGCGAGGCGTCACCGCAGATCTCGGGCGGGTCGTTCTCTCGCAAGAGCGCCGGGTCCAGCTGGACGACGGGCGCGATCCCGGCCAGCGCGCAGAGTCGCTCGATGAACGATCGGATCGAGTCTGCCTGGCCGGTGGCCACGTTGACCACGATTGGAGCGCTGCCTAGGTGGCCGCCGGCCGCGGAGACGAGCAGCAGTCGGTAGGCACGCACGACATCGCGGACATCGCCAATGTCACGCCGCACGTCCACATTGCCGGCAACGATCGCCGGGGCTTCGCCTCTTCTGACCGCCACAACGCGTCGCGCCAGGGCGGGCAGCACGAAGACCGGCCGCTGTCCCGGTCCGCTGTGATTGAACGCGCGAGTCACCACGACCGGAAAGCCCCATCGAGCGCCGGCCTCCACGGCGACGGCCTCTTGGGCTGCCTTGGAGTACGCATATGGCTCTCGTGGATTCAGCGGGGCCGATTCGGAGAGGGGCAGGTCCTCTCGACCAACGGCACCGTAGACATCGGACGAGCCCGACACGAGCACCGGTGGCCGGTAGCCCAATTCGCGGAGCGCCTCGAAGACGGCGATCGTGCCGCCCACGTTGACTCGGAACGCTTCGGTCGGGTCGCTGCCGGCATCGGGAGCAAAGGCCATCCCGGCCAGATGCGCAACCGCATCGGGATGACCGTTAGGCCCGGAGAACCACCGCACCAATCCGGCGCGGTCGGTGATCTCCAACTCGTCGGGGCCGGGGGCACCGACCACTTCGTGACCTGCCGCCACCAGCTCGCGCTGCATCCAGCCGCCCACGAAGCCGATGGCACCGGTGACGAAGACCCTCATACGCTGGAGCTCCCGCTCAGGGAACGGTGGGTGACGGAATATCCACGGTGGTTCCGCCGTTCATATGGGCCTGCAGCCGCTGGAAGTCGGAGTCGACCATCATCTCGATGAGACCTCGGAAATCGACCGATGGCGACCAACCGAGGGCGGCCCGAGCCCGGCTGGCATCACCCAGCAAGTGGTCTACCTCGGCCGGCCTGTAGAGGTCCGGATCGACGACGACGTGCTTCTGATAATCGAGTCCAAGTCGTCCGAAGGCGATCTCGCACACCTCTCGCACGGAATGGGCAACGCCCGTCGCAACGACATAGTCGGACGGCTCGGGCTGCTGGAGCATCGCCCACATCGCCCGGACGTAGTCCCCCGCGAAGCCCCAGTCTCTCTGCGCTTCCAGGTTGCCCATCCGCAGTTCCTTGGCCATTCCGAGCTTGATCCGGGCGGCCCCGTCGGTGACCTTGCGGGTGACGAATTCGAGGCCACGGCGCGGCGACTCGTGGTTGAAGAGGATCCCGGAGACGGCGTACATGCCAAAGCTCTCGCGGTAGTTGACCGTCAGGAAGTGGCCGTAGGCCTTGGCCACGCCGTATGGACTGCGCGGGTGGAAAGGGGTCAGCTCCGTCTGAGGAACTTCCCTCACCTTGCCGAACATCTCGCTCGAGGAAGCCTGGTAGAAGCGGATCGTTGGATCGGTCTGCCGGATCGCCTCGAGGATTCGCGTCACACCAAGGCCGGTGAACTCGCCGGTGAGGACCGGCTGATTCCAGGAAGTCGGCACGAAGCTCTGGGCGCCGAGGTTGTAGACCTCCGTGGGCCTGACGGTCTGAATAGCCGTGCCGAGCGAAGCCTGGTCCAGCAAATCGCCCTGAATGAGCTCGAGGCGGTCCCGCAGATGCTCGATCCGCTCGTTTGAATCCGTGCTGGAACGGCGGGTCATGCCGACGACGCGGTATCCCTTTTCCAGAAGGAGCTCCGCGAGATACGAGCCGTCCTGGCCGGTGACCCCTGTGATCAGTGCGGTCTGAGTCATGGCGACGAGTATATCCTCGGCACGCCGCCGGCCGAGAGGCCGCTGGATCAGCGAGCCAGAAGCTCCTTCATCCATGTCTCGTAGGAATCGGTGATGGCGTCCCACGCGTAGAGCTTCCGAGCCCGCTCGTGAGCCTGCTCGCGGAGGTCCGCCGCCAGGCTCGGGTCGTCCAGGACCCTCTGCAGCGCCGCGGCGAGCTCGTCCGAGGTTTTGTAGTAGAGACCGCCATCGCCGAGCGTTTCGCGGTGCTCCGGGACGTCATTGGCGATGATGGCGTTGCCGTACCCCATCGCCTCGACCAGGGCCGGATGGGTCCCTCCTACTTCCGTGGCCTGGATGTATGCGACGGCGTGCGACCGGAGGACTCGGTACCCGGCTCCGTACACGGCGCCCAGGAAGCGAACGCGCGGATCGCTGGTGGCCCGAAGGGCGGCCTTGTACTCGGAAGCGTATGGAGCATCCCCCACGATCGCGAGCGGAAGTTTCGTCTTGACGCGAGAGAATGCTTCGATAACAAGGTGGGCGTTGTTCTCCGGTTCCAGGCGGCTGACGTACAGGACGTAGCGGCCGGCCTCCAGGCCCAACCGCTCGAGCATCCCATGGTCGGGTACGGGTTCGAGGTCCGTCCCGTAGGGGAAGTAGTCAGAGTCGCGCCCGTACGCCTCCCGGTAGTAGCGCTGGATCACGCGGGCGTCGGTCACGATGTGAATCGGCAGATGAGCGGCAGTCCAGGCGCACAGACGGTAGTAGGCCCTCCCGACCTGATTCCACTTGCTGCGTTTCCACTCCAGACCGTCCACGTTGAGCACGACGCGCCGGCCGAACAGGCGCAGGAGTACCACTGCCGGGACGTTGGCCGAGTTGCAGACGTAGACGATGTCGTAGCGTCTGGTGAGAGCGTGGCAAGCGGCAAAGAGCGAATGGATGACCGTTTCCAGGTACTTCGACTGTGGGGCCGGCAAACGCACGATCCGCATCCCGTGGTGCTCGTGCGTTCCACGGGGGACCGAACGGTCGCGACCGTAGACCGTAACCTGATGGCCGCGTTTGGCCATCCGCTTGCCGAACTGCTCGGCGAAGGTCTCGAAGCCGCCGTAGTTGGCGGGGACGCCCCGGATGCCCAGAATGGCGATGCGCATAATGACTGTGATGGTACCCGTATCCCACCGAATTCGAGTAGCACTCGACGCTCATGTCGTCGGCCGCCGCAAGACCGGCAACGAGACCTACATCGTCAATCTGGCCCAGGCGCTGATGCGACGCGATGACGTCGACCCGACGGTGTACGTCGACGCGGGCACGGAATGGCCAACGGACTGCCCGCCCGTCCGCCGCGATCTTCGTGCCAGGGCGCCCTACTTTCGTGTCCCCGTGGAGCTCCCGTTCCGCGCCAAGCGAGATGGAGCGGAGCTGCTCCATGTTCAGTACGTGGCGCCGCCCCTGGCCAGGCTGCCGGTCGTGACCGCCATCCACGACGTGTCGTTCGAGGATGTGCACGGGCTATTCTCGCGGTCGACGGCGGTGCGCTTGAAGCTGACAGTCCGGCTTTCCGCAAAGCGCTCCGCGGCGATCATCACCATATCCGAGTTCACGCGGTCGCGGATCAGCCACCACTACGGAATCGATCCTGCGAAGATCGTGGTCACGCCGCTTGGAGTAGAACCCTTCTGGCATCCGATATGCACGGAGGATGCCATGCGCGGACTCTCCGGCCTGGGTCTCCCGGCTCGATTCGTGCTGACTGTCGGGAACCTTCATCCGCGTAAGAACATCCCGCGGCTAATACGAGCTCTCGCCAGAGCCAGGGCGGAAGGAGCCGGCGACCTCCATCTAGTGCTCGCGGGCCAGCGCGCCTGGAAGGCCGCCGCCGTCGACGCGGCGGTGGAGGAAGCCGATGGCCGCGGCTGGGTTCACGAGCTCGGCTACGTGAGCGTGGAGACTCTCCGCGCCCTCAACTCCGCCGCCCACGTGGTGGCCTACCCGTCGAAGTACGAGGGCTTCGGACTTCCGGTGCTGGAGGCGCTGGCCTGCGGCGCCGTGGTGCTCGCGGCAGACGCGACAGCTATCCCGGAAGTCGCCGGCGACGCCGCGGTCCTTGTCGATCCCGACGATGACGGAGCGGTCACGAAGGGCCTGCTCCGGGCGGCCACCGATGAGTCATTGCGGTCCCGTTTGCGTCTCGCCGGTCCCTTGCGGGCAGCCGCTTTCACCTGGGACGCCTGTGCCCAGCGGACGCTGGAGGCATATCGTCTGGCTCTCGGCAGCGACCGGTCTTCGTGAGCGCGGCGGCCACGTAGCCGGCGGTCCGAGCCCCTCGATCTTCGTGCCTGGCGCTCAGCGGCGGCCGGCGACCTCAGGCGGGCGCTTCAAGCACCCGCCGTGCGCCTCAGCCACCCCGGCCTTGACCGGCCTGGACGACGTCGTACAGATCGTTTTCGTAGTCGGCCGCGATCGATCGCCAGTCGTAGCGCTCCTCGACGAGCCGCCGGGCCGATTCGGCCATCGCCCGTCGCGCGGAGACATCGTCGAGGAGGCGGATGATCTCGTTGGCGAAGGTCTCTTCGTCGTCCGCCACTGCGAGATCGATGCCGTGGCGAACGGCTATTCCGGCGCTCGCCACAGTCGTTGCGACCGTGGGCAGCCCGACCGCGAATGCCTCGAGCAGCTTCAGGCGGGTACCTCCACCCGCCCGGAGAGGCGCCACGAACAGGTCGGCCTCCTCCAGGAATGGCCGCACGTCCGGGACGCGGCCAACGATCTCCACGGCGATCCCGGCTCGCCTCCGCAACGACTCCGGTGCGCTGGCACCCACGAGAACCAGGCGAGCCGAGGGACGCACCCGGCGCACGGCCGGGAGAATCCGATCGATCATCCAGTTCGCCGCATCGAGATTGGGCAGGTACCCCAGAGTGCCTGTCATCAGGAGACTGTCGCCGCGGTTCTTCCCATGATCCACGTACTTCAGCGACCGCAGGTCCGCGCCACTGGGCCGGACCGTTACCGAGGCCGATGGCACGAGCTTGCGGAAAGCCAGAGCGTCTGCATCGGAGACGGCCGCGGTCCTTTGCACACGCTGCAGCAGCCCGCGCTCGTAGGATCGCCATTTCCAGACGTCCAGGCGCGCGCGGGCTCGACCCATTCGCGTCGGCGCGAGGCGGGCGATCTCGCTGCTTATCTGGGACTCCACGTTCTGCTGGTCGAGGATGACTGGCACTCCGGCCTCGATGAACGGGGCGGCGTATCGTCCGACATGAGCCTGCATCAGTAGGACAACGTCGAAGCGGCGCGCCTCCTCGCCATACGGGATGCCCCCAAACGGGGGGCGAGCCCATACCTCACTCGGCAGCGGTGAGAGGAGTGCGGAGATCTTGGAGCGGATGGAGCTGCGGGCCAGGGCGGGGAGAGCCCGAAGCTGGGGCCGTGGCTCACCGCTCGACCACTCAAGCTCGGGCTCGTCTGACGGCGCCACCCACAGGGTGACCTCGTGGCCCAGACGCATCCACTCCTGCAGAAGGTGGTAGATACGCATCTTGCCGCCGCCAACCGGGGGGTACGCGGCGTATGGGCTGACCGCAAGCAAGCGCAAACGCGCTCGGGATTCCATAGCCACGGAGTATGGCAGTCGCCGTAGTCCGAACGCCACGGACCGGAGCATCAGCGGGAGAAGGTGCGCCCGCGCTCCCTGATCTGCGGTATTCTGACGTTCGATCCGGTGATGAACACAGGGGGCGAACTACCGCAATGAGCGATTTCTGGGCCGATCGGCGCGTCACGGTGACCGGCGGCGCCGGTTTCCTGGGCAGCGCGGTAGTGAGGCGGCTCCAGGCGGCGGGTGCCACGCAGATCTTCGTCCCCCGCAGTGCCAAATATGACCTGCGCACTCGCGACGGAATTGCCCGTTGCCTCGCCGATGGCCGGCCGCAGGTCATCATCCACCTGGCCGCGGTGGTAGGTGGCATCGGGGCCAACCGGGCCAATCCAGGTCGGTTCTTCTACGAGAACGCGATCATGGGCATCGAGTTGATGGAGCAGGCCCGGCTGGCAGGGGTCGCCAAGTTCGTGGGCGTCGGGACGGTGTGCTCGTATCCGAAGTTCACGCCGGTTCCCTTCCACGAGGACGATCTCTGGGCTGGCTATCCCGAGGAGACCAACGCTCCCTACGGTCTCGCAAAGAAGATGCTTCTCGTCCAGGGCCAGGCCTACCGGGATCAGTACGGATTCGACGCGATCCACCTCCTTCCGGTCAACCTCTACGGTCCGGGAGACAACTTCGACGAGGCGAGCTCGCACGTGATCCCCGCCTTGATCAAGAAGTGCGTCGATGCTCGAGACCGGGGAGAGGACTTCATCGAGGTCTGGGGCACCGGCTCCGCTTCCCGCGAGTTCCTCTTCGTTGATGACGCCGCCGAGGGGATTGCCCTCGCCGCCGAGCTCTATGACGATCCGGATCCGGTCAATCTCGGAGTCGGCCGGGAGATCACGATCCGGGAGCTCGTCGCCCTCACGGCCCGTCTGGCCGGGTTCTCGGGCGAGGTGCGGTGGGACGCAAGCAAGCCCGATGGCCAGCCCCGACGCGCCCTGGATACCAGCCGAGCTCGCGACCGCTTTGGCTTCGTGGCCGGCACCTCCTTCGAGGAAGGGCTCCGGCGAACGATCGAGTGGTACTCGGCGAAGCGAGCGTCTCAGCGATAGGCGCCGAGCCGCAGGGATCGGACGCGGCGGCGGATCGCATGGAGAGGACCAAACCGGACAGGGTCTCGCCGTCCGGGCGCCTCTAGGTTGGCCGCCTCTAGGTTGAAGGTCCGCCCTTGTGGTCGCACACCAGAGAGCCCTGAGCCTTGAGCCTCCAGCCGCGCTTTCTGGCTGCGTCGCGAAGGTTCCAGGCGAGTGAACGAAAGACCATTCCCGTGCTCTCTCGGACCCCGCCACCATGCTTGATCCGACGGGCGACGAAGAGCGGTACGCGCCAGCAAAGCAGGTGCAGCAGGAAGGTGGCGTTGTGCCTTCGTGTTCCGTTGCGGCGCATGAACAGGATCGCGTTGCGCAGCATCAGGTAGTCGATCTGCGATGGCGGAGCGGTCTGGTTGACCAGATGCACGATGGAGGCGCGCGGATCGACGAGACAGCGGAGCTCATGGCGCCAGGCACGAACGCAAACGTCCACTTCCTCCCAATAGAGGAAGAAGACTTCGTCGAAGCCCTGCATCTCACAGGCGGCAGCCACCGATACCAACATGCACGCGCCGTCGACCCAGGCGACCGGGTACGGCGCCGCGGGCGAGGTGATCTCGTCGGCCTGAAGGTGGCCCGTCCAGCACGTTCTCCATTTGAGCAGACCGCCGGCTGTCCACACCCGGCCGCCGGGCAGCTTGACGAGCGGTCCCACAGCGAATACCCCCGGCCCGCACGCGGCGATCAGCCGCTCGGCCAGGAGGGGGTCATCGACAAGCGTGTCGTTGTTCAGAAGCAGCACGTATCTCGCACCGCGGTCGCGCGCCCACCGGATCGCGGCGTTGTACCCGCCACCGACCCCGACGTTGCGAGGCAGGGTCAATGCCTCGACCGGCTCACCGAATTCGCCGGCCAGCCGTTCCGCCTCGCGCTCGGCCGATCCGTTGTCCACGATCAGGACACGATGGGCCGGACCGGATAGTCGTCCGAGAGATTCCACGCAATCGCGGGTCAGGGCATAGCCGTTCCAGTTGAGGATCGCGATCACCAACTCGGCGGAATCCGGGCGGATCTCGCTGGGCTTCACACGCTGGCTCGTCGTGGGCTCGTTCACTGCGTCTCAGGGCTCGTCCGGTCACTCATCCTCGATGGCCTCCCGGACTGCCGACCAGGCAACCTCGGCCGTGTCCGCCCAGCGGTATCGTCGGGCAACGCGCCTTCCCTCGGTCACCAATCTCCTGCGGAGGCGATCATCGTCTGCCAGGCCCTGGACCAGGTTGGCCAATGCGGCGGCGTCGTCGCAGTCGAAATGCAATGCTCCCTTGGCCGTGACCTCCGGCAGACTGCCCGCCGCAGCGACAGCCGTCGGGACGCCGCGTGCCATGGCCTCGAGCGGCGGGAAGCCGAATCCTTCAGCCCGTGATGGCAAGAGAAAACAAGTCGCGTTCTCATACAACCTGGCCAGGCGCCCCTCCGATACCGAACCCAGGAAGTGGATCCGATCACGAAGGACCGACCGAGAAGCCAGGTCCCGCAAGCGCTCGTCGTCGCGGCCCGGCGGACCCACGATGACCAGGTGCAGGTCCTGAGGCACCCCCACCCTCCAGGCCTCGATCAGCAACCCGATGTTCTTGTGAGGCTCGGTCTGCCCAATGCAAAGCGCATAGCGTTTGGGCAGTGAGGCATCGGGCCGATCTGGCTGGACCCGGAGGGCGTGGTCCAGTCCGGGGTAGGCGACCACGATGCTGGAGGCGGGAGCATCCAGGAGCCGCACCAGCTCGCCGGCCGAGTACGCCGAGTCGGTCAGGATGCGGCTTGCGTGTCGCGCCGCGTGGCGGAACATCCGATTTGCGTATATGCGGTAGCCGCGGTCGTACGCGTCCGGCTGGGTGAGGAAGTTCGCGTCGTGGATGGTCACGATCATCGGTCGCGGAAGTGCCATGAGCAGCGTGTTGGCAGGGCAGAACCACGCGCTCACACGGGTCCTGGCCGCGACGGCCGCACCGCCGACACCCCACCAGGCGAGATCCTCCGCCAGATGGAGATAGCGGCGAAAGCGTAGGCCGCGCGGCCCTCGAGGCAGTCCTCGGATGGGCAGAACCACGTCGCCTGGAGCAGCCGAGGCGGTCATCGCCGCCAGGAGCTCCTCCGCGTATCGAGCTGTGCCGGCCCGCGGATGGCGGAGGATGCTCAGGTCGTAACCGAGCCTCATCGCAGGTCCTGCGCTGTTCGATAGGCGGCGAGGAGAGCGTCGGCAGTTGCGCGCCAGGAGAACCGGGCCTCGAGACGCCTGAGCGCCGCGATGGGAGGCGTGGACTGGGTCGCTATCAACATCGCCTCGGCGATGGCATCGGGGCTTGCCTCGGCGGCGTAGCAGGCGGCATCTCCGAGGACCTCTTCATAGATTGGCTCTCGGGCCGCGATCACCCTGCCACCCGCGAGCAGCGCTTCCACGGGTGGTAGGCCGAAGCCCTCGATTCGCGACAGCGCCATCAGGGTCGACGATGCGTAGAGCGCGGTCAGCTCCCGATCGCTGACGAGGTCCCGAAACACCACCGCGTCGGCCACCGATGCCGTGCGGGCTCGAGCCACCAGTCTCGCTCTATCCCGATCCGGATGGAAACCAACGAACGTAAGCCGGCCGGAATGGTTGATCCGGCGGAATGCGACAAGGGCGTCGATAGCCAGATCGGGCCTCTTGTGAGGGTCGGGGACGCCCACGAACAGGAAGTCGGGCTCGCTGCCTCCGTCGGCGGCTTTCGGCGTTCCCGCACCCGTCGACGGCACGACGGCGGGATAGACCACGCGCACTCGCTCGGCCGGCACGCCAAGGACCTCCCTTACGTCCATGGCCGTAGTTTCCGAGATCGCGATGACCAGGCGCGACTTACCGACATTGCGCAGGTAGATCCGGTACGGGATGCGCCGGTGAGGCCTTATGCGGTGCATGACGGCCGGGTCGCGCAATGGGATGAGGTCGTAGACGGTCGCGATCGTGCGTCGTGCCGGAACAGGCGAAAACGGGCTGCCGGGATCGGTCTGGTGCCAGAGCCGGGGGCTCGATCCTCGGATCGCCAACCGGTCGAAGACGGCAGAGGCCAGCCAGCCGACGTCCTGAGGGCGGATCGCCGCCCGTCGGGTTCGCCAAGTCCTCGCCGAGGGCCAGGTTGGGCCGGCCGCTCCGTCGACCAGGACGCCCAGCTGCTCGGCACACCACTCGGGCTCCTCGCGGCCAAGTGCCTCGAGCAGGCCGGCGACGTACCTGCCGATACCACGAATTCCGTGACCGGAGGTCAGGGGGGTGACGTCTATGCCGATCGCCGGGTGGCCCGAGGTCGAGGCCGCCCCGGGTCGAGAGATCGTCTCCACGGCATGAAGCGTAGCAGGCCGGTCGGAGCGGTCCCTTGGCGTCTCCGCCGGCAGGGCCGTCCGCGGTGGGGCCTATTCGCGGGCTACTTGTAAGTGACCGCCGTTCCGATGGGGACGCTCTGCATGAAGATCTCCCCTCGGACGAAGGGGATCTCCGTGCCGGCGTCGTCATAGAGCCGGGTGAGCGCCGTGTCCGAGGTCTTCGTCCACGTGCCGGTGATTGCCTTCCCTTCCTTGAAGACGATGGCCTTGCCCGATCCGACGTTGGTCAAGCTGATTCTCTGCATGCCGTAGCTTGGCGAGTCGGCGGCGACTGCCTGGAACATGACGACGATGTTGCGAGCGAAGACTTGCTGCTTGTTCGCCGGGTCGACCTGCGGCTTTCCGCCGACCAGGCGGAGATACGAGTCGCTCACCGGGTCGTATGTGTAGCCGATCGTGCCAGTGTGATAAGGGACGCTTATCGACTGGGACTGGGGCCGTAAGCTGGGTGGCGAGTCGTCGACGAAGGGTCGGGTGGGCAGGCCCTGGTACTTAGCTGGATAGCCGACCCTGGCGGCGCAGCTGATGAGATCGGCGGTGTTCGTCATCTCGTTGTGCGGCGCAACTCGGGTGGTGGTCCTGTGATACGCGCAAGACCCGCCTCTTGCCGCGTCCAGGTTGTAGATGTTGCCGGACATCGTGGGGATGACACTCTCGAGCGACACGGCATCGCCGCCGTCGTGGCCGTACAGCGCCTTGTACTCGGCTGCCCAGCGGACGAAGTACGGACGAGCGCTGCGGATGCCACCGATGTCGGTCGAGGTCCCTTCCTGGAAGACCATCATGTAGCGGTCCTCGCTGTATTCCTCGTATGCCTGATAGACGATCGAGGCCGAGGAGAAGCCCAGCTGGGGCCGGGCTGGGGCGTTGTCGCCGATCATCACCGCCATTGGGAGGCGGTGAGCGAGGTCGGGCTGAGTCAGGACTCCGTCCAGGTCGCTGTAGGCCATACCGTTGGGCAGGTCTGTTGGGCCCGCTGACTCGGACTCCGAGGGCGAGGGAAGAGCGACCGTCTCTGATGCCGTGGGCGTGGCCGAAGCGGTCGGGCTTGCGCTCGGTGAAGCGCTGGCCCGGGCTACCTGCCCAGGGCTCGCCGATACCAGAAGTACCGCGGCCACTATGACCAGAGCTGCAGCGATGGCGCCGACAGCGACGACTTGCTTCTTGTGGCCTCTCCAAACGCGCTCGGCTCCTGCCGAAACGCGCTCGGTCACTCGCGAAAGACGCTGCTTCACTACTTCTGTCTCCGTGCGGTGGGGCGGCCTCCGGCTCAGCGACGAGGGCCCTGGCAAGGTTGCCAATGGTAGACCACGCGTGCCGAGATGAGGCGCGGGCCGACGAGTCCCGCTCAAAGGCCCTGCCCCAACGCCCGATCAGACCGCGCCCGACAAAGCTCCGAGGCCGGCAGGAGACCAAAGAGGGGCGGCCGTCTGATACAGTCCCGATCGTGCTGCGGTTCACGATAGTCACGCCAGTCCGCAATGCCATGCCGTGGCTGGCGGAGACCATGGAGTCGGTCGCGAGGCAGACCCCCGACGTCGAGGTCGAGCACATCGTCCTGGACGGTGGCTCCACTGATGGATCGCGTGAGTGGCTGAGCGACCACGCGGGCAAGCACGTGACGCTCAGGTTCGAGCCGGACGAGGGCCAGACGGACGCCCTGATCAAAGGATTCGACGGGGCCGCCGGCGACATATTCGGCTGGCTGAATGCCGATGACCTCCTCGAGCCGGGTGCCCTGCGGCGAGTCGCGGCGGAGTTCGAGGCGCGTCCAGATGCGATCCTGGTCAGCGGCAGCGCGCTGCTGATCGGTCCCACCGGAGCCATCGCTGGGGCGATTCCTACGCCACCCGCGGGCAATCTGAAGGAGCTGCTGGCTTACCCGTACAACCTGGCCCAGCCCTCGACGTTCTTTCGGGCAACCGGCTACCGGAGCGCGGGCGGCTTGGATCGAAGGTTCGACCTGGCCATGGACGTCGACCTCTGGATGAGGCTGGCCGCCCTGGGACCGATCGCGACGCTGCCGGACGCGGTGCTGTCCCGGTTCCGGATCCATCCGTCGGCGAAGTCCGTGACCCGAGCCACGGCCGCCGTCCGCGAGGATCTCGGCATCCGGCGCAGGCACGGGATGCCGCTCAGGAGCCGGGCCGGGTTGACGCTGCTGGAGGCGGCCTACGTGCGCCCCATCAAGTGGCGCGTGCGCTCTCTGGCCCGGAGCCTCTTCCGCCGCATCGTCCGAAGGCGTCGATGAGCCTCATATCGGTCATCATTCCGGCGAAGAACGCCGAGGAGACGCTGGGCGCCACTCTCGATTCGGTGGCCGACCAGGCAGGCGTCGACGTGGAAACGATCGTGGTGGACGATGGATCCACCGACCGCACTCGTGAGATCGCCTCCAGCCATGCCGTCGCTCCGAAGATCGCGGCCGGCTCCGGGACCGGCGCCGCTGCCGCGCGCAACACGGGATTGGCTGCATCGACCGGCCGGGCGATCGTGTTCCTCGATGCAGACGATCTCCTCAAGCCCGGTGCACTCCACCGACGGTTGATGGCGCTCGAGGAAGCAGGTCCCAACACCATCGTAGTCACCGACCACGTGGAGTTCGTCGAAGGTCGCGAACGCCCCTCTCGGACACGGCCGGATTTCGGTGGCGACCCCCGCGAAGCCCTGCTTCAGCGCAATCGCTTGACCGTGCACGCCGCCCTCGTTCCTCGGGAGTTGCTCGATCTCGTGCCGGGGCCGTTCATCGAGTCGCTCGTCGTCTACGAGGATTGGGCCCTGTGGCTGCATCTGGCCCTTCTGGGCGTCCATTTCCGGGTTCTCGACATCCCGGACTGCGTGTATCGGATTCGTTCGGCCGGCATGGCCACCGAGATGACCACCGATCTACCACGGGCTCAAGGCGATGCGATTCGCGTGCTGGAGCTGGCGAAGGACTGGGTCAGGCAGACACCGCGAAGCGACCGGGGCAGGCTCGACCTGATTCGGCGCAGAAGGCTCAGGGAGTACCTCTGGGCTCGAGCGCGCGCAAGTGCTCGGCGAGGGAAGTTGATCCGAGCTTCCGTGGACGCGCTCAGAGTCCCGCTCGTCGGCCCGGGAGACCTGCCACGCGCTTTGTGGCGGAGAGGCCGTCGAAGGTTTCTGGCAGGGCGACGCGGCTGAGAGCCCGATCCGAGAGTCGCGACGCGGCCGTGCCCGCCGACAATCGAGCGCGGCCCTGCCCTCATTCCTACTTGCGGCGAACCACAGTAGCCACTCTCCGGGCCGCAACTCTGGGACCGTACCGGGCCAACTCCATTGCGCCGCGGCCGGCGCGCCGCCATCGACGACCCGAGACGCCCTGCTTGAGTTCCTGCCAGGCCACGGTCACCATCTCGCGCTGGAAGAAGCGCGGCAGGCTGCCCCGACCGTGGCGTTTGATCATCCGCTCGATCTCATCGAGGCGAGACAGGCCGCCGCTCGCCGTCTTGGTCGACGGGTAAACCCTCACGAAAGCCTGGACCCTGGGCAGGTAGAGGAGGGGAGCCTGCCGTCCGAGCCTGATCATGAGGTCGTAGTCCAGGCAATAGTGCAGGCCCCAGTCCAGGCCTCTGGCCGACTGGTAGGCCGTTCGCCTGAAGAACGTTGCCGGCTGCACGATGAAGTCGAGGTGGTTGATGAGTCGGTTCAGGCTGAACGGCTCGACATGGGTGCAGGGCCCAATCTCCCGGCCATCGGCGTCGATGAACACGGCATTGCCGTAGACGCCCGGAGCCGACTGGTTGCCCTCGAGTGCATCCAAGGCCGAAGTGATCGCCCCCGGTGCATACAGGTCATCCGCGTTGAGCCAGCCGATGATCTCGCCTCCGGTCAGGCGTATGCCCTTGTCGACGCCCTCGCCCTGGCCGCTGTCCGGCTCCGAGATCCAGCGGATCCGGTCTCCGAAGGACCGCAGGATGTCGAGAGTGCCGTCTGTGCTGCCGGCGTCGACCACGAGGTACTCGACGTTCGGGTAGTCCTGCTCGAGAACCGATTCGATCGCCTTCCCGATGAACGGCGCCTGGTTGTAGGACGGCGTGACGATTGCCACAGATGCCGGGGCCACCTGGCCGACGGGTGCGGTCTTGGGCATCAGACGAGCGCCTCCGTGCGGAGGATCGCGAGGTCTTCCTCCGTCAGCCCACGGTTGGTCAGTCGCCGGTAGTGGCCCCGGAATATGCGCGCGGTTCGTTCCCAGGAGAAGGCCGACGCGCGCGCCAGACCCAGCCGGGCCAGCTCGATGCGCTTCGCCTCATCCGTCCACAGGTCGCCGATGGCTGCGGCGATGTCGACTGGGTCCCGGGGGTCGAACAGCCGGGCGGCTCCGGCACACAAGTCCGGCAGGCAGGTGACGTTGGACGACGCGACCGGCAGCTGGGCCGCGAAGGCCTCGAGAATGGGCATGCCCCAGCCTTCGAAGAGCGAGGGGAAGACGAGCAGGCGGGCGAGGCGATAGAGGGATCTGAGCTGGATCGGATCGACGAAGCCGGTGAAGAGAGCCTCATCGGAGACCCCCAGCCTCGCTGCCGCTTCGCGTACAGGTTTGTCGAGGCCGTTCTGCGCTCCGGTGAAGACAACGGGAATGATCAGGCCCCGGTCACGCAGGATCTTGAGCGCCTCGAGAAGCCTCAGGTGGTTCTTGTGTGGCCAGGCCTTGGCCGGGTACAGAGCGAACGTCTCCGGCAGGCCAAGATCGGAGCGAGTTTTCGAGAGATCGCTCGGAGACGGTTGTCCGTAGGCTTCGATGACAGGCGCGTAGGGGACTATCTCAACCTTGTCGGCGGGGAGGCCGAGGCCCTCGATCAGGTCCCGTCTTCCCCAGCGGCTGTTCGCGACCACCATCGTCGCCTGGTCGCACAGCGCTCTGTAGGTGATGTTCCGTTCGGCCAGGGTCAGGGGCGAGAAGAACTCCGGCAGATGGATGTGCTGGAGATCCTGGGGCTGGAAGATGGACGGAATCTCCGTCCGAAATCCGACCTGCATCGTGAATTGCATGAGGTCCACGCCGGCTCGTTCCACGGCACGGTCGGCCGGCGGGAGACCGATTGGGCCCCCGGCTCCCGGACGACCCAGTCCTCTCCTGAGGCGCGCGATTGCTCGGCGGCCCCGATTGCTCAGGATGCCCTCCGCATGGCCGATGGGGGCGGGTTCTGATGCCAACAGCCGGCACGGGCCGTTCACGTACGGCCTCAGCCAGTCCTCATGATCGCGATCGACCAGGAACAGGTACTCGTCTGATGAGTCGGTGAGTCGCGACAGCCCATCCGCGAGGCCGATGATGACCTGCTCGACTCCGCCTCGATCGCCGGACACGAGGCGAGCATCCAGGCAGACGCGAATGGGATTGGGCCCCGAGTCCGATGTCACTGTCGAGCCGTCGACTGGCCGGGTCGATGGGCGAGGAAGGAGTACATCCGACCGGGAATGGGCTTGTCCAGGCGGGCTCGCACCAGTCTGGTGACGCCGGGCAGATGGCTCGCCGCCCGGCCCAGTAGACCGAACCTGCCGGCCAGCTTCATCGCGGGCAGATCGTCCAGCTCCCGTTGCGTCGAGACTGTCGGAAAGGCGTTGATGACGGAATCCAGGGGCCTCAGCACGCGGTGGACGACGAGTCCCGCCCGACGGATCGCCTGCAGGTAAGCGGCCAATGCGTAGGCGTTTTCGCCACCTGCCATACGGTTTACGGGGTGGGCCGCCAGGAACTCGCGAAGCTGTTGGTCGTTGTCCACGACATGCTCCCGGCAGGCGAAGAAGATGCCGTTCGGCCTGAGGACCCTGGCACATTCCCGCAGGACCTGATCCAGGTCCTGCGCGTGGTGGAGCATCTGGCGGCAGTACACGATGTCGATGGATGCGTCCGGAAGCGGAAGGCTCTCGCCCACGCCATCGATCGTCTCGAACCTGCGTTCCCGCAGACGCGCCATAGCGCCGCGTCCAACCTCGTCGCTTGGATCCGGTTCGAGGGCGACGACGCGGGCCGCGCCGGCGGCGCAGAAGGCCGCCGATGAGATCCCCGTGCCGGCCCCGACATCCAGGACGTTCGCTCCCTCGATGCGTCGGCCCAGGATTCGCCTCACCTCCGTGAACTCGCCGGAGGTCAGGAATCGCCGGCACGAGTCGTCAACGTCACGGCCAAGGTACGCGTCCCGCACGAGGGCGGCGTAGGCGGGGTCCGCTCGCAGGCGCCTGATCGCGTCGTCGGTGCTGATGAGGTCGTCGGGCAACCCAGCTCTCCTGTGAGACTTCTGCCAGGGAATCTAGCTCAGCGTCATACCGTGCCGCTGCAGACGCCGCCGGTCGTCACGGCCCAGGTGGGCGAGTCGTGCGGAGCGATTATCGCGTGGACGATCCGTCGGCGGCTTGGAGCGGCCGCGCGACCGTGGCGAACTCCACGAATTGCATGTCCCAGAACCGGTGATGGAACAGGCGGTTGGCGAGCCGGTACCTCCGGGGCATGTGCTCCATCTTGTTGATGCCCTCCTGACGGAGCACTTCGTAACCCAGCCGCTCGTACATCTTGCGGATGCTCCGCTCTGTGAAGAAGCGCAGGTGGGTCGAGTCCAGGATCCCGGACTCCTCGTATTCCCACTCGCAGTAGGCCAGCAGGTCATAGAAGGTCGGGTAGTAGCGGATGTTCGGGATCGAGCTAACGACGACTCCCTGAGGCGTGAGACAGGTCTTGATCCGGGCTAGGACGTCGAACGGATCGAGGAGGTGCTCGAGAACGTCGTTGAAGACCACGACGTCGAAGAAGGACTCGGGCAACTGCGGGATGAGGGTCGCGACGTCGCCGACGAGGACCTTGTCGAGCCTGTCTGCGGCGACCCGAGCCCTGGCCTCTACCACCTCGATGCCCCAGACTTCGGCGTTCTCCGCCTGCTTGAGCTGCTGGGCAAAGTAGCCTTCGCCGCAGCCGACATCGAGCAGCCTCCGGGAGTCCGCCGGTATGAAGGCGAGCATCTCAGGCCTAAGGTTCTGGTAGTAGTTGACGGGTTTCTCGTCCGGCATTGGCTGTGCGCCGCTCTCTCCAAAGGGAGCCTTCCCCGCTTCGATCATCGCCCCGCGGGGTCGGCTCGCGGCCAAGCGTAACTCCACCGTTTCCGCCTCGCTGATCGCCCGTCGCTGCTCGATGCCGCTACGTCGGCGGTCTCACCTTGTGACGCAGGCGCCGGATGGCGTCGGCTGTGCCTGAGCGGACGGGCCCCATGGGTGACGCCCATTCACTGGAGACGAGACGGGCGCGACGGACAGGGCCCTCGCGACCGAGAGGCGGCGACAGCGGAGATTCGATGGCGTCGATGACCTGGGCGGCGAATCTATCCCACGTGTAGTGCGTGTCCAGCAGGTCCCAGTTGCGCCGCTGCATCTCCAGCAGGTCGCTGGAGGGCACCGTTTGGAGGTCCAGAAGCAGCCTGGCTGCCGTCTCCGCGTCGTTGAGAGGCACGTTGAGAATCGTCGGCGTGTCGTCGTATCCACACTGGGGTGTGCAGATAGGGATGAGTCCCCAGGACATCGCTTCGAGGACCGTCGTTGGGTTCGAGTCGAACCGGCTCACCATCAAGAGGAAGTCGAAGCCGGAGACCAGATCGCGAGATGCTTGCGTGCGGAAGTCCTGTCGCCCGAGTGCGCGTACATTCTCGATGGGGCGGTCGCCAGGACCGATCCACGCGAAGTCGAGATCGGGCAGGCGCTTCGCGATCTCCGACAGGTAGGGCGTGTTCTTGGTCCATCCGGTGTGGCCGATATAGACGAAACGCCTGCTTCCGGGCTCGTTGAACCGTTGCCTGAGGACCGGGAAGTCCTGGCGACTGATCGCCAGATCCAGTCCGACCACCTTGGGGGCCCAGTGCGAGAAGGTGGAGCTGCCAAGCCACTTGAGCCAGTAGGGACCCGTGATCGCCAGGTAGAGATCGCACCGCCTGATGATCGAATCGAGGAAGGCAACTTGCTTCGGGTCCCCATTGAAGGGGGATAGCATCAGAACCCGCCGCCACCCGCGGAGCCGGCTGCTCCTTCGGAAGACAGTGTCACGAGCCGGATGAGGGTGCCCCAGGAGTATGTCTCCGGGCTTGGGACGGATCTCGTCACGGTCGGTCCAGTCGTGGTACACGACCCGGTATCTCGTCTCGAGCCGCTGCCCCAGGTTGCGGCCGATCGCATCGGGAGTTGCCGTCATCGGGCCGTGAGGGTAGACGAGATGGACAGTCCCGACCTCGGACCCTCCGGTGGTTCGCGGCCCGCTGTCCCCGGCGCTCACTCGGACTCCGCCTGGGGATCGGCCTCCGGCCGAGGATGTGTTTGGGGCAGGCGACGCAGCATGCGGGGCACGTACCAGACCGACGGCAGCAAGACGAACACGATCTGGGCGATGATGCTGCCCCAGACCGCGCCGGACACGCCGATGTGGTAGACGAGGAACACGGAGATGGTCACGTTTCCCGCGGCCATCAGGATCGCGCAGGCGGCCTGGAACCCCATGGCTCCCGCGCCGTTCAGCAGCATCGCCAGAGGACCGTTGACCGTATTCACGATCACCCATACCCCCAGCCCGAGCATCAAGATCGTCGTCGGGTGGACCTTGTCGCCGACCCAGAGATGGAGGACCGTTGGCCCGGCGAAGATCAGGAAGAGGGCGCTGGGGATGTTGATTGCCGCGGCGAGGAGCAAGGAACGGCGCAGGGTTCGTGAGATCCACGCCCAGTCGCCACGCGCCAGAGACTCGCGGTAGGCCGGCCAGAGCGGCGTGAGGGCAAAGGAGAGCAGCGTGGGGGCGAGCGAGAATAGCTTCAGTGGGATCGCGTACTCGGCCACGGACTCGGCGCCCATGATCTGGGCAATGACGAAGTTGTCCAGCTGATACGCGGCCAGGCCGGCGATCTGCAGGATCATGAAGAGCCCGCCCACTCGCAACAGTGGACGAATGAGCTTCATGTCGACGTCTGCTCGGTGCGGTCGAAGCCACGGCCATTGGAATCGGAAGAGCACGGCGCCGTTCAGCAGGGCGGCCAGAAGGCCGACTGCGGTCAGCGCGAGGACCAGCATCGGCAGGCTGGCGTGGAGTGTGATCACGGCCACGATTGCGGCCAGCGAGCCGAGGTTACCGGCGATCGCCCAGGCGCTCGAGACATAGTTGCTCTGGTGCGCGAGCTGGATCAGCCCGACGATACCGAGAGGAAGTCCGATCGCGAACGATGTGAGGAGGACTGCGGCGGCCGGTCCCGCCTCGCTGGCTGCCTGAGCCGTGTGGACGTTGAACAGCCTCGGCCACGGGATGAGTGCGTACGTGGCCAGGAAGAGGAGGAGGGCTGCGGCCCCGATCGTAAACAGCATCACCAGGCTGGTCGCCACGGCCCGTCTGGCCGTCTCGCGGTCTCCTCGGCCGTTGGCATCTGAGAGGATGGTCAGCAGGCCCAGGCCGATGCCCAGGTCGAGCGGCCCGAGCACACCGACCAGCGAGCTCATGGTCACCCACATCCCGTAGCGCTCCGAGCCCAGGTAGCCGATCGCCAGGGAGACCGAGATGAACCCGGTGCCCATGGCTATCACCTTCCCGATGCCGCCCAGCAGGGTGGACCACGCGATGCGGCGGTAGCGCTCGGCCGAACGTCCCTCGGGCGTGCTGGTGTCGAAAGGATGGAGGCGCAGGTATCGACGCGACGACCACAAGCGTTCCGACATTCCCGGCAGCGCGGCGTCTGCCTCAACGCCCTCGATTTCGGTCATCGCGAACAGTCCGGCTGGCTAGCTGTTCGCTCGGCGGGCTTCGTACCCGCAGCGCTTCGCGTCGAGCAGGCGCAGGTTCACACCGGTGGCATGTGCCACGTACGTGCCGTGCTGGTCCATGGTGTCCGTGATGAGGGCGACCCTGGACGGTGTCGTCGATGCGCTCACCGTCCGATTGTCGCAGAAACCCCAATCCCCAGGTTGGCGCCGGAACGAGGCTCGAGCCGCGAGTGTTGTGGACTCCGGTCGGGTGGGAAGAGCGGCAGATGGGTCATACGTCGCGGCCCGTCTTGTTCGTCTCGTTAGTACCTTCGATGGGCTGCCGCGGCAGGGGCGTGCCCGCGTAGCATCGGCTCACGTCGGATTGCAGGCGCAGCGCCCACGCGGTCTCAGATGAGGTCAGTCGGCCGGTATCTGGGCCAGGGGATCGATGAGGCACCCAACCATGAACCACCCGCGGCTCTACCGTCGTTTCGCTGTGGCCGCCATCGCGGCTCTCTTGCTGGGGCTCGTCCAGGTGGTGCCGGCGCTAGCCGTGACCACTTTCTACGTAGGGCCGATCGTAGGTACCGGGGGCAGCTGTCTCCAACCGAACTACAACGACATCCAGCTCGCGGTCAATGCGGCGAGCAGCGGCGACACGATCCATGTCTGCGCCGGCACCTACACCCCAGGCGCGACCGTCACGGTCGGAACGGACCTCACGTTCGAGGGTGGCGGTGCGGGGTCGACGATCATCGACGGCGGCACGGCAACGCAGCTCTTCAGCGTCAGCGCCACGAATGCCTCGTTCAGCGGCTTCACCTTCGAGAACGGATCTGCCGCGCGCGGCGGCGCGATCAACGCCAACACCGTCACGGTCTCGAACAGCACGTTCAGCGGCAACTCCGCCACTCAGTTCGGCGGAGCGATCTTCGCGGCCAACACCGTCACGGTCTCGAACAGCACGTTCAGCGGCAACTCTGCCGCTAATGCTGGCGGAGCGATCCTCGCGGCCAACGCCGTCACGGTCTCGAACAGCACGTTCAGCGGCAACTCTGCCACTGATAGTGGCGGAGCGATCTCGACCACCACCGACATCACCGCCACCAACAGCACGTTCAGCGCCAACACCAGCACATACGGCGCTGCGATCTCGGCCAGCATGGGCCTCACCGCGACCAACAGCACGTTCAGCGGCAACCCGAGCTCGGGCGGCCGGGCGATCCAGATCATGACCCCGGGCGATAGCGGTACCGTCACGAACAGCATCCTCGCCCAGGGAACCGGTCAAGGCAGCAACTGCTCCACTGTCGGCGACGGCGAAGGCACCGTCATCAGCGGCGGAGGCAACGTCAGCACCGACTCGAGCTGCGGCTCGTCCACCGTGGTCAGCCTGTCGAGCCTGCACCTGCTTCCACTTGCTAGCAACCCCCCCGGTACCACCCAAACGATCGCATTGGACACGGGCAGCACCGCGATCGACGCCGGCCTCGACGGCGTATGTGCTGTTGCACCTGTCAGCGCGCTCGACCAGCGCGGTGTGCCCCGACCGCAGGGACTTCATTGTGACGCGGGCGCCTACGAGGCGACCGGCACCGCCGGCGCGGCCACCCACCTGAGTGTTACCGACCTCACCAGCACGTCGGCCGGAACGCTCCAGAGCGCGACGGTCACGGCCCTCGACGTATACGGCGTCACGGCCACCGGCTACGCCGGCACGATCACCCTGACGAGCACCGATGGCCAGGCCGTCCTCGGCCCCGACGCGACACTTACCAACGGGGTCGGCAGCTTCGCGGTCACGCTCAAGACCGCGGGCAGCCAGACGGTCACCGCGACCGGCTCGGTCGGCACCATCACCGGTACTCAGACCGTCACCGTCACGGCCGGAACCGCGACCCAGATCGCCATCAACGCCGGCGACGGTCAGACGGCCACAGTCGGCACGGCGGTCTCGACCGCCCCGAGCGTCATCGTCAAGGACACCTACGGCAACGTCGTCGCCGGT
>Ga0182021_10000107_pt1 | contig 73940 bp, 78 predicted proteins | sample 612E3MmetaG_FD_120493 | JGI IMG/M metagenome (GOLD analysis project Ga0182021, IMG submission 120493) | Permafrost microbial communities from Stordalen Mire, Sweden - 612E3M metaG (Illumina Assembly) | ecosystem: Environmental > Terrestrial > Soil > Wetlands > Permafrost | place: Sweden...
ATGAGGTAGTTATTGTTTTCCAATTCGGTAAGCGAGAGCACCGAATTAAGGGTGTTCATCAACCGTCTGCCGGATTTGATGATTTTTTCGGCCATATTAACCTGATCGCTGTCGAAGAGTTCATCTTTCAGCAGTTGGGCAAATCCGAGAATGCCGTTTAAAGGTGTGCGTAATTCGTGACTCATATTTGCCAGGAGCGATGATTTTATCCGGTTGGCTTCCTCGGCTTCTTCCTTCGAGTTTATTATTTCCTGTTCGATTTTCTTTTTATCGGTAATGTCTCTTATGACGATCTGAACGATTTTTTCGCCCTGGAAGGTTAATGCCACGCTTGAAATCTCGGTTCTGATCACCTTGCCTTTAAAGTTGACGAGATTAAATTCATCAACCGGCGGCAAGTCGACATTTTCGATATAAATCTGCCGAATCCTCTCTTTTGCGGCCTCGAGCGAATCAGGATGGGTAAAATCAAGAATGTTTTTCCCTTCGAGCTGACTTGAGTTCTGCGCGCCGATACCGTTTATGGCCGCCGGATTGGCATAAATGATAACACCTTTATTGTGAATAATAATTGCTTCAGGAGAATATTCGACCAGTTTTCTGTACCTTTCCTCGCTCTCTTTAATCAGCTGATCTGTCTGTTTCTTTTCGGTGATGTCATTAATAATGATGGCGAATTTTTTATATTCGGGCGAAAAGGCAAGTATCTCGAAAAATTTTTTCAATTCGACACTATAATTAACGAATGCTGTTTCCTGACCGGTGAGGGCGACTTTCCCATAGATTTCGATCCAATACCTCTCGGTCTGAGGCATCACCTGGAGAACAGTATTTCCTATCAGTTTCTGTTTATGTTGTCCGGTTATCCTCTCATAGGCCGGATTTACATCAAGATACCTGTAATCGAAGGGGTTTCCTTTGCTGTCGAGTATAATTTCGTGAAGGGCGAATCCGCTTGTCATTTTTTCAAAAAGGATCCGGTATTTAGTCTGACTCTCGTCGAGCTTTTCCTCTGCAAGAGTCCGGTTTTTTATTTCTCTCTGTAATCCGTCAACTGCAGTTTCAAGCTGAGACGTTCTTTCGTTTACCCGGAGTTCCAGTTCGTTATTGAGCTGGAGTAGTTCGTGTTCCGCCTCTTTACGAAGAGTTATATCCTGGGCCGCGCCGTAAAATTTTATTATCCTTGTACGGGATCTATTCCAAAGCGGTTTAATTCGGGCGTTGACCCAGATAAGTTCGTTATTTTTTTTGATTAACCGGAATTCAGCTTCGATGCTGTTTCCTTGAAGAAGTTTAAGGAAAGCCGGCTCCATTTTTTGAAGATCTTCGGGATAAATGATAGATGTCCATCTGTCGAATGCCACTAATTCATTGGGAAGGTATCCCGATGATTCAGAGAATGCATTTGTGATCCACTCAAGCGTTATTTTATTTTTCTCATCCAATGACAGAGAAAAGGCAAAATCCGAAATTATCTCCGATATAATCCGGTATTTCTCTTCATTAGCCACGACCTGTTTTTCCATCTCATGCCGATAGACCGCCATTTCAATTGCGACAAAAAGTTCCCGATCCTGAACAGGTTTAACCAAATAATTGTAAGGTTCGGTTGTTTTCGCGCTTTCAATAAGAAGATCATCGGAATATGCGGTAAGGTAGATGATCGGTATATCATTGGAATTATGAATTTGAGTTGCGGTTTCTATGCCGTTAAGCTCACCGGCAAGATTTATATCCATTAAAACAAGGTCGGGATACTCTTTCAATACGAGTTCGATAGCGGATTCACCGGTAGCGGTTACGCCGCAGACTTCGTACCCGAGGTTCTGAAGGGTCGTTTTCAATCTGCTGGCAATAATGCCTTCGTCTTCAACTATAAAAATTCTTTTTTTTATCTTCACAAGAGTAAAATTATTTTTCCTTTTTGAATTTAATTTGATACCGCATTCCTTTGCTGCGATCAAGAGAAAGCGTCCCGGCTAACTGAAAAGTTGCCCAGAGATTAACAAGTTTCAATCCGAGAGATTCGGTTTCCTGAAGATTGATGTCGTTTTTAATCCCGACTCCGTTATCTTCGACCACTAAAATAAAGGAGTCTTCCGTTTTATAAAATTCGATGTTAATTTCAGGGTCATTAACAGGCCGAAAATCTTCCGGAAAAGCGTACTTCATGGAATTCGTAACCAATTCGTTTATTATCATACCGCAAGGAATTGCTGTCTCAAAATTCAGAAAAGTTATTGTATGATCCAATTTCAAATTTATACGGATCGAATTATTATACATTGTTAACAGGTTCGAGACAAGAGAACGGAGATAATCGTTAATATCGATCCGGGAAAGATTTTTGGATTTATAAAGATGTTCATGAATAAGCGACATCGTCCGCACTTTTGTCTGAAGTTCCTTAAACAGGGTAATTGTAGCCTGATTTCCCCGAAGTGTTTCAATCTGCATATCTATAAGATATATAATTGTTTGGAGGTTGTTTTTTACCCGATGATGAATTTCCCGCAGAAGGACCTCTTTTTCGGTTAAAGCAGCCGCGATTCTATCCTCTGTGACCTTTCTTTCGGTGATGTCTTTAAAAGCGCCGATCATTTTATAAGCATTTCCCCTGCCGTCGCGGATAGCCATCCCCTGATCGATACAATAAGCCAAACTGCCGTCCTTTTTCCTGATTCTGTATTCTTCTCTGAAGGGAATCCCCTTTTGACGATGATTCGTAAGTGAGTCCGCAACCCGGTCGAGGTCATTTTCGAATATAGAGTTTTTCCATGCCTCGAGTGTTCTGGGAAACTGATCCGGTTCATAGCCCAAAAAACCGTCGATGTCTCCATACCAATCAATAACCCCGTTATTCAGATCCAGTTCCCATACAACATCGCTTATAGTTTGAGCGGCGATTCTGAATCTTTGTTCGGATTCCTCAAGTGATTTTTGAGTATTAATGCGGGCGGTAACGTCGGAGATAAAGGAAAGAAAGCAGTTATCGCCTTCGAGAGGGTAGTAAATGGAAATCGATTCAATTGTTACCGTCGAACCGTCGATCTTTCTGATCCGGTAGAGCGTATCGAACGATTCAAGGATGGAATCGCGCAGGCTTTTTCTTGATTTATTCATAATCTCAAGGTCTTCCGGAAGAAGAAAATCGGTTAAAGATTTATCGATTAGATCGGAAGGTGACTGAACGCCGAATATTTCCGCGCTTTTCGGGTTGCAGAATTTTATAAGATTGAATTTGGAGATCATTATTCCCGAAGGCGAGGCTTCCGCAAGACTCCGGTACTTCTCTTCGGATGTTTTAAGATTTTCTTCGGCGGTAACCCGCTCCTCAATTTCTTTTTCGAGTCGCTTAACGGTCCTTCTCAGTTCCCCGGCCCTTTGTTCGATATTATTTTCAAGTTGTGCTTGATAATTGTTTAATTCGTCCTCGATCATTTTCCTTTCGGTGATATCGCGCGATATTGCTATCAGGACGTCTTTGCCGAAATATTTCACTTTATTAATCAGAACTTCACAGGGAATAACAATTCCTGTCTTCTTCTGAAGCCAGAATTCAAATTTGTAGGGAATTCCGCTTTCGAAGACCTGTTTAATATTTTTCATAATCTGCACAATATCATTTTTTGTTGGGGCATCCAGGAACTCTTCCGTTTTCCCCAAAAGCTCCTCCCTGCTGAAACCGGCTATTTCAAGCGCGCTTTCATTGAGGTCAATAAACGAACCGTCCGAATCCAGAATATAAACCGCGTCGCTGATTGAATTGAATAATCCTCTATAACTCTCTTCGCTATTCCGCAATACTTGATCGGCATTTTTCAGCTCCGTAATATCTCTCTGAATTGCCAGAAATCCGATGATAACTTTTTCACTATTGAGTATCGCGTTAGCTGATCCTTCGATAACAATCAGCCTGCCGTCTTTTGTTTTATTGATGAATTCATTCTTGCTGATCTGTCTGTTGAGAATGGAACTCCAAAGCATTTTATAGCAAGAAGAATCGGTAACGCCGCTTTTAAGAATGCGCGGTGTCGTTATTCCGATAACCTCCCCGGGCAGGTATCCGTATACATTTGTAAATTCTTTATTTACAAATGTGATTATCCCCGAAACGTCGGTCATGAAGATTATTTCTCCCGAATCCCGAACCGCCTGCTGAAGTCTCATCAGCTCATCTTGCAGACCTGAGTTTTTCTCATTCCTAAGCTTTTGATTCTCTTGTTTCAGCCTGGTCAATTCATCTGTTAATTCGGCCTCTGTTCTAGAATGATATGCCATGTTTTTAAAAGGTCATTTTTTGTGCCGTGACAAAAATAGTGTATTCCCATTTGATAACCCGTTTAAACATTTAGACCTTTGATGCCGATAATATCCTTGAGAATGTCCGGTACAGATTAAAGGGAGAGCCTCAAAAAGAAATATGCTGATTGTTCTGGTACAGTAATTGATCGCTTAAAGATAAATGGACTTATCCGATGCTTTACATAAGTATTTCATATACAAATTCCCGCGACTGTACTGTTAATTTATATTCTGCTCCGGGGTCGATCGGGATTAAAAAACAAATAACCATCAAGGAAAACTCGCGTTGGGTCGATTTGAGGATTTTCTTGACAATTTTAAGTTGTTCATTGATCGCGATGAAAAGATTAATTGTCGGATTTAGTAAAACAGGCTGATAATGCTCACTCAAAAATTTAAAGACATCAATCTAGTCCGCACAATCCAGGTGGGATTTATGCTGATTGCCGGCGTCTCCACAAAAATAACTATCAATTCGTATTTCCAGATGGCTAAAACAGAGAAACAGAAATATGAATTGTTTAACAACTTTCTCCAGCCGGAGAATAAAATTTATGAGGTGTACAACCGGTTTAAGATATAAAATTCACAATGTCAAAAATTGCTTCTCCCACCTTCTCAAGCAGCATTGAAGCTAATATGAAGTATATAAATCAGGAGAAGGCAAATGTGGAGAGCGCATTCAAATATCTCTCAACGAAGGAATTCGATAAAGAAATAAAAGATTAAATTGCCGGGATCAATAGATTATAATAGGCAGCATCAATAAATTGGGTGAATCGCTCGCCGGCGCACTGATGGAAGTTGGCGAAGCTATTTCCGCTACAGCCGTTCAGGTGGCCGCAGAGAGCGAATAACAATCCTCTTGAGAAAAATGGAGCCCCAGGTCTTCAAATTGTGAAATACGGGAGGGTGAAATGGAAATCCCCCGGATTTATTTTATCCGCTCCGTAGCCAATAATAGCGGAATTCAGTTTGATTATGCCGCATTGGATATTGTTCTGAATAAAAAACCCGTTTTTTAATCGATTATTTTTTCATTATGTTGCCTCTTCAGGGCAGAATTGTTAGTTTTAAACAGAAATTCATCTTCCTACTATCGGGATACAATGGAAGACCCAATTCAGACAAATAAGCTTATATTGCTTGGAAAGTTGACAGCAAACCTTGTACATGAAATAAGGAATCCGCTGTCGGCCATCAAGCTTAATCTTGATTATATGAAGATGGCGCAGGATGACTTACCTTCCGACATTAAGGATGTCGTCAATGAATCTCTTGACGCGTTTGAGCAGGTTAATTTTTTGGTTGAAGATGTCCTTGATTTTACAAGAAAACCTTCTTCAAAGGTACATCGGACATCAATAGAGTCGGTAACTGAGAGATGTCTTAAAATTATTTCGATAAGTGCGCGAAATAAAGATATTTCCATTAAAAGAGAATTCGAACCGGAACTTCCGGATTTGTACATCAACAAAAATAAAGCGATGCAGATCTTTTTGAATCTGATAAATAACGCTATTGATGCTTCGAATGAGCAGACGAGCATAATAATCCGCGGTTTTCGTCAGCTTAACGGAACGGACTGCAGCATAGTATGGCAGGTTCAGGATTTCGGCACTGGTATAAAACCAGAAGACAGGGAAAATATTTTGAACGGATATTACACGACAAAAAACCAAGGACACGGAATCGGGCTTGGCGTATGTATGTCGCTGGTAAACGAATTGAAAGCTAATTTAACTTTTGATTCGAGGGTCGGTGAAGGGACAACCTTTACGGTTATTTTCAATGCTGATAAAGTTGTTTAATACTTAGACAATGGGCGATGATTTGATGGTTCCTAAAATATTGATAATTGACGACGACGATCTTGTATCCGCTTCATTAAAAAAGGTGTTAATGAAGCTCGGTTATGATGTGTTGACTTGTTTAATCGCAAAAAACGCCGAATCGACGGTGACCGAATTTCAACCCGATATAATACTTCTTGATATTTATCTTACGACGCATAACGGGATCGATATTCTGCGCAGCCTTAAGAAAAAGAATGTTACCGTTCCGGTAATAATGATAACCGGTTACGCCGATGTGAAAATGGCGGTTACCGCAATCAAAGCCGGGGCTTTTGATTTTCTACTAAAACCGATTGATCTTGAATACTTGAAATTTGTTCTGGATAAAGCAGTTGAGAATTTAAAACTCAAGACCGAGGTGAACCGGCTTCATTATCTTTTGGAAGAGAATGAATTAACAAAGGAATTTTTCGGTAAAAGCTCCAAAATCCAGAGGGTGGTCTCCTCAGTTGAAAAATTGGCCCAGAGTGCCGATACAACCATTCTTTTGGAAGGGGAAAGCGGAACCGGGAAGGAAGTATTCGCGAAATTCATTCATCAAAGGAGTCCGAGAGCAAACGCCCAGTTTATAACCATAAATTGCGCAACAATACCGAAGGATTTGGCAGAGAGCGAATTATTCGGCCATGAAAAGGGGGCATTTACCGGTGCGTCTCAAAAAACCAAATTAGGGAAATTCGAGTTAGCGGACGGCGGCTCGATTCTTCTGGATGAAATCGGCGAATTAACGTTGGATCTCCAAGTTAAGCTCCTCCGGGTTTTACAGGAACGTAAATTCTACAGACTCGGCGGAGAAAAAGAAGTAACAGTTAACGTAAGAGTGATCGCGGCTACAAACAAAAATCTGGAAGAAGAGGTTGCCAAAGGTTTATTCAGAGAAGACCTTTATTACCGCTTGAACGTGGCAAAGATACTAATACCGCCTTTAAGGGAGCGGAAAGAGGATATAGCCTACATAGCTTATTCATTCCTGGATGAATTCGCGAAGAAATTCGGAAAGACTATTCAGGGAATTGACGCTGCGGGAATTGAGCTGATAAAAAACTATCCCTGGAAGGGAAATATAAGAGAGCTTAGAAATGTGATGGAACGGGTGGCTCTTTTGACTGAAGATGAAGAATTATGTGATTTCCATTTTTCGTTTCTGATGGAGAACAAGGATGTAATTGAAACTGATGAGACCAAATTTCTGCTCCAAATACCGAATAAAGGAGTGAAAATTGATCTTGTGCTCCGGACGCTGATCCAAAAAACTCTCAATATCACCAACGGTAATCAGGTAAAGGCCGCACGAGTTTTAGGGCTTTCCCGTTCAAAACTCCGGTACAGGATGGAACAACTCGGTATTGAAGTCACAAAGAATATAAATTAGCTTTACTAATCGACTTATCAGATTGTGATGGACTGCCTGCAGGCGAATTCCCGTTAAAATCTCGTAATTTGTAACAACCTCCACTTATTATTTTTTATTAACCCGCGATAATACCTCATGGACGAACGTGAATTTCAGCTGATGAATCTCAGAGAAAGAAGACTCTTTGATTATCGAGGATAAGCGGGAAGAATAATGTTATCCATTTATTTATCACAAGTAAGTGATTGCAAAAGTAACTGTTTGAATTTTTGCATCTGGCCAATATTGAACAATGCTCGATAATCTAAACAAATAATAGGGATACTATCAGGAAAAAGAATGCAGGCACGTTAATTGCCCAATTATTGAAGTCAATTTATAATGGAGCTGTAAAGGCTCCCAAAATCAACAAAATGGTTTATCGATCTGAAAAATATTGAGGAAAAGAAATTGAACGAAATTGAAATTCTCACAAAAGGGTCGCCCGATGAAAAAAACGAGCTGTTAATGAATCTGATCGGGACCGAATTGACGAGTTCTTTATTTGAGACGATTGCAAATTTAATCGCGGACGAGGATAAAGGGATCCGTAATTCAGCTACAATGCTGATGCTTAGTAATCCGAATCCCGAATTACCGGAATATATCGTGAAATTTATCGCGTCGGATGATATTTCGATGAGAAATTTAGCCGGGGAGATTTTGATTAAACTTGGTTCATTATCCGTGGCGACGCTGATTCAGTTCGATCATAAAAACAACGATGATATAATTAAATTTATTGTAGACATACTGGGTTTAATCAGGGAACCGGAGGCGTCTTTATATATTATGAGCATATTGAGCTCTTCCGAGAACGACAATGTCATTCTAGCGTGCATTGAGGCTTTCGGTAACATCAGGTACGAGGGGGCACTCGATATTCTGATGCTGTTTTACGACCGGAACGAATTATTTAAACCTACTATTGTTGAAGCATTGGGCAAGATCGGATCCAAGGCCGCCCTTGAGTTTCTGGTCTCCCGCTATTCGAATGAAGATGAGTTGACTCAATATTCGATATTGGAAAGCCTCGGATTGATCGGGGATATAGAAACCTACTTTTTCTTGCTCGAGCAGGTAATTGATATATCCGGAACGCTTGTTTTTCCGTTGATTACCTCGATCGCGATTTTAAGGGAGCGGTTCAATCTTGATATTCCTTTCGATAACAGGATGAAAAACCTTCTTATCTACACCATTACCGAGGGAACTCCGGAACATAAAAAAAGCGCGTTCTCACTTATCGATTCATTCGACGAGAAAGAAATTCTGTTGGCGAGCCTGAATCTGCTCGGTGAGAATAATGAATTGGACGACATGATAAGAAGGAAGATATTCAAAAACGCCGAGTATCTGTACCGCGAATTCGGGAAGATAATAAACAGCAATCCCCAAAATCTTTCACAAATTCTTAATTTGTTTCTTTCTACGATCAATTATGTCCGCGATTTTCAAATTTCGGTAAACACTTCAATGCTCGACATCAAAAATATGATTCACGCGGTGAGCGGACTCCTCTCTCATCATGAGGAAGAGGTGCGAAAGTGCGCTATGGAAATATTATTTAACATCGACGCCCAGAGTGCCATGATGTTTATCGATACAATGCTGAATGATGAAAACATATGGAACAGACTGAGACTATTGGAAATATTGGAAGGTTTAGAAGGGGATGAATACGATTCTGCATATCAAAAATTAGCGCTGGATCCGGACGAAATGGTCCAGGAAAGAGCGCAATACTTAGTCAATCTAAAATTCAATCAGCAATCTATAAATCCGAACTAATACTATGGATCAAACATTAAAGTTAAGTCAGTCCGGAATAGTGAATGTTTTCAGTTCGCAGTCGCTAAAACCGGTTATTATGTCGGGGGCGCTCTTCGAGATTATCCGCAAATATATCTATGAAAATACCGGAATCTATTTTCAGGATAATAAGAAGTACTTTCTCGAGAGCAGGCTGCAAAGGAGAATGAACTTTCTCGGAATTAAAACTTTCGAGGAATATTTCGATTTCCTCAGGGCCGGAAGAAGCGGAAATGCGGAAAGACGGTTCTTTTACGAGGCGATAACGATTAACGAGACATTCTTTTTCAGGAATCAACCCCAGCTCGATGCCCTTGCTTCACAGATTTTTCCCCAGATCATTACCCTTAAATCGGCCCAGGGAAAAAACAAGATAAGAGTATGGAGCGCGGCTTGCTCTTCAGGGGAAGAAGCTTACAGTATCGCAATGATTTTCGACGACTTAATTAAACCCCGTTTCCCCAATTTCGAACTGGAAATAGTCGGGACGGATATTAATAATGCTGTGCTGGAGACCGCGACTAACTCCATGTACCGGGACTATTCCGTGAGGAATACACCGCCTTACTATCTAAAAAAATATTTCAGACAGAACGGAAATACGTTCGATCTTGTGCCGGAGATTAAAAAAGTTGCGACGTTTAAATTAATGAATCTTTTCGATGACGCTTCAATGCGGTCAATGATTAATTTTGATGTCATTTTCTGTGCGAATGTTCTTATTTATTTTGACCAGTTGTCGAAAACCAAAGTTGTGGCGCATCTTTATAATTCATTAAGCAAAGGCGGCCATTTGTTTATAGGTTATTCGGAAACGCTGCATGGAATATCCAAAGCTTATAAGCTAATAAGCTATCCTAACACTGTAGGATATAAAAAGGAGTAAATATTTATGAAGAAGGTGATTCTTGTTGCAGATGATTCTCCAACCATCCGAAAGTTTGTATCAGTGGCTCTTTCAGTTAAAGGATTCGATATAATATCCTGCTGCGATGGCATGGAAGCAATCGAAATTCTGCCAAACCAAAAAATCGATCTGGTTATAACAGATTTAAACATGCCCAATGTAGATGGTTACGAACTGATTACTTCGATAAGGAAGAACGAAGATTATAAGGAGCTTCCGATTATAGTATTGTCGTCTTTGGGAAACACTCAGGATATACAAAAAGGACTCGAGTGCGGGGCAAACTCTTATCTCGTTAAGCCTTTTGATCCCAAACGGGTAGTCTATGAGGTTTCTAAATATCTAAATTGAGGAAAATTAACAATGGCACTAAAATTTTTAATCGTTGATGATTCAGTAACAATGCGTAGAATTGTGGCAAATTCACTTAAAACAATCGGGCACGATAGTTATTCCGAAGCGGGAGACGGACGGGAAGCCCTTGCGAAATTAAACTCCGACAATACTATCAATTTTGTTATTACAGACTGGAATATGCCGGAACTGAGCGGACTTGGACTCGTCAGATCCATCAGATCCGAACCGAAGTACGGCAGCATACCGATTCTCATGGTTACAACGAGAGGATTAAAAGAGGACATTATTGAAGCGCTGAATGCGAAAGTGAATAATTATATTGTTAAACCATTCACGCCCCAAATCTTGAAAGATAAAATCGAACAAATCATTTCAACAGTAGGTTGACGGAGATAAGAATGAGCAGTGTAACAAACATGCAAAACATATTTCAAAAATTAGGCGATCTGAAATCGTTCTTTTTGTTCGGTCAGAAAATCATTCCGACATTTCAAATGATTATTGATTTTATGCAGGATACGGTTCCGCTTCTTGAAAATGTCAACCAATCGATACAGGACAGTACAAGCAAAATCCCCAAAGCAGCACTGCAACTTAACAGTGTAACGAATGCTACAGAAATTGCCACAACAGAGATCCTTGATACTATTGACGGGATAGACAATGAATTAACCACAATAAAATCGTGTTTGGATACCCTCGGAACGCATATCCGCCAACAAAGAACCGTGATTAATGATATTTCCGGAAAAATGAATCAGAGAGAATTGGCGGAGGATCTTAAAAAGAAACTGAATCATGAATCGATCGAAGGAGAAATCGGAACGGCCTCATCCAAGATTGATAAGATCCAGGAAGGGATGATGAATATTACTCTTTCGCTGCAGGTCCAGGATATTACAGCTCAGCAGCTCTCATCGGTTAATCACCTTATCCAGTCAATTCAGTTCAGGCTTTCGTCACTTCTCACAGATATGAATAATAAGGATAACAGGGATAGTCGGGATTTTGAACAGGAGATCTCAAAAAATGCCGCATTTAATCCCGATGCCCATTACGATAAGGAACATAAATCACAGGAATTGGCCGATCAATTGGTGACAAATAATTTCAGTAAGCCATCACAAGAAGAAATTGATCAATTATTCGCGCAAAAATGAACGAATCTACCGCAAATCCGGCGCTGATCGATTTTTCAATGAAAGAGATCGTAGAAAGTTTTTTGGTCGAAACCAAGGAAATTCTTGAAAAGCTCGATGTTGATTTACTCGAACTTGAAAAGAGACCCGAAGATTCCGCATTATTAAACCAGGTCTTCAGATCGTTCCATACGATTAAAGGAACTTCCGGTTTTCTGGGACTTGAAAAACTTCCGCATATCACTCACGCTTGTGAGGATATACTCAATAAGCTTAGAAAGAAGGAAGTTGTTCTTAATTCGGAACTGATGGAAGGAATCACTCTCGGCTATGATACAATAAAAGTTCTTATTCAGGTAATCGAAACTCAACAGAATGAAGATGTCGACACGAATGAAGTTGACGGTGTACTTCAACGCCTGGTTCTCTCGATTCAGAGTGGAATCGACGCAAATGCGGACCGCAAAATAGAAAAAAATGAAAAAAAAGAAGAAGGGAATAATTCCGCCGTTATTGAACGGGAAGACTCGGTAAAAGATAAAACCGTACTGGTTCATACCGACGACGAAGTCAAAGCCCCGAAGCAGGAGGCGGCCTCAAAAGCGACGTCAAATGCGCAGCAGAAAGATAATACAATCAGAGTTGATGTCGACCGCCTTGATTCCCTGCTTAATATCGTTTCAGAGTTAGTACTAGGCAGGAACAGACTGACTCAAATTAATACAAAATTTTCAATTGAAAATGAAGGAACAAAATATTCTCGCGATTTCGGAGAGGTGACCAAACAAATTGATTTAATGACAACCGAGCTGCAGCTTGTATCGATGAAATTACGTATGATAAAAATCGGCAAAATCTTCAATCGGTTTCCGCGGTTGGTCCGGGATGTAAGCAGGGATTTGAACAAAGATGTAGAATTGATTATTAAAGGTGAAGAAACCGAAGTGGACAAAAACCTGATAGAAGAAATTAATGATCCGTTGGTGCATTTAATCAGGAATTCTGTCGATCATGGTGTTGAAAAACCCGATGTAAGGGAAAAAGCGGGCAAAAGCCGGAAAGGAACGGTTGTATTATCCGCCGAACATGCCGGTAATAATATCATTATCACTATCGAAGACGATGGAAAGGGAATAGATCCGGAAGTAATTCGAAGCAAAGCAGTTTCGAAAGGACTTATCTCAAAAGAAAAAGCTAAAGAGTTAAGCAAGCAGGAAGTAATAAATTTAATTTTTCTTCCCGGCTTTTCGTCGGCAGAAGTAGTGTCAAACGTTTCGGGCCGGGGAGTCGGTATGGACGTGGTAAAAACCAACGTCGTTAAACTTCGCGGTATAATCGATATTGAGTCGGAGGCCGGAAAGGGAACCAAGATCGTAATTAAATTACCTCTTACCCTGGCGATTATTTCGGGAATGATTGTAAATATAAATACCGAAACAATGGTTGTACCGCTAAGCTCGGTTATTGAAGTATTAAGAGTCAACTCGAAGCAAATTCGTTTTGTCAACGGCAAAGAGGTGATTCAACTTAGAGACTCCGTGCTTCCACTTATTGACCTTGAGCAGCTGATAAAACTTGGCGGGAACGGCAAAAAGAAGGGAAAGTCGGAATGGCAGTATGTGGTTGAGATCGGAATTGCGGAAAAGAAATTTGGGGTCAAAGTTGACGGGTTAGTGGGACAGCAGGAGGTGGTAATAAAATCACTCGGAAGTTATCTCGGAAAAATAAATGGAGTCGCCGGCTCTACAATAATGGGAGACGGATCGGTAGTGATGATTCTTGATGTTCATGAATTATTTAATAAAAGGGAAGTATACGCTTGAGCCGAGAGATATCCGTATTAATTGTTGATGATTCCGCATTCATGCGAAAATCCCTTTCGATAATGCTTGAAAGTGATCCGGAAATTTCGATTATCGGGACTGCCCGGAACGGTAAAGAAGGTTTTGAATTGGCACTGAAATTACATCCGGATCTCATCACTCTCGATATAGAAATGCCGGTAATGGACGGTTTGACGGCGCTGAAGAAAATTATGAGCGATTGCCCTACAAGTGTAATAATGGTCAGTTCCTTGACATCTGAGGGGGCCGATTCCACCATTAAGGCTATGGAACTCGGCGCTGTGGATTTTATCCCGAAGGAATTATCTTTTATCAGTATGAATATTACAAAAATGAAAGAAGATTTAATTCATAAAGTAAAAGAAATTACAAGACAAAAGATTCTGCGCGAAAGGCTCAACAAAGTCCGGGCATTCGGTGAAAACAGATCAGCTGTTCCGAGGATTGCAAGAATAAATCAGGACTTTCCGAAACATATCTACCGGGCTGTTGCTTTGGGGATATCGACCGGCGGTCCGCTCACGCTTCAGAAGATACTTCCGGTGCTATCTGATAAAATCACGATTCCTATTTTTATTGTGCAGCATATGCCTCCGAAATTTACGAAATCATTGGCAGAGAGACTTGACGGATTAAGCAAGTTGGAAGTGAAGGAGGCGGAAGAAGGTGAACGGGTAAGGGGAGGTGTGATATATATTGCCCCTGGCGGTTCGCATTTAAAACTAAAAAGTCTGAGTGATAAATCGGTCGCCATCAACGTCACATCAGAACCTTCGGATACCCTACACCGGCCGTCCGTCGATGTAATGCTCAGCTCGGTTCTGGAAGTTTACGGTAAACAAACATTGGGTGTGATCATGACGGGGATGGGAAAAGACGGATATGAAGGGATAAAAGCTCTGAAGGGCCTCGGAGGCTATTCGATAGCGCAAGATGAGGAATCGTGTGTAGTTTACGGTATGCCTAAGGCAATCGTCGACGGAGGCTTGGCAGACCAAATTCTTCCGGTTGAAAGGATACCCGAGATTATTAATAAGGTGGTGTAAAATGGCAAATCAGTTTGAAGATATACTTTATAAAGACATATTCTCCCAAAATAAATCCAATACCGGAAATCTTATAAAGAAAGATGAAGTGGAAATCAGGGGTCTTGCAAAAATAACTTGCGAAGACGATGATCTTGACGGGGTAAGGGTTTTGCTGAAAAAAGATGCTAATGATTCTATAAAAGAGATTAAATTCGTTTGTTCGTGCGGTCAGACAAAAACAATCATCCTGGATTATTCCGAATAACCGGATTCGCATGATTAATAAATTGCAATTGGCGAATTTTAGCCAATTATTGACCCCGGTCTCACACAAATTCCCCCAAAAATAAATCTATCGACTGGCACTCCATTTGGGTAACCCTAATGAATTATCTAATGGATAATAATGGCAGAGCCGATAAAAATTCTTCAAAATCTTCTTGATCATTGCGTTGTCAAGAATAAAGTAATTGCGAAAAATATATCCAACATCGGGACTGAAAATTACAAAAGGGAAGATGTTGTATTCCGGGATGTTCTTACAGAAAATGTTAATTCTCTTCTAAAAACCTCCGACCAGCGTCATATCTCCGGGCTCTCGCCAAACTCATCAATGGATAGTAAATACGAACTTGTCGAAGATGATAGTCAGGAAATGGATTCCGGAATTAATAATGTGAATATCGAAAAAGAAATGTCGGAATTGGCGGAAAACTCACTTAGGTTCAAATTCGCGTCGAACAGAGTATCGGACTATTTTAAAACTATTCAAAATGTAATCAAAAGCGGAAGTTGACAATGAAAATTAACAGCAGTTTCTTCGGATTGAATATCAGCTCGCAAGGAATGAGCATCCAAAGGAAAAAGATGGACCTCATTTCGCTGAATATTGCCAATGCGGATACCGTGAGAACGCAGAATGGGGAGGCTTACAAAAGGAAATATTTGAAAGTCGAAACCGATCAGAATAATTTTGCCAATAATCTTTCCATTGAAGGGCAACAACTTCGGCTTAATACGACGGAAGAGAGCCATTTCGCGACTGCTCAAAATCAGGAGCAACTCACAATATCCAACAATATGGCAAAACCGGCCGTAAATGAAATGGTCGATGAAAAAGCCGGGGAAATGATTTATATGCCCGGTAATCCCGATGCGAATGAACAGGGTTACGTTCAGATGTCAAATGTAAATATAATTAACGAGATGGTGGATATGATCGCGGCAACCAGGAGTTATGAAGCAAACCTGCAAGCTCTTAATTCAACAAAACAATTAGCTAAAGACTCGTTGGAGCTATAAATGAAAATTACATCGAATGCCGTTGGAAATTACAGCCCAAGCTACATGAAGCCCTCTGCTGTTAACGGAAGTGAAGAAGTTCGGAAAAATGGGACTGAGAATATTTCTTTGGATGAAAAAAAATTTTTTGCAAAACTTTACCCGGATCAGAAATCGGAAGTAATGGAATATAAATCTTATAATTCCAAGGGAAAGATTTCGGGTGTACATGTCGGTTCATTATTTGACCGGAGAGGATAAAATGAAAATTGAAGGATTTAATGATTTTTTAACCAATTCGATTCCGGCTAAGGCGGGTACCGGAACCAGCGGTCCAGACTTCGGCGGAACATTAAACGATTTTATAAAGGATGTCAACCAGGACCAAATGAATTCCAAAAAATCTGTTGAAGATTTTGTTGCCGGCAATGGGGTCGAACTGCATGAGGTTATGATCGCGGGTGAAAAAGCCAAAACAAGTCTTCAGCTATTGATGGAAATAAGAAATAAAGCCGTAGATATGTTTAAAGAATTAACAAGGATACCTGTTTAGTTATGAATAATAATCCCCTTCAGGCGTTCATCGGAATTCTGAACAAATTAAATCCCAGACAGAAGTTCATGCTTGCCGGCGGGATTCTGATGACTATTGTTTTACTGATTGTCTTACTGTTTTTTTTGAATGAACCCAATTACACTATGCTCTACACCGGACTTTCCCAGGAAGATGCATCCAAAGTAGTAGAATATTTGGCGAATCAGAAAGTTATTTACAAAATAGACGATAATGGCCAATCAATCAAAGTACCAAAGGAAAAAGTTTATGAACTGAGACTGGCCCTCGCGGGTAAAGGAATTCCAAGCTCCGGTATAATCGGCTATGAGATCTTTGATAAAACAACCATGGGAATGTCGGAATTCATGCAGAAACTGAACTATAAACGTGCATTGGAAGGCGAATTATCGAGGACAATTCAGCAGCAGGAGGGTATAGTTGGGGTAAGAGTTCATATCGTAATTCCCCAGAAATCGATATTTAAAGAGGAAGAAAAACAACCCTCAGCATCGGTAGTATTGAAGCTTAGGACTAATACTACCCCCACTAAAGAAAATATTATGTCGATTGTTAATTTATTGTGCGGTTCAGTTGAAGGTCTTCAGGCTTCTAAAGTTTCCATAATTGATACGCGGGGACGGATTTTAAGTAAAGAAGGTGATGAGGGTCCTCTGGCATTCGCATCCTCAAAACAGTATGAGATAAAGAAATCGATTGAAAATTATCTTGCTCAAAAAGCTCAAGGCATCCTTGACAATGTTCTCGGTTATGGAAATTCGATGGTGCAGGTGAATGCCGACTTGAATTTTGCGCAGGTTGAGAAGACGATGGAACAATACGACCCCGAGTCGCAGGTCGCCATAAGCGAACAGAATGTTAAAACCAACAATCAGGGAAAGGGAAAAACCGATTCCACGGCGCAGACGAATGAGAATACGGTAACCAATTATGAGATCAGTAAAACAATTGAAAAAGTAATAGAGGAGAGCGGTAATGTTAAACGGCTGAGTGTTGCCGCCGTAATCAACGATATACCAAAGGAAGTAAAGAAGGGGGATAAAACCGAGATTGTATTTGATCCGAGACCGCCCGACCAGTTGAAGAAACTTGAAGAAATCGTAAAAAACGCAGTCGGTGTTAATTCACAGCGAAACGATCAGTTCTCATTAGTAAACATTCCATTCGAAGTAAAAGCAAATGAATCTATTGGTGATGAGGGGACAAAGTCCGGGATTCCGAATCCAAACGAATGGGTGAATCTCGTCTTCATCATGGCGGCAATAGTCGCGTCGATATTCGTACTTAAGAGTTTGATGAAACGGTTAAAAAATGAAAGAATAGTGATTGGTACTGTTCAAGCCGGGGGACTTGATGCTCATGTAATGGGTAATGAAGCATTGGCTGTCGCGGCATCGCCGAAATCAAGTCAGATGCAGATATCGACAAAGAAAAACAGAGGCATTCTGCCGCTGGGCGATATTGAGGATGATATTTCCGACGAAGCTTTGCTGAAGAAAAACCAGCAGGAAAAAATCGTTAATTATGTTACGAAGAATCCGATGGATGCCGCAAAATTAATAAATGCATGGATGCACGAAGATGAGATCTAATAACGAAAAGCTTATGCCGAAAGATGTCCGGGAAGAGGTGAATGGTATTCAGAAAGCCGCGATGCTGATGGTGGCGCTGAATGTTGAAGCAGCCTCCGCAATACTAAAACATATTGATCCTGCCGATGTGGAGAATTTATCCGCCGAAATATCAAAGGTTAAAAATATTTCATCCAGAACCGCCGATATCGTAATTGAAGAGTTCTATAATATGGTAACCGCCAGGGAGTATGTTTTGGAGGGTGGTTTGGATTATGCTCAGGCGATTCTCGAAAAATCTTATGGTTCGAATAAGGCTTTTGAAATAATTGAAAAAATAAAAAGGCTGACAACTTTAAAGGGATTCGATGTTTTAAAGAAGGCGGAACCGGCACAGCTGATTAATTTCCTGAATAAAGAACATCCCCAGACAATGGCATTAATATTATCTCAATTGAGTCCTGATCAGACCGCGAATGCATTAAAAGAACTTCCCGATGAATTGCGCTTGGACGTGGCTCACAGGATTGCCACCCTGGGAAAGATAGCTCCACAAACGCTGAAGCAGATTGAACATGTTGTTGATGAGATCGCGGGTGCGTCAATGAGTCAGTCGGTCGGCAAATTGGGCGGGGCTAAATGTCTGGCCGCGATTCTTAACCGGACTAATGTTACAATGGCGAAAGAAATTCTGGATAAACTCGAAAATCTCGATCCGGAAACCGGTTATGAGGTAAAAAGGCTGATGTTTATCTTCGACGAAATAATCAATATTAATGACAAGGATATTCAAAAGATATTAAGGGAAGTGGATCGAAAAGATCTTGCGCTGGCACTGAAAACGGTTGAAGACAAGTTGCGCGATAAGATATTCAAGAATATGTCGGAAAGGGCGGCTGATCTGCTGAAGGAAGAATTACAATATATGGGCATGGTCAAATTAAAAGAGGTTGAATCCGCTCAAGCAAGAATAATCGATGTAATAAAGGCACTGGAAGAGCAGGGCGAAATAACTCTTAATATCCGCGGAGGTCCCGAAGAAGTCTATGTCTAATGTGATAAAACTCAGCGGGAGGACAGCCAAAGCAACTGCAAAGATAACAACTCTTGGTACTTCATCCATAAATATGGATGAGACCGAGTATCAGCAGCGTCAAATGGAAGAATCTTATAAGCGGGGTCTTAAAGATGGCCAGGAAAAAACACGCCGCGATCTGGAACAGTCGTATATGGATAAACTTTCGCGCAAATATGAGGAAGTGTTCAATATCCTTCAGCAGTACGATGAGAACCTTGCGGAGTATGAGAAAGAGTTTGAGGGAATAGTTATTGAAACAGCCGTCGAATTGGCGCAAAAAATTATTCAAAGAGAAATAAAGGATCAAACGATAATTAATGAGAATGTTAGATCCGCGATTTCCAAGATAATAGGGGCAAACGAGGTGAAGTTGAAACTGCATCCGTCCGATCTTGAGGAACTTAATGAATCGAGTAAAAATATACTTAACAGCAGTTCGTTCAGCCGGATTAAAATTGAAGCTGATGATAGAATCCAGAAAGGTGGTTGTCTAGTTGAAACTGAGATTGGAAATGTTGATGCAAGAATACCAACGCAATTGGAAGAATTGCGAAAACAACTTGAAGAGGATCTCAGGTAACCTATGGAACTGGAGATAGCGGAAAGGATTTTGGAAAAATACCGTAGGATTCTTAAAAGAGCCGAATCCGTCAGGGTGAATGGAAAGGTCGCAGATGTTATCGGCCTTGTAATCGTTTCGGTGGGACCTAATGCCATTATGGGTGAAATTTGTACCATTGTTGACAGGAACGGAAACGAAGTTTGCAAATCGGAAGTCGTCGGATTTAAGAATGGAAAAGTCCTTTCAATCGCGATCGGTGAAATTAATAATATATCCCCGGCTTGCGAGGTTAAAGCATCCGGGAAAAGCTTTAATGTGGGAGTGGGAAAAGAACTTCTCGGCAGGGTTATTGACGGATTGGGAAATCCGATTGACGGCAAGGGTGAGATTAATTACTCTTCATTCAGGCAATCGCATCGTGAACCCCCAAATCCGTTGGAAAGGAAAAGGATTACTACGCCGATTCAGACGGGTATCCGGGCAATCGACGGTATACTTACGATCGGAAAAGGTCAGCGAATCGGAATTTTCGCGGGCAGCGGGGTGGGGAAAAGCGTGACTCTCGGAATGATTGCCCGGAATACAAGTGCGGATGTAAATGTGATCGCTCTTATTGGAGAGCGCGGAAGAGAAGTACGGGAGTTTATCGAGAGAGATTTGGGAGAAGAAGGACTGAACAGATCGGTTATTGTTTGTGCAACAAGTGACAAATCTCCGCTCATTAGAATGAAGGGGGCTTATATCGGCATAACAATAGCCGAATATTTCAGGGACCTGGGAATGGATGTGATGCTTATGATGGATTCCGTAACAAGGTTCGCAATGGCACAGCGTGAAATCGGACTTACAGTAGGCGAGCCTCCTACTACAAAAGGTTATACCCCCTCCGTGTTTGCTCTTCTACCGAAACTTCTGGAAAGAGCCGGGAATACAGAAAAAGGCTCAATTACCGGACTTTACACCGTATTAGTTGACGGCGATGATATGACCGAACCTATAGCAGATGCAGTCAGGTCGATACTTGACGGTCATATTGTTCTTTCTCGTAAATTGGCAAACCGCGGGCAGTATCCGGCAATTGATACACTGCAGAGTATCAGCAGGGTTATGCCTGATATAGTGGATCAGGATCATAATCTGAGAGCGATGCGATTCAATGAGATTTTGTCGACCTATAAAGAAGCAGAAGATCTTATTAATATCGGGGCTTACGCAAAAGGGAGCAATGCGCAGATTGATCATGCTCTTTCAAAAATAAACTTATTAAAGTTATTCTTAAAACAGGAAATATTTGAAAAAGCGTCTTACCCCGATACTATTGAGAAGCTTAATCAGATAATCGATTCATCAACCATGTGAGTGTCAGATGGGAAATTTCAAGTTCAAATTCGAATCGATTATAGGAGTCAAAGAAATCCAGGAAAAGAGATTACAGGAAGCGATTTCTGCTATTGACGTAGAGATTGAAGGACTGAGATACCAATTATTCGTTGTTATTGAAGAAAGGAATATTGTCAATGCAAGAATGATTGATCATGCCATGAAGGTGGCTGAATATCAATCAGCAAAAATATACGACTCAATGCTGGATAATAAAGCGGTGTCAATCGAAAAAATGATCATCGGGCTTCAAAGAAAGAAGGAAATCAAAAAAAATGAGCTGATTGAAATCAAAAAAGAAATTAAGGTTTTCGAAACGCTGAAGGAAAATCAAAGAGAAACATTTTTAATTGAAGAGGGCCGGGCGGAATTGAAGGAACTCAATGAAATAGCCGTACGGAATTATAGCAGGAATGTGCAGTGAACGGAAAAATAATCTATCTCGTAGCTTTTATACTGGCTTTTGCTTTTGTGACAGGTGCTCTGATCTTCGCGAATACAATGTATAAAAACATTTTTAAGTTTGACTTTACTTCCGTTGGAGAGACCGCTCAGATGACTGAAGGATTACAGAACAAAGAGCAAAATCAGACGGATGGTAAGAACGGAACCCCTAACGAAGGTGCAAAACCGGATTCAACAAAAATTAATAATTCGGGAGAGCCCGATAGCACGCATACCATATCTGTGAAAGACACGAATGCGGTCGCAAAGGTACAGAAAGCCATAATTGATCAAAATGATGTGAATGCGAATACGGTGAAAAAAGAGGTTGAAACGTCTCCTCTTAGCACTGTTTCGAAGCAAAAGAGCGTAAATAATGACAGTTCGTATCAGAAGTGGATAAAACAGACTGTGAAATTGTATGAATCGATGGATACGAAAAAAGCGGCTAAAATAATTCAAGGTTACTCCGATAATATAGCCAGAGATATTTTATTAACGATGAAAAAGAAAAAGGCCGCAGATATAATTGCAGAATTCAGACCGGAAATCGCAACAAGAATAATTAGCGAGGGAAAATGAATATAAGTACTTCTTTTTTGGATTTATTAAGCGGATCGAAAAATCTAACCGGCGTAAAATCCGATAAGACAAGCGGAAACACGACGGGATTTCCATCTATTATTAAAATATTTGAAGCGGAAAATTCAACAACTCTGCCTTCCAAACAAGGTCCCGGTTGCAATTCGATAATCTCGGATCTTAATGGCCTCTCGGAAAATGAACTCGTTGTTTCAAATGATTTGCTTAGTAAATTATCGGAATCCATATCCAATTTTATCTCTTCTTTAACAGATCAGATAAAACTTTCAGAGTCTTCTCAAAAATATCCTTCCGTCACAGTAAACAAGAAGCAGCTTAAACTTTCGCAGGAGAACCTTGCAATTTTTCTTAACGGAATTGCGTCGGAACTTACCATGAATTTCGCTTCAGAAATTGGCCTAGGTATTAATCTTGCCGGCGGTGAAAAGGATTTGCTGAATCAGGCGAGCAGCGATGTAACCAAATCATTAACCGATTTTATTAAGCAGAACAATTCTCTGAACCTGACTTTCAAAAATGACCAGCAAAAACTGACTATTAAAATAGTTCAGGATACCGATAACCCGCAGGGTCAAGCAATCGATTTAACACAGGAACAGTATGCTTTACCAAATTTTCTTGCGGGATTAACGGAGTTTCCTTATTCAAATCCCGCACCGGACTCGAATCCGGCAGGAACCCCGAGGGAAACTAATCTTTCACCTGCGGTGGTAAATAAAGCCTCCGACACTGTTTCCCAAGGGATTAACCAGGGAATCAATAAAGTTTTGGCCGACAATAAAGAAATGGGACAAGAATCATTTTCAGTCGCTCAAGACCCAGGTAAACTATCCCCCCAAGAGACGGAGAAAAACTATAGTGCCGATGTAACACATGTGTTATTAAAAGATGCACTCTTTACATCCGATAAAGCAACTCAGGGTCTCTATAATTTTGAAAATGCTTTTTCTCAGCAAAATCAGGTAATGCCTGCCGCGGGTTCCGAAACAATAAACAATCAATTAAATCAGGCAGTCTCCAAGTCCAAGGATGGATTTTCCACCTCAAAGCAAAGCTTCAATTCGAGCACTTCGTCAACAAACGGAGAAACTCAAATCGACGGCAATCCGGTCTCCTTTGCGGCACTTACCGAGCCAGACAAGCAGCCTTCCGTTGAGGTGTCTGACCCGACTTCTTCCGGCGACTTTCCGCAATTGATCATTTCAAATCTAAAAATTGTTTCCGGTTTTAGTCAGAAGAACAATCAGGTATTGGAGACAAACATTCTAAGCGACAGCGCAGCTTTAAATCAGAAAATTCAACCGCCGGCTTCAGCGGGGACAAAATATTCCGCTATTGCTGATGAACTTAAAATCGCGGATGTAACTCTCGAAAAAAAACCTATTCCAAATGGAACCGATATAAAAAAGAATGTGGCCGCAGAAAACTTAAACATATCAGGAGGTGATAAAATAGCAGCAACTCCTAAAACAAACACTCAATCGAGCATTGAATTTTCATTTGCGGATGCCAAAAAAGTGATTGCAGTTGCGGATACATCCGGATTGAAATCAATTACCAATGACGTTAAACCGGCCGCGAAGGAAGACGACTCAGAACCGATAATTTTAAGTTCGGATGACGACAAATCGGGTGTGCTAGGGGATTTGAAAGTGGGTCAGACGAAAACTTCCGATGATAAGGAATTTTTTAAGCAGCACCAATCCGATGGTTCTAAGAATGATCTTCTTCAAAATACGGGCAATTCAGGCAATATTGATAAAACTGTTTCATCATCCAAATTAATAACGGAAGCCGAACAGACAAAAACTATCAAAGCAAGCGAACTGATTCCTGATTTTGCCAAGAATATTCAACTTGGTGAAAAACAGAGCATAACATATCAGTTATCCCCCGAAAATCTCGGTAAAGTGAAGCTGGTGGTCGATCTTGCTCAGAATCAGATAAATACGCGCATCGAAGTGGAAAACGAACAGGTTAAACAGTTTATTCAGTCGAATATCGACCAGCTCAAGAGTTCTCTTGAACAATCGGGTGTTCACATGAACGCAGTAAGTGTGAGCCTGTCTAATTACGATCAAGGGTCGTCCAAGGCATATTCGCAATACAGAAAAACTTCTTTAGGAAAAGTATCCAAGATTAAAGTCCCTGACGAGCAGGAAACCCAGACCATTAGGTCAATGGGATACAATACATATGAATATTTAGCATAGGTGATAACATGTCAACTAGTGTAACAGGCGCCACTGCAACAACCGGAACATCGTCGAATCAATCGAGCAGCAGTATTACTCTCGGGAAAGATGATTTTTTAAAGATGATGATTGCAGAGCTGCAAAACCAGGATCCGCTAAATCCGATGGACGGAACTCAATATGCTTCCCAGCTGGCCCAATTCAGTTCATTGGAACAATTAACCAACTTAAACACGCTGATGCAGCAGAGTATTTCTTCGAATACAACGCTTACTCAGTCAATAACAAATACTTTAGCGGCCAACCTGATTGGAAAGGAAGTGAAACTGGACGGTAATAGTATTTCGGTCAACGGACAGAGCAGCGTTAAAATAGGATATACCCTTGGTTCAACCGCCAAATCGGCTACAGTAGATATTTACAACAGTTCAGGTACTCTGGTTAAAACCATTACCGGATGCGGGACCTCGACCGGCGACAATACTGTTTCATGGGATTTAACCAACGATTACGGCGGTACGGTATCGAATAATACCTATACTTTTAAAGTTGTGGCGGCTTCGACCAGCGACGGCAGTACGATGACGCCAACTTTATTTAAACTCGGAACGATAAACGGAGTAAAATACACAAGCAACGGTACCGATCTTCTGATCGAAGGAGGAGAATACTCGGTTTCGGATGTATCGGAAATATACGACCCAAACAATAGCGGAGGAGACTAATGGCTGAAGTAAACGGAATTTCCGTACCGTTTATTCCGATTGTCGGCAATGAAAACGTTGCGGCCAAAACAAGCGGAAGGGAAGCAACTTCGAGCTTTGACGCTATTTTTAAAGAAGAACTTGAAAAAGTAAAATTTTCAAATCATGCACAGAAGCGCCTTGAATCGAGAAATATACAGCTTAGCGACGACGATCTGACAAGGATTCAGAATGCCGTTAATAAAGCGGAATCGAAAGGTTCCAAGGATTCTTTGGTCATGATGGATAAGACGGCATTTATTGTAAATATTCCGAATAAGACTGTCGTAACAGCAATAGATGTAGCCGGTTCGGATGAAAATGTTTTTACAAATATAGACAGCGTAGTGTTTGCACATTAATTAAACTACTTGAAAATATAAGGAGCGGGACCTACCAAGGGCGCTCCAGATTTGACCGACTGACTGAAGTCAAATCAAAACCATGGAGGTTAAAATGGCACTCTCAACATCACTTTTCTCCGGGGTTTCCGGTATGCAAAATCACCAAAAAATGTTGGATGTAATCGGAAACAACATTTCCAATGTCAATACGATCGGATACAAATGTTCACGGGTAACATTCAGTGATACTTTCAATCAAGTCATAAGAGCTGGTTCAAACCCGACAACAATAACAGGAGGTACGAACTCGATTCAAATCGGACTTGGCATGAAAATCAGTTCTATCGATAGAAACTGGAATCAGGGAACATTTGAAACTACTAATATCGCTTCCGATCTTGCCTTTCAGGGAACGGGAATGTTCATCTTAAACAGTAACGGAACAAAATACTATTCAAGGGCCGGTAACTTTACTTTCGATGCTAACGGCAAACTCGTAAGCAGCCAAAACGGAGCTGTTGTGCAAGGTAAAGTTGCAAATAACGACGGTGTTGTACCTCCGGGCAATAATCTCGAAGATATTAAAATAGACACCAATATGAAGCTTCCCGCAGTTGCAACCACTTTAATTAAATGGGGCGGCAACCTGCAAAGTAATTCGGACTTAACCCGTACCCAGTCGGTTGTACAGGGAGGCAACATTAGTTCTAATTCTCTGAAAATCGGAGATACAAGCACTCCGACCACAGTTACCATTTATAACGAATATGGAGCGGCTTACAGCCTACAAATGAGCTATACGAAGACATCCGAGACTGCCGCCGATGCAACGCAGAAACCGCCGGTTTTAAAGTCGGATACTTACGATCTCGGTTGGGATTTGAAGGATAGCGGCGGGAATGAGGTAAAATCCGGCTCAATTTCAGGTTTAACATATACGGATGACGGAACCGGTAATTGTGTTCTGGACACTGCCTCACTTGCGAAGTTTGACGGTACAAACAACCGGGTCGACATCCTGAATTCAAATATTGATTTCTTATTTGACGCAACATCCGTAACGTCAAACGCGAGCACCTCCACATTGAGCCTCTCGGCGGATAAAAACCGGACGGCTAACGTAGTCAGCGGTTCAGTCTCGATTTATGATTCATTGGGTACATCTCATGAAGCGACATTGCAATTTACAAAGATTGCCACGAATACATGGACCTGGACCGTATCTGTTCCGGCTACCAGTACTGCCGACGGTCAGATCGCTTCTGCAACAGGAACAATACTATTCAACTCGGATGGAAGTGTCGATTCCGAGAACATCTCGCCGAACAATCCTACATTCACTTTCACACCCGCCGGTGGAGCGAAAAATGAAATAATTTCACTCGATTTCGGGAACGGTTTTACGGGTGTTACACAGACTTCGTCAAGTTCCGTTATGAGTGCCTTATCTCAGGATGGATCCGCATCCGCATCGTTATCCAATACCAATATCGATGAATACGGCAATATGGTGGGTGTCTTCTCAAACGGAAGTTCCAAAACTCTTGCCCAGATAATGGTTGCCAATTTCACCAACCTGGACGGATTGATCAGCGAAGGTGATAATATGTATTCAGCTTATGCCAATAGCGGTGTTCCGAGAATCAGCAGCCTCGGTGAAGAAAGCACTACAACTATCCAGTCTGGTGCTCTCGAACAATCGAATGTTGACTTATCGGAAGAATTCACACAGATGATAGTCGCGCAGAGGGGGTTCCAGGCTAACGCGCGTGTCGTTACAACATCCGATACAATTCTACAGGAGATTACAAACTTGATCAGAGGATAATATCTTATTCCTCTTGGGAATCAGAAAGGTTGTGAGTGAAGAGTAACCCTGTTTTATGTCTGAATTTCAACTGCACAGGAGAAAATTTCTCTCCCAACCTTTTTTGTACCTTTCATTTCGTCCAGATGAAGAATATTAGCCAAATAAACTCAATCCCGAAGTAACTTATAGGCCTCCCGGCGGGATTTTCAATGGCATAACAATTGAAAATCAGAGGTTACTATGGATCAGACAAGAGAAGAAAAATCGGTTGCTAAGTTAGAAGACTCCGTTTTAGAAACGGAAGGCAAGAAGGGATTTAGTCTAAAAATTCTGCTTATCGGACTCCCAATCTTCGTTATTCAATTAATAGCGGTTTATTTCGTCACTACAAACATTTTATTGCCGAGAATACAAATCAACAGCGTTGCTGGTGTCGTTCCGGGAACAAAAGAGAACAAACCCGTAGCAGCCGATGCTTCTGGTCCTAAGGAGCTTGGTAAATTTGTTTACATAGTGGAAGATTTAATTATTAATCCGGCTAATACAGACGGGAAAAGGCTTTTATTATCCACGCTTGGATTCGATGTTCCGACAGAACAGGATCAGCAGGAACTAAAATCGAAAGAGGTGGTGCTGAAAGACGCGGTCATTTCTGTAATGAGCAGTAAGGAGCTTTCGCAACTGGGTAATATGGCGTACCGTGATACACTAAGACTTGAGATCAGCAATAAACTCAAACAGGTTATACCAAAAGTAAAAATAAACACTATTTATTTCAGTAAATATATACTTCAGTAGATATGCCCGAGATATTATCGCAACAGGAAATTGACCAGCTGCTCAATAATATAAAGAGCGGCACGGAAACCAAACCAGAAATGACGCATGAGAAAGAAGCGGTACTGTTCGATTTCCGATTACCTAATAGAATTTCAAAAAATCAGCTAAGAATTCTTAGAAGCATTTTTGAAAATTTCGCTGAAAGTTTCACTTCTTTTCTTGTGACAAAACTACAGACAGTAGTAAATGTTAATGTCACTTCGGTAGATCAGATTTACTATTCCGAATATGTCTTATCTGTTTCGAATCCGGCTTGCTTGTTCACTTTCGATATTAAAAACACCGATGTTAAAGGAATCCTCGAATACAACAACGATTTAGCCGTTTCATTGGTGGATAAACTTCTTGGGGGAAATGGATTAGGGACCAAGCAGACAAAAGTGATCACACCGATTGAACAGAAGGTTTTAAGGGTTGTTGTAGAAAGGGTAATGCAGGATTTAAGAAAAGCCTGGCAGACGGTTGACGATTTCGATTTTAGTATTGAAAGATTCGAGCCGGATATCGACTTTGCTCAAATAACTTCGCAAAGTGAATCTGTTCTGCTTCTTTCATTCGAGATATTGATAGGAGAGCAGTCGTATTTAATGAATATATGTTTTGCCACCTTTGCTTTCGATAATATTCTCGCGCGCCTATCCACCCAAAAACTTTCCTCAATCCGTGCGACAAAATATTATGGCGTGACGGCGAAGGAGGTTCTAACGAATCATTTATCAAAAACATTGCTGCCGCTGAAAATCGAACTTGGAACTGCAACATTATCGATCAAGGAAATAATGGAAATGCAGAAGGGGGATATTATCCGGCTGAATAATAAAGTAAGTGATGATCCGAAAGTCCGAACAGGCAACAAGCTTCTATTTTACGGCCGGCCGGGAGTGGCAAACAACCACAAGGCAATTAAGATAACAAACAAAGTAATTAACGGTCATAAATCTTTTTAAGGTAGAATATGGAAAGCAGTGGAAATGATCTTCTAAATACTTCTAATGAATCGGAATCTTCCAAAGGATTAATAAGCAGTTCACTGGCCGATTTCGAAGAATTTGACGATTCAACCAGGTCCAGCGGCGGAGCGAACGATAAACTTCATTTCCTGAGAGATCTTCCGATGAATATTTATATCGAGCTCGGACGGACACAGATGCAGATCAAAGATATTCTGGAGCTTGAACGCGGGTATGTGATCGAACTCGATAAATTGGCCAGCGAACCTGTTGACGTTTTTGTGAATAATAAGAAAATTGCAGAGGGAGAGGTTGTTGTAATCGATAAGCATTTTGGGATTAGAATTACTTCACTCGTCGATCCTGCTGACAGATTGAAGGATATAAGTTAATGTCTTTCCTGGATATATTAAAATCGTTTATTCCCCTCCTGCTAATTTTAGGATTACTCTTCGGGGTCCTGATACTCGTTAGAAAGTTTTCATTTTCAATGAACGGTAAAAAATCGCAGATGTTCAAGCTTGATGTCATCTCAAATCAGTTAATTCTGCCTAAAAAATATTTGTCGGTTGTCAGGGTCCGGGATAAGGTCCTTATTCTCGGTATAAGTGAAAATAATATAACACTCCTAAAAGAACTCGAGTATTGCGATATGGAAGAAGATGTGAATATCGAACAGAAAGATCTTAAGAAAAACTTCGTTGATGCATTTAAGCGGAATTTAGGCATCAGATGAGCAGAAAAGCATTCTTTCTTATTGCAGTATTATTTATCCTATTTATGATACCGGATTTGTCGGCCCAACAGACCACAACTATTCCGTTTCCGAAGATTAATCTGGATGTCGGAACGGCTCAGGACGGGAAAGATGTATCTGTAACACTGCAGATATTATTGATGATGACAGTTCTTTCCTTGGCCCCGTCGATAGTAATAATGACTACATCATATTTACGGATTATCATTGTGCTTTCATTTTTGAAGAGCGCTCTCGGAACTCAGCAAATGCCGCCCTCCCAGCTGCTTGCAGCCGTTGCGCTCTTCGTTACTTTTTTCATAATGGCTCCAACATGGAACAAAGTCAACGATGTCGCTTTGAAACCTCTGATGGAGAACAAAATAAATGTCGAAGATGCTTACAACAAAGGAATTGAACCAATACGCCAATTCATGTTTAGGCAGACCCGTGATGAAGATCTTGAGCTTTTTATCGGTCTGTCGAATCAACCCCGGCCGAATTCCAGGAACGATGTCGCGACATATATCCTTGTACCGGCTTTTGTTCTTAGTGAGCTTCGCGCCGGTTTCATAATGGGCTTCTTCCTATTCATCCCTTTCATTATGGTTGACATGATCGTCTCGAGTATATTAATGTCGATGGGCATGATGATGATGCCTCCTATGATGATATCGCTTCCGTTTAAGATATTGTTATTCATTCTTGTTGACGGCTGGAATTTAATAGTCGGGTCATTAGTAAGGAGTTTTACTCAATGACGGAAGGAATAATTATTGATGTATTGAAAGATGTTTTTTATACGACATTTATAATTCTATTGCCAATTCTCAGCGTAACCCTGGTAGTTGGAATATTTATTTCGATTTTTCAGGCGGCTACTTCGATACAGGAAATGACTTTGACCTTCGTGCCTAAATTGATATCAACTGCTTTGGTGATCATTTTTCTGCTGCCCTGGATCCTGGATAAAATGGTTGCTCTTACGGTCAGAATGTTCACAATGTTTCAACATGTATTGCGATGACAGGTATACTGATAGGCGATTTTTTAATAGTCTTATTCATTTTTATACGGGTACTCTCTATGATTTTTACTGCACCCGTACTTGGAGATGCCGTTATACCGGCGACGGTCAAGGTATTTTTATCTATCTCGATAGCATACATTACTTTTCTGACAATCGACAAAACTAAAATTGTAGTGGATGTCAACATAATTGCTATTGCGATTAATGTACTAAAGGAGGTATTGACGGGTGCAATAATGGGTACGATGCTAAATTTTGTGTTTTACGGAATTTCTTACGCCGGTACTTTGATCGGATTCGATATGGGCCTTATGTTCGCGCAGGTATTAAACCCTATGCAAGGAACAAATGAGAATGTAATCGGCGATGTGATTTCATACGGTGCGATTATGGTATTCATAATGCTCAACGGTCATCATTATTTAATTAGTGCTGTAGTCGCATCATTCAACTTCATACCGATTGCAAAGTATACGATAACAGGCCCGTTGCTTCTATTGGTGCTGAAATATTCGTTTGCCGTGTTCACGATTGCCGTTAAAATTGCATCGCCGATACTGGTTTCATTTTTCCTGATCCATATCGCGGAAGGAATTATTGCGCGGGTTATTCCCAACATTCAGGTCTTTTTCATCTCGCAACCGGCAAAATTGGCGATAGGATTCGCATTTCTGTCCTCATTGATCCCGATATATATATATATCATTAAAAATTTGTTAAGTAATTTCGAAACACAGCTTCAAGAAATAATCAAAGCGATGAGTGTCTGAGTATGGCTGAAGTAGAAGGACAGGAAAAATCAGAGCAACCGACCGGAAAAAAGCTTTCTGATGCGAGAAAACGGGGAGAGGTTGCTAAAAGTACCGAAATAAATTCCTTGGCCATATTCGGCTCCGGACTTACCCTGATCTATTTCTCAAAGGGATTTCTCGGCAGTCAATTCCACCAATTCACATCCGGACTTTTAGGTTCGCTCGATACCCTCAATCTGAATATTTCAATGCTTCAGGTGTACATGATCAAATGGGCTTTGTTTTTTTTCTCCCTGGTATTGCCGGTTCTATTGGGTATTACCGTTATTGCATTTGTAAGCAATATTGCCCAAGTCGGATTTAAAGTATCGGGAAAGGTATTCAAACCGACTTTAGGGAAATTCAATCCAATCAACGGACTCAAGCGGATATTTTTCTCTCCTCATTCTTTTGTTGAAATTGCAAAATCCCTGGCGAAACTTTTCGTCATATCTCTCTTTACATATTTTATTTTGTCAAAATTAATCAAAGATACCACCCTTTTGGTGGAGTTAAGTATCGAAGAGACGGTCACCTTTATGCTCGATGCGGCATTTTCAATGATCTGGAAGATAGTCCTGTTTTTTGTTGTGATTGCCGCGGTTGACCTGCTTTTCCAGCGTTTCAAATTTCACAAAAATATGATGATGACGAAGCAGGAAGTAAAAGAAGAATTCAAGCAGTCCGAAGGTGACCCGCAGATAAAACGGAGAATCAGAAAGCAGATGCTTATTTCGGCTAAGAAGAGAATGATGAGAGATATTCCTCACGCCGATGTGGTGGTTACCAACCCGACGCACGTCGCCGTTGCGTTAAAATATGATCTGCAGAAAGATTCGGCGCCGAGAGTTGTTGCAAAGGGGATGGATATACTTGCCCAAAGGATTAAGAAAATTGCTGCTGAAAATAAAGTGCCGTTATATGAAGATGTTGAACTGGCAAGGGCTCTTTATAAATCGACCGAGGTCGGCGACACTATTCCTTCAAAGCTATTTAAAGCGGTTGCCCAGATACTCGCGTATATATATCAAATGAAGAAGCTGAAAAAGAAAAGGAGCATAGTCTAAAGTGAAAGGTATCGGTAAGAATTCGGATATAATATTAGCTTTTGGCTTAATCCTGATGCTGGGACTGTTATTGATACCATTGCCCGCGACTCTGTTGGATTTCCTGTTGTCGCTTAATATTACACTTGCCGTTCTTGTACTGATTGTGTCTCTGTATATCAAGTCACCGCTGGATATCTCAGTGTTTCCGGGATTGTTGCTGGTAACCACTCTTTTCCGATTGGGGTTAAACATCAGTTCAACCCGGTTGATACTGATTGATGGGTACGCCGGTAAAGTAATTGAGTCCTTCGGTTCTTTCGTAGTGGAAGGGAATTACATCGTTGGATTTATAGTATTTTTGATACTTGTAGTTATACAGTTTATCGTTATAGTGAAAGGATCGGGCAGAATTTCTGAAGTTGCCGCCCGCTTCACGCTGGACGCAATGCCTGGAAAACAGATGGCAATTGACGCCGACTTGAACACGGGTCTTATTAACGAAGCCGAGGCACGAAAGCGAAGAGAAACTATAAGCCGAGAAGCGGAGTTTTACGGCGCGATGGACGGCGCCAGCAAGTTTGTGAAAGGGGATGCTATAGCCGGGCTGGTCATAAACGGGATCAATATTATCGGGGGTTTTGTCATAGGTGTAGCACAAAAGGGCATGACATTCCAGGATGCGCTCCAGACTTACACGATATTAACGATTGGCGACGGACTGGTAACTCAAATCCCCGCGTTGATAATCGCAACCGCGGCTGGTCTGGTGGTAACGAGAAGCGCCGCGGGTACCGCTTTGGATCTGCAAATGAGAACCCAGCTCTTTTCAAACCCTCGAGTATTGGGTACGGTTTCCGGAGCGGCTTTGCTGTTCGCATTGATCCCGGGAATGCCGATGCTCCCCTTTTTAATTTTAAGCGGTATTCTCGGTACTACATCATATGTTTCCCGGAGGAATCAGATAAATGTAATATCTGAAAAGACGGCGGAAGAAGTTATGATCGCCGAACCGGTGGAAGAAAAAGTTGAGCAGTACTTGCAGGTTGATCCGATAGAGGTTGAGATCGGTTATGGGCTTATAAGCCTCGTGGATGAGAAACAAGGAGGTAATCTTTTCCAGAAAATCTCTTCAACCAGAAAACTAATCGCCCTTGAATATGGAGTACTTGTACCGCCGGTCCGGGTTAGGGATAATTTGCAGCTTTCACCGAATGAATATTTGATTAAGATAAAAGGCAACATCATATCTCGGAGTGAGGTTTACCCTGATCGTTTAATGGCAATGAACCCGGGAATGATCGAAGAACAGCTTTCGGGAATTCCTACAACGGATCCCGCATTCGGAATGCAAAGTTTTTGGATTGGCATGGAAGAGAAAGAAAAAGCCGAAATGCTCGGATTCACGGTCGTTGACTGCATCTCGGTATTATCAACGCATCTGCAGGAAGTTTTGAAAAAGAACTTCGATAAAATCTTATCACGTCAGGAAGTTAAGCAGTTGCTGGAAAACATAAAGAAGGATTACCCCGCTGTCGTCGATGAGGTGAACCCGGAGGTGTTGAATCTTGGTACAATTCAAAAAGTATTGCAAAATCTGCTGAAGGAGAATATCCCAATAAAAGATTTTGTTCAGATTCTGGAGGCATTAATAGATTATTCGAAGACTACCAAGAACGTCGAGGTACTGACCGAATATGTGCGACACACAATCGGCTCGACAATCGGGAATATCTACCGTGATACGAACAATATTATTCATGCAATTGCCATGAGCGAGAATCTCGAGGGAACAATAACCAAATCGCTTCAGGCGCAAAAAGATAATGTGGTCACGCTCGGTTTATCTCCGAATGTTTTAAGAGATTTGAATCAGCAAATTATAGCGGGAATGGAAAACTTTCAGAAGCTGGGTTACCCGCCGGTAATAATTACTTCCGCAACGATAAGACCGTATTTCTACAAGTTAATTAACAGCAGTTTTCCCGATTTGACTGTTTTGTCGTATACCGAACTTCCAGCAAATATCGAATTAGAATTTCTCGGAAAGATAGAGGTAAATAATGCAAATTAAAAAATATGTGGCTTCCTCATTAAAAGAGGCTACTCAACAGATGAAGGATGAACTCGGTCTTGAAGCGATAATTTTAGGTACGCGCGTCATTGAGGCTGATAAAAGATTCAACATGAATAAGATGTACGAGATAACGGCCGCTATTGATCAGCCCGCCGGCTCAAGAAGTGCCGGATTCCCGGAGGGAACTACATCCGATAAAAAGTCGTATGACGAGGAATTGAATGAACTTTCGCATAAAATATATGAACGGGGCGATACCGCAGCCTTCCGCCCCGAGAAGAATAAAAGTGAAAAAAACCCGGCGAAAGCATTCCTGAAAGAGATGGATTTAATAGCCGAAACTCTGATATCGCACGAGGTTCAGAAAAACATAGTCAATTCACTTATTAAGCATTTGTCAGGCTCGGCCGGCTTAATCGACAAGTCAAATTTTGATAATTATGTTCTGTCCAGCATTGCGTCAATGGTCCCGACGAAAGAGTTCAAGGTAACTAAAGGAAGAATGAAAAAAATAGCGCTCGTCGGGCCAACCGGTGTGGGAAAGACAACTTGTATAGCGAAGCTGGCAGTTATTTCCAAAATAATTCACAAACTGGATGTCGGATTGATATCAATCGATACATACCGGCTTGGGGCGATTGATCAATTGAGAATATTTTCGGAAATCAGCGACATAGAAATGGCTGTCGCTTATGATCCGGAAGATATTCCTAAACTGATTAAAAAATTCAAAGGCAAAGATCTTGTGTTTATTGATACGGTTGGACGCAACCAGCGGGTTAAGGAAAACCTTGAATCGATCAGGAATTACTTGCAGCCGGTGCAGGTTGATGAGACTGTATTAGTGGTCAGCGCGACAAGTTCTACAAAAACTTTGAACGACGTTGCTGAAAAATTTAAGGTGTTGAACTATAATTCCGTAATCTTTTCAAAGGTGGATGAAGCTGTGGAGTACGGAAATGTTATGAACATGGCTGTGACATATAGTGTACCCGTTTTATTTCTCACGAACGGGCAGGTTATCCCGGATGATATTGTCTCGGTAACTCCTTCATTTCTTGCCAATTTGATTTTCACGGGTAAATTGTACAAATGAATGGTCAGGCATCCCGGCTTATCGAACTCAGGCAACTTGCGGACCGAAACAAAATAAATATTCCGTCCAGGATTATTTCAATCTGCTCAGGCAAAGGCGGAACGGGAAAGACTTTTTTTTCCGCTAACTTTGCTTATCAATTGTCGCGGAAGAACCAGAGAGTATTGCTGGTCGATCTCGATTTGAACTTTTCCAATTTGAATATTCTGTTGAACAAGACGTCATCAAATTCCATATCTCAATTTTTCGAACAGAAAAACGGGTTACGGGAATTGATTTATAATCATTCGAATAACCTGGACCTTATATTCGGAGATTCAGGAAGAAGCAACTTTCCACGGGTGAGTAATGAAATAATCGATTATCTCTTTACTTCATTCGCGAAAATACAGGATCGGTATGACTATATAATTTTAGATTCATCAGCCGGGGCGGATGATCTTGTGATACATCAGCTTCACAGATCCGACTATATACTATTAGTAATCTCACCTGAACCGACTGCTATTATGGATGCTTATGTAGTGATAAAATTATTGAAGGAAAGCGGGACTGACAACAGCAAGTTAGTGGTAGTCAATAAATGTGCGGATCAGGAGGAAGCCAATTCGGCTTTCGGTAATCTTTCAACGGCAGTTAGTCATTTTTTAGGAGAACGGATCCATAATCTGGGCTTTATAAGTTTTAATAAAGAAATTCATCGTTCAATAATTAATCAGGAGCTCTTAGCCGATTATTCTCCTGCCAGTCAATCGTTAGCGGAGATCACCGCTCTTACCGATAGTTTTAATCAGTTCATTCAGATGGTTAATAATAGCCACTCGCAGTAATTTTATTCAAAAATATACTATAAAACCCGGTTTTTTATGGGTCTATGCTATAAAAGGAGTGGTATGGACTTTGCAATTATGCATAGAAAAAGGGTTGCGATGAATAAAATAGTTCTTCAATTCGGCTTACTGGTTTTCTTTTTAGCGGTTATATACTACACCGAACGCGGTATGGCCATCGACAAGATCCTCCTAAATTCATTTGTGATTTTTATTCTGCTAACTACGATGGTCAGCATTATTGTGATAGGACTGATAAAAGCGATCAACCGCAATTCATACAACAAATTAGAAGAATTTTCAGATCAATTAGCAGGAAGCAAGAAACATGAGTAATGCAAATCTTTGGACATCGTATAAGCTAAATCGTTCGCCGGAAATTAAGAAGAAGATTGTTCTCAGTTATCTTAATCTTGTTCATTATGTCATTACAAAAACGAGTTTGATACAGAACGGATTACTGGATCGACGAGATTTTTTTCAATTCGGTATTGAAGGATTGAGTGAGGCGATTGATCGTTTTGATCCGGACTACGGAACAAAATTTGAAACCTACGCAATCCAGCGCATTCGAGGGAAGATTTATGACGAGTTGAGAAAATATTCAAACAAGCATGAACTGGTTGCAGAGTCTGAAACAAGCTCCAGTTATGCACATTCCGATATCTCCTTAAATCAGACACTGAACGACGATGATGGAATCCAGTATCATGAATTGATCCCAAGCGATATGGAAAAACCGGATGCGATTCTTGAAAAGAAAGATTTGAAAGAAAAATTGCTGGACATTATGAAAACTCTGAATGATCGGGAAAGGACTATTCTCAGCTTGTATTATTACGAAGAATTAAATTACAAAGATATAGCTCAAGTTCTCAATATTACCGTACCCAGAGTATCCCAGATTCATTCGCGCATAATTAATTCACTTAAACTTCAGCTGGCAGAATATAATGTTTGATGTTAATAATCCTGAACTCAAAGAAAGGATCCGGAATCAATTAACGAGTGTCGGTACGTTACCGTCGATACCGCATATAATTACAGAAGTATCACTCCTGCTTGACAATGACAGAACAAGTGCGGCGGATCTATGTAAAATAATCTCAAAAGACCAGGGAATTGTCGCAAAAATCTTGGCGGTCGCGAATTCTCCTTTGTACGGGTTGCCTAGAAGGGTAGCCACGATAGAATTTGCGGTTGTTATTATCGGTTTTGAGCACATCAGGAACATACTTGTAGCGCTTTCTCTTGTTGAGGCTTTCAAGATTCGAAATTCGGAACGCTGGAACCAAAATGCATATTGGACACATTCTTTGTTAACAGCTACTGCTGCCAAGCGGATTGCCGACGACCTTCATTACCCCAAATCGGGCGAGGTATTCACGGCCGGATTGCTTCATGATCTTGGTTTAGTTGTATACCAAAGATATCTAAATCCGGAATTCAACAAAATAATGAAGTTGGTAAATGATGACCAGATCCGTCATATCACTGCCGAGGAAATGGTGCTCGGTTATACACATGAAGATATTGCTGAATTTTTACTGGAAAAATGGAATTTCCCTCAATATATCAGCGAGGCAATTCAATGTCATCACGTTCCTTCAAAATCGGAGAATAGAAAAGTTTTGGCCTCGCTGGTGCATCTTGCTGATTATATGACCCAGAAACTGGGGATTGGAAACTTTGATTGGGATAACGACTACGTATTCGATGAAAACGTGATTGATATTCTAGGCTTTGGAAATCTCGAGTACTTGGAAAAGTTCATAGCAAGCTATGAGCCCTTATTTAAAAGTCATCTTGAATCATTAAAACTGTAGGTATATATGTTAGTGACATCAATTAATAGTGTAAAAAAGCGCGAGAGAACTGAATTAATTCTCAAAAAGGTAAACACGCTCTCACCCATCCCGAGGATATTATCGGAGGTATTACAGTTACTCAACGATCCTTATACCAGTCCTAATATTCTTGCGAAAGCAATCTCGAAAGATCAGAGTGTTGTTTTAAAACTATTGACTATTGCCAATTCGCCTTTTTATGGCTTAACAAAGCGGGTATCATCCATCGAATTTGCAATAATGATACTCGGGTACGATGAAATTCGCAATATTGTTACAGCTCTCTCTTTGATGGAATCGATAAAAAACAAGAGCGATCAGTATCTGGATCAAAGAATATTCTGGATGCATTCCATTGTAACGGCTACAATTGCTAAAAAACTGGCCATGGACTTCAGTTTGGAAAAAAACGGTGAAGCATTCATTGCCGGATTACTTCATGATCTTGGCCTTTCGGTAATACACCGGTTCATGCATTCTGATTTTGTCGCAATATGCGATTTAATGAAACAGGGTATACCGTCTCTGGAGGCTGAGAAAGAAGTGCTGGGACTAAGTCACGGAGCTATTGGCGAAGTGTTGTTGACAAATTGGAATATTCCAGAAGTTATAACTGAAATCGTACGTTACCACCATTCACCCCATCTCTCTCAAAATGTCCCGGTTCTGACATCGGTTGTTCATTTAGCTGATTATATGACCCAAAAGTTACAGGTCGGTCAATTAGGATGGGATTCTTCAAATGAATTAAATGAACACATCTTTACAACGCTTCATATAAAAGATCTTGTCGAACTTGGAAAATTCATGGATAGCTATAAAGATCCGTTAAATGCTCAAATTGAATCATTGAAACACTTTTTATGAGACTAATTAAGGAAAAAACAAGGGAATTCGAATCGTTCCACAAGTCGCTTCAGTATTTTACTAAAAATTCGGATTTGAAAGGCGAACTGAAGCTGATAAGTTTTGAAAATTTCAGGAATAATTCAAATCTTTTGGAGCGATACTCCTTCTTTGTGCAGAATTTGTTTTCATTTCAGAATAAGGTCAAAAGAACAGAAGATCTGAAAGAGGTTCATACCGCGTTTCAAGAATTCATTAAGAGAATAATTCTGGCAAAAGAAGTGGAGATTTTCTTATTTAACGATTCGACGAGAAATTTAATGCCGTTGAATCCGGAGGCTTCACAAAGTCATTTCGCGGCTGTAAATAAAGCTTATAAAGACGGTATTCTGGACTGGATTTTCGAAACGCAGAAACCTACGATTATCCCGGATTTGAATTCATATACAATACACGGATCCAAACTGAACCAGATTATTTTCCCGGTATATGATAAGAAAGCGAACTATGGGCTCCTTTCAATATTAACACTGGTTTCAAAAGTTGCGGATGATTCACTGGAGAATCGGGCGATACAAATAGTTCTTGGAATAATAGTACCGCTTATAATTTCAATCAAACAGAAATTATCAATAAACAAATTGTATCAGGAGCTTCAGGTTTACCAATCAAAATTGAATAACGATTTTGACATATACGCGATCGGAGAATTAGCTGAGGGGATTCTGGAAGATATTGGAGAGCCGCTACAGGTAATACTTAGCTATGCGAACATGCTGGAAAATGAATATCAGAATGTGGATAAATCGATACCCGAGAAAATTAAAAAGCAAGTTCAGAAAGTGAACGAATTTTCCAGCCGGCTCGCGAAATTCAAAGGTCTTAACAAACCGCAGGCTCCTCAAACACAACCTTGTGACCTGAATAAGGTCATAAAAGATTTTAAAGCATTAATCAGTTCAACTCTCAAGAATATAGGACTGGAATGCGAATTGGATCTGGAAGAAAACATTCCTCCGGTTCTTTCCGATCCCAAGGATGTTAAACAGTTGCTGACAAGTGTATTTTCACTCCTGAAAGGAGGATCAAAGGTTGGAGGCGCTTTTATTATTCAAACAAAATATTTGAAAGAGAAGATTATAATATCGGTTTTTACCACCGAACAGATAGCGGAAATCGCGAATCAGGATGAGCTTAAATCTAATGTTACCGTCAGTCTAATTAACGAGTTGATGAAGAAAAATGAGGGCACGGCTGAATTCAACTCTCTTCCGCTCAAAGGTACAATTATTCATTTGGTATTTCCATTAAAAAGGAAATTAATTGTATGAAACGGAACCAATTATTATTAATTCTATTTATGCTGAATGTATTTGTGAAAGCTCAGAGCAACGATTCAACCTCAAGTAAAGCAGCCGTTGGCGACAACGTTAATGTCAGCGCTATGGTTACGATGCAGATTCAAAAAGCCATGGAAAAGCAGGCGAGGGGATCTGACATCTCACCTAATACAACTGAAAGATCTGTTCAATCGGAGAAACGTGAAATCAATTCGGCTCCAATGAATTTAATTATTGGTTTTATTTCAGCCCAACCTGTCTCCGCGAAATTATTCTCATTATTCTCCGCGGTAATCCTGTTAATGGTTATAGGAAGGAGAGTCATACTAGGCCTTAAAACCCACGCATCGCTGAAATTGAAGTCAAGAATCCAGCTTCTGCGTAATGATAAAATCAGATCGAAAAACGATCCGAAGCTGCGGAAATCAAGAAAAAAACTTTGTGCGAACGAAACACTTTTCAATAGATCGGAAAAGCATGTGTCTAAAAAAGCCAGAGAACTTAATATTGCAAAAGGTGAACTTTTTCTGGCAGCCCGTCTAAAGTTTTTCGAAGTTGGAAGAATGTAATTGAGGATAAAATGATAAAAGGAATTTATTCAGCAGGCAGATCGCTCGAGCAAGGGATAAAGAATATTGACGTAATCGCCAATAATCTTGCTAATGTAAACACAACCGGATATAAACGGCAAATCCCTTTTTCCGAAATACTGAGTGATTCCGGAGATGTGGGAGTAAGAAATATTACAAGCCAGGAACAGGGTAATCTGGTCAAGACTTCAAACCCGCTTGACCTGGCTCTCACGGGCAAAGGATTTTTTGTTTTAAAAGGCGATGACGGTGGAACTGAAATAACGCGGGATGGCAGATTCAAAATATCTCCGGACGGGCTTTTAGTAAGTGATGACTCAATGCCCGTAATGGGTCAGAACGGAATAATTTCGCTCGAGGATTCTTTAGTTGAAAATAATTCGGAAATCAAGGTAAACAAGGACGGGGAAATCAAGATCGGTGATAGAACGATTGCTACTTTACTGGTTGTGGATGTTGATAATTCGAGCACATTGACACGTGCGGGAAATTCAAATTTTAAGGTTGAAAACCAGGGATATCAAGTTGCATCGCCTAACGAATATGCGATATCTCAAGGGTATTTGGAGGAAGCAAACACCAATCCAATTGAAGAGATGGAAGCTATGATTCAGCTGAATAAAAATTACGAGTCAGCGCAGAAGGTAATAAATGCGCTCGATCAATCTCTTCAGCAGGCAAATGATATAGGAAAGGTTTAAAAGGAGGAAAGATGTCAACACGAGCATTAAGAACAGCTGCTTCCGGAATGTCCGCTCAGCAAATAAATATCGAGGTAATCTCGAATAATATTGCAAACATCAATACGACAGGATTCAAGAAAAACAAGGCTGAATTTCAGGATTTAATGTATCAGGAGGAAAACGTGAATCCGTTGTCGTCCACTACACCGGGAGTAGAAACCGGTTCTACGGCCAGAATACAGGTTGGCAACGGTGTAAAACCCTCATCGTCCCAGAAAATATTCAGACAGGGAGATATTACGGCTACGAATAATCAATTCGATCTTGCGGTTCAAGGCGAGGGATTTTTCCAGGTGAAGAAAAGTGATGGTACGTTTGCCTATACGCGTGACGGGTCATTTAAAGTGAATGCCGACGGTAAAATTGTTACCGCGAGCGGATACGAACTTGAGCCGGGATTAACCCTTAATTCCGACATTTCAAGCGTGTCGATCGGGAAGGATGGGACAGTGACAACCCAGGATGCTAAAGGCGATACGTCAACACTGGGCAATATCGAACTCGTGCGATTTATGAATAACGGCGGTTTGGTTGCCCTCGGGGATAATTTATATGCAGAATCACCGCAGTCCGGACAGCCGTTGCTGGGGACTCCGGGCGCCCAGGGTTTTGGTGAGATTAATCAGGGATATCTTGAGTCTTCCAATGTAGATATCGTTGAAGAAATGGTCGCGATGATTGCCGCCCAGCGGGCATATGAAATTAACTCGAAGACAGTCACTACCGTTGAAGATATGATGACATTGGCAAATAATCTGAAGAAATCATAATAAATGTTATCATTGATTACAATATTGTTGGGATTGATTGCTGGTAATAACGGCTTCGAAACCCATTTAAAAAAGTATCTTGATGAGAAATTGAAATCATACGAAAAGTACGAATACCAAATTATGAGATTGCCGGTATCGTATGCACGAATTGAAATTAACGAAGAAAAGGAATTCCGGCTAAACAAGAATTTTGCGTATATCCCCATCAGGATTTTCGATCATAAAAGCCAGGTCAGTTCGTCGATCATTACGATCAGTCTGAAGCTATATCGGCCGGTTTTTATTGCTCGAAAAAAAGTCGGGGCGAAAGAGAACCTGTCGTCATCCATGTTCGAAAGAAAACTTGCCGATGTGGGATCGATTGAGGAACGGGTTTTTGAGGATTTTGACGGACTGAGTTCGTATAGGAGCAAAATACTGATTAAAGAGGGTATGATTCTGTCTAAAGAAATGGTCGAAATGATTCCGTTGATTTTCAAGGGGGATAAAGTAGTTCTACATTCAAATAATGGTAGTGTGGATGTGAATCTGGATGTTGTTTCCCGGCAGGATGGCTGCGCGGGCGATATAATCAGCGTTCAGGCAAAACACGCATTGTATAAAGGCAAAATAATAGATAAATATAATTTAATCTTGGAAGAGTAACACGATGAAACGGTTAATATTCGTTGTTGTTGTTTTGAGTCTAACACGCGGGATAAATGCACAGGATATGCGCAAGAATGCCTTCTCCTCACTTTTTTCCGATACCAAGGCAAACCATAAAGGTGACGCAATTACAATAATTGTCACTGAGTCGACCAATGCCTCCAATAACTCTCAAACATCCGCGGGCAGGAAAAGCGATCTCAGTTTAAACCTATCGGCTAATACGGGTAAGACCCCGGCCTCCGCAACCAGTTTGGGTCTTCAAACAGGCAATGATTTTAGCGGGCAGGGATCTACCCAAACTACGGGCGCAATAAACACAAAAATAAGCGCGGTTGTCGATTCCGTTCTTGAGAACGGTAACCTGATTATCGTTGGAAATAAAAAGATCAGCATTAATGGAGAGGACCAGGTGATTCACATTAAAGGAACCGTACGTACTCCGGATATACAGCCTGATAATTCAGTATTATCATATAACATTTCAAATGCTGAGATTAGTTTTGAGGGTAACGGGATAATAGATAATGCCCAAAGGCCCGGATTGTTAACTAAATTCTTTCATTGGCTTTTTTAAGGAATAAAATGAAAGCGCACATTGCAATTGCATTTTTGGCACTGATGCTGGTATTTAATTCTCTTTACGCTCAACGGATAAAGGATGTCGCCTATATGAGCGGTAAGACATCCGAGCAAATTATCGGTTATGGTTTAGTAGTCGGTCTGGCGGGAAGCGGAGACAGTTACCGTTCATCTTTTACTATTCAGTCTGTAGCCAGTATGTTGAAGCGGTTTGGAATAACCACTCCTCAGACCAGTGTTATGACGAAGAATGTTGCCGCCGTTATCGTGACCGCGACTTTAAATGCCAATTTGAAAATAGGAGCCGATTTTGACGTCATTGTTTCTTCTATGGGAGATGCTACCAGCCTGCAGGGGGGTACATTATTAATGACGCCTCTATCCGGAATGGACGGTAAAGTTTACGGATTTGCGCAGGGTTCGGTTTCAGTGGGCGGTTACGATATCAATACTGCCAGTGGAAATCGAATATCGAAAAATCATACGCTTGCCGGAAGAGTGCCTCGCGGCGGAACACTCAAGGAATCGATCAGTGAAAGTCCAATTATTGAGAATGAATTATCCGTATTTCTTAAGGAACCCGACATTACTACTTCTCAGAATATTGCTAATGCGATTAACCAAAAATTCGGATCTGAAATAGCGAAAGCCTTTGATGCCGCAGAAGTAAAAGTTGCTATCCCGCAGGAAAAACAAAAGAATATGGTTGGATTTCTTTCAGAATTAGAGGGAATAGGTGTGCAGGTTGATGAAGTCGCCAAAGTTGTATTAAATGAACGAACTGGAACAGTGATATCCGGACAGGGAGTCAAAATTCAACCTGTTACAATAACCCATGGAAGTCTGAATATAAGTATCAGGAATTATCCTTTTGTTTCGCAGCCGAATCCTTATTCTATGGGAAAAACGACGCAAGTCAACAATTTTATACCATATGCGAGCCAGGATTCTACAAGCACAGTAGCCATCCAGGGAGCCAGTAATGTACAGCAAGTTGCTGCGGCATTAAATTCATTAAAAGTCTCACCAAGAGATATCATAGCTATCTTCCAGGCTTTGAAAGAAGCCGGTGCTCTAATAGCAGAATTAATTATAATGTAAAATGGAGAATCTTTCTTTAAAAATAGATAATGCCGAGAATCAGATTTCCAAGCCTCTGGAAGTTAATTCACGGTATAATAATACTCAAAAAAATAAAATTGCCAGCGCGACAAAGCAGTTTGAAAGTTTGCTTACTTCAATGATGTTTAAAAGTATGAATCAGACATCGGGTGGCATGATGGGAGAAGAAGGTTACGGAAATGATATGTTCGATACGGTATTTGAACAACAGATTGGATCCTATATCTCGGAATCGAAAAGTCTGGGAGTTGCAGAAGTTTTGTACAAAAAAATAACGGGTGAGGAGATGACACCCGATATGCGTCATCGGATCTCCAATCATGTCAGCAAATCAAGCAGATATGATTCACCTGTTCCCGCAGATCCGACGATTATTCAGCCGAGTGAGGGATCGCTGGATAGACTGCAGAAATACGAAGGAAATATTGATGAGGCTTCACAGAAATATGGAGTCGACAAGAATATGATTAAATCAATAATAATGACAGAATCGGCGGCAAACGTTAAAGCTGTTTCGAGCGCAAAAGCGAAAGGACTTATGCAGCTGATGGACTCAACGGCCGTCGATTTGGGTGTCAAAAATGTTTTTAACCCAAAAGAAAACATAAACGGCGGAACTAAATATTACGCCCAAATGCTTCGACAATATAATGGAGATGTCAAAATGGCTCTTGCGGCTTACAATGCGGGTCCGCAAAATGTAGACAAATACAATGGAGTACCGCCCTTTGATGAAACTAAAAACTACATAAATAAAGTGTTAAACTATTTAAACCATTTTAACGAGAATGAACAATGACTTCGAAAATGTTGATGGAGATATTAAAAACGCAGGATCTAAATTTAGATCTGCTGATTAAGTCGCTTGAAGAACAAAAAAAAGCAATTGTTCGCAATGATTATGAAGGCCTGCGAAAATTGCTTGATGATGAGCAGAGACTATTAAAAGAAATATCGATTGAGGAAGCGAATCGAATAAAAGCGGTAAATACTTTGGTTGAGCAGTTTTCAATCGAGGTGAAAAACAATTCGTTGGCGGAACTTATGAAGGCCGGCCGGAAGTATTTTCCTAACGATTTCAAGGAATTACAGTTCGTAAGAAGTTCGCTCGGGGAAAAAATAAAAAAAATAATGAATTTGAATTCGCAGTTAAAGAATATCATCAGTTTCTCGAGACAGATGGTTAAAGAACTTATAATGATAATTGCGGGACCGAATAAGCATTCATTGGTAAACAGGCGGGTATAAAATGATTATCAGCAAAGTATTTGATATCGCCACTAATTCACTGGAAACTTATCAGCAGGCTCTGAGTATTACGTCGAATAATATATCCAATGCCGACAATCCCGATTATTCGCGCCAAGTAGTACAATTCGGTACGACCGGATCCGACAGTTTGGGAGGTTCAGGCGTTAAAATTGCGGACGTTCAGCGAATTCGCGATTCGATGATTGATACTCAAGTCAGAAACTACCAATCCTCCTCTTCTTATTCGAACGAGCAATCGGGCATTTTATCGCAGATCGAATCGGTTGTTGCGGAACCTTCGAATTCAGGACTCTCGTCATATATAGCAGATTTCTTTAATTCGTGGTCCTCTCTCGCGGCCAACCCGAATTCCACATCAATGCGGTCTACAGTTATCGATAAGGCTCAGAGTTTAAGCGATAGTTTAAAAAGTACATTTGACAGTTTTTCCGATATCAGTACGAGTCTCAAACAGCAAGCAGATACCGATGTAAGCACCATCAATCAGGACCTGGCGCAAATCAACTCATATAACCAGAAAATTTACCAGGCTTTCTCGTCGGGTGCGGAAACAAACGAACTTCAGGATGAGCGGGATGGGATTATAAATAATCTGAGCAAGATGGTCAATGTATCGGTTCAAAGCGGTATACAAGGAACAGCCAATGTAAATATCGGAGGAATTTTCGGGGCCGACACCAGTACATATAACCAATTCGATGAAAAGATCATTAATGGTCAGCTGCGTCTGGTTTCCAAGAATGATCCCAATTCGAGTGTTATTGCTAATTCTGGTGAGTTCGCGGCAATAAACGACTTATATTCAAACAAAATCCCCGCATATACCTCGTCCTATCAGAAATTAGCGCAAACACTTGTGGACAAAGTAAATTCAATTCATATGCAGGGCAGCACTTTGGTACAGGGTGCTTCTTCCCAAACCAATATCCCGTTTTTCGGAGAGCTTGACCCCGATGGAAGCATAATCGATGCATTCGCCTACGGGAAAATTAATATTAACCCCGCAATACTGAATAACACCAATAATATCGCCGCATCTGATACACCCAATAATGACGGCAACGGAAATATTGCGACCCAAATCGCGAATTTGGCCGACACACCGTGCACCGAACTTGGCGATCAGACTATCGGCGATAGCTATTCGACACTAATAAGTCAGGTAGGAATGGATAAAACATCGGCGGATAATGATGTCTCTTCAACCGGGGCGATTCTCACCCAATTGCAAACGCAGCAGAAATCGATCTCCGGAGTTTCTATCGACGAGGAATTGACAAATGTTATAAAATATCAACAGTCTTATGCAGCTGCCGCCAAATTGATATCGACTGCAGAGGCCATGTTGCAAACATTAATACAGTCGGTGGTGTAATTATGAGAATAACAGAAGGAATGATGTCGGATAATTTTGTGCAAAGCTATGACAAGCTAAGCCAGAGTATTTCAAAGCTTCAAGTTGAGGAAGCTACCGGGTACAAGATAAATACTCTTTCGGATGATGTAAGCGGCTCCTTGCAGATAGTAAAAATTAATACGGATCTCAAGAAAAATGCTACTTATACTGATAACGTCGCGACGGCAACGAGTTATTTAAATAACTCTCTCAGTGCTTTAGATAGTGTTAGAACCGAGGTAGAGAATGTTATTTCCGCGGTAACCTCTGCTAATAATGCTCTCAATTCGACAAATATGGATACGTTGCTCCAAAGCATAAAGAACTCAATGGCGGCTATAGTACAGAGTTTAAACACGAAGCAAAACGGCATGTATTTGTTCGGCGGAACGAACTGTACTTCGGCTCCGTTCTCAGTCGATACCGACGGCAAAGGAGTGGTAACGGCAAATGATATTTCCGGCCAGGTTAAGGTTCCATTGTCTCAAAATGTTACCGAGGCAATGAACATTCCGGGAACCCAGATAACAGCTACGGGTATTATTACTTCCATCAATAAGGTAATTAACGATCTGAAGGCCGGGACGGCCCCTGATTCAACTGCTCAGAGCGATCTGCAAAACGCTTATTCCTCGCTTACCAATGTTGAATCCCTGGCGGGAGGAAAAGTGAACCGCCTCACCGATTTGAATACTATGCTCACGAATCAGAAAACAATTCTGACATCGATGCTTAACAATACGCAAAATGCAGATACGGTCCAACTGCAGATAGATCTTTCGAACCAGCAGTATCTGCTTGATGCATCCTCAAAAGCATTTGGCCAGTCAACTTCAAAATCGTTACTTGACTATTTACCGGTAGGATGATGAAAAAATTCGGAACAATATTCGGTCTACTCATTGGTTTATTTTCAATATTCGGAGCTTTCTGCATCGAAGGAGGGTCCTTCAAGGCTCTTTTTCTCGTCTCTTCAATGCTGATTGTTTTCGGCGGAACATTTTCGGCCATAATTATTGGTTTCGGTCTCGATAAGTTCAAGCAAATTCTGACGTTCGTTAAATTGGCTTATTTTCCAAGAAGATATAATCCCGGCAGAGTAATAGATACTTTTGTAGAATTATCAATGAAAGCAAGGCGGGAAGGGTTACTTTCAATTGAAAAGGATTTAAACAGGTTCGAGGACCTGTTTACAAGAAAGATGACTAAATTTGTATTGGACGGAACGGATCCCGATTCATTGCAATCATTGGCGGTACTCGAAATGCGCGCAACGCAGGAACGCCATTACTCGAATATCTTTATTTTCACGAAAATGGGAGGTTATGCGCCTACTATGGGAATTATCGGAACAGTTATGGGTCTGATTATGACTCTCGCTAATGCCGGTACGGATCCGAATGTTTTAATAAAAAGTATAGCAACCGCGTTTATAGCAACACTTTGGGGAGTGTTCAGCGCGAATATTTTATGGCTTCCAATTGGAGATCGATTAAAGAGATGTCATTCCGAGGAGAAAAATATGATGGAGATATCTTTGGAGGGAGTTCTAACACTTCAGAGCGGAGAGATACCTTCGATAATGAAGGCAAGACTGGTCGGGATGCTCCCGCAAAAAGAACAGTTAAGCAAACTGAATTCCTAAAATCCGAAGAATCGCCGTACGAGGAAAGTGGAGAAAAAGACCGGTATCTGTTAACATATTCCGATCTGATCACACTGTTGCTGGGTTTGTTTATCATTCTTTACGCCATATCGAATATAGATAACAATAAGTATAAGAATGTTGTTGCTGCCTTCGATGATTTTTTCGGCAAGAAGAAAGTAATTTCAGCATTACCCGATAAAAAGATAATTCCCGATGCTAAGGAAAAATTAAGCTACGAGTTGAGTAAATTGATAAAAGAATACAACTATACAAATTCGGTTCAACTTGAAGAGAATGATAGAGGGATTACAATTCATATTCTGGAGGATATTTTATTTGCTCCGGGGAATTCGGAGTTAACCGAAACATCCAGATTAGTGCTGAAGAGATTGGCCACTGTGATAAGAAATATTCCCAATGATATACGTGTTGAAGGTTATACGGATAATACCCCAATTAATACACTCAAATATCCCTCTAATTGGCATTTATCGAGCGCACGTGCTCTGAATACGGCATATTATTTGATTAAGGAAGAAGGTATTTTACCGGACAAAGTTTCCGTCGTTGGCAACGGAGAGAATAAGCCCTTGTCTTCAAACGATTTTCCAGAAACCAGGGCTAAAAACAGAAGAGTAGATATTGTAATTTTAAAGTGAGTAATTATGAAGATAAAAACTTATCAATTTGGTGAAGTGGAATTCACGGAAGACAAAATAATCAAATTCAGTGAAGGTCTTTACGGATTCGAACAGCTTAAACAGTACTTGTTTATTAAACCCGATGACTCTTTTTTCTTTTGGCTTAACTCAATAGAAAATCCAAATATTGCATTTCCGTTATTCGGGCTTCGGCTGGTCGACGGAGCATATCCACAGGAAGAACATTTCGAAGGATTCGGAATCGTGACTTTGAATAACAATCCGCTGAAGGTTACGATCAATATGAAAGCCCCGGTTTATATTAATCAGGACGAAAAATCGGGTTTTCAGAAAATTATCGATTCGGATAAATTTCCGGTTCACTACAATTTATTTATAGAATAAAGGTGCCCATGCTAGTTCTAACGAGAAAAATAAACGAGGAAATAAAGATCGGGCATGATGTAACGATAAAAGTGCTATCCATGACCGAGAACCAGATCAAGATTGGCATAGATGCTCCAAAATCGATTCAGATCTATCGCGGAGAAGTTTTCGCGAAAGTGATCGAGACTACTATCGAGGCATCACAAGCCAGTCTGCAGAAACAGATTGATTTCGTTAAGTATAAGATTAAAAAAGTTAATGATTGATATGGAAACTGAATATTCAAAAGTTAAAATACTCGTGGTAGACGATTCGGATATAATAAGAATTACACTCAGTAAATTCTTATCTGAATATGAAATCGAGGTTATTACATGTACCGACGGACTGGAGGGAATAAGGAAATCAATCGAATATAAGCCAAATCTGATTATGCTCGACTTATATATGCCGAATCTCGATGGAATCAAAATGCTGCGTGTTCTGAAAATATTAGATGAGGTAAAGTCGATTCCGGTCATTGTGATTAGCGGTCATACCGACAAAGGAAATGTGTTGGCGGCTATGGAAGCCGGTGCGGAAAGGATTATTTCAAAGCCTCTGTCGAAAGAAGTGCTGGTAAAAAATATCAACGATATCTTAGGAAAAAGCTTTCTTTCAGGTATAAGAAAAGTTACCCCTCTATCTGCTGCTGAAAAGGAAAATATGAATCAGGAGCTGAAAAAATACTTTCTCAAGAGTCTTTTTCAGAAACGCGATACTTTAAGACAGTCGTTGGAAAAGAAGAACGTGGACCTTCTTAAACTGGTCGTTCATGAATTAAAAGGATCGAGCGGAACTGTTGGGCTGACGAATATAATGGAACTTTGTATCGAGGTTGAAAGCATAATCTCGTCATCGGCTGACAACTGGATGCTGATAAAATCAAAAAGCGAATTTCTCTATGACAAATTAAATGAAATTGAAATATCAATTGCTAAATAGTCGGGGCAAGAAATGTTTGTATTAATAGGTATAGTTGTAGTGGTGGTTTCCGTTGTGGCCGGGTTTACGATTGCTGGCGGGAATATTGTATTGCTGATTCAGGTATCGGAATTTATTACGATCGGTGGCGCGGCTATCGGAAGTTTGCTCATTGCAACTCCGCTTTCATTACTGAAAAAAATACTGGGAACTTTACCCAAGATTTTAAAAAGTTCCAAAAATACCAAGGAAGATTATCTGCAAATGCTTAAAGGATTCAGTGATCTCTTCCTGATAGCCCAAAGAGAAGGACTCCTGGCTATAGAAAAGCATATAGAAAATCCTGAGAAAAGTGAAATATTATCAAAGAATAAAAAGTTTATAGAAGATCCATACAGGAAGAATTTTTTCTGTGATACTATGAAAGTAATGCTTGCCGGATCTGTGCCGCCTCACGAAATGGATGAATTGATGGAAGCGGAGATTGATACATATGAGAAGGAAAATCGGCCGTTATCGGAAACGATAGGCCGTGTCGGAGATTCTCTCCCGGGATTGGGAATTGTTGCCGCGGTGCTCGGAATAATTGTAACGATGGGTTCTATAAATGCCGGGGCTGAGGCGGTTGGTCATCATGTTGCCGCGGCGCTTGTAGGTACATTCTTAGGAGTATTGCTGGCATATGGGTTTGTGAATCCGATTGCCGCAAACATGGCCCTAATGATGGAAGAACAGGTTCAAGATCTCCAAATAATCAAATCTTACATCCTGGCATACGCAAAAGGAAATCCTCCTTTTGTTGCGGCAGAAATTGCCAGAAGAACAATTTTCTCGAATGAGCGGCCAACGTTCGCCGAACTTGAAAATACATTAAGGGGAAGGAAGGATAAGTAATGGAAGATTCGAGCGAATCCGCCCCGATTATAAAAAAGATAAAAAAGGTTCAAGGCGGGCATCACGGTGGTGCTTGGAAGGTAGCATATGCCGATTTCGTAACTGCAATGATGGCGTTGTTTATCGTGCTTTGGATTTTAAGCTCTAACGATAAAGTTAAGGAAGCCGTTTCTTCTTATTTTAAAGATCCTATAGGATTTTCGAATAAAAGTAAAGTGATAATCGAAAGTAAAACGGCTCCTCCTAAGCCGGCCGAGTCGAAGGTTCAGGAAGAAATGAACAAGAAAGAAGCTGAAAAAGTTGAGCTTCAAAAAATGGGACAAAAGATTGAGCAGGAATTGAGAACAGACACTCAGTTTCTTGGATTAGCTGATCAGGTGCGGATAGAGGTCGTTAAAGAAGGATTAAAAATAGAGCTGATCGATTCGGAAAATGATGTTTTTTTCGATCTTGGAACATCCGAACTAAAAATGAAAGCTAAAAAACTTATTGAGAAAATAGGTTTTGAGATATCTAAACTTCCCAATAAAATTATTGTTGAAGGGCATACCGATGCTCATCAGTTTATGAATAAAGGAACCGGCTACACAAACTTTGAGCTAAGTTCTGAGAGAGCTTTAGTAGCTAAGAGGGAGCTGGTAAAGGGCGGGCTACTGGAAAACCAGATTGACGAAATACGCGGTTACGCCGACACACGGCTGAGGGACCCATCCGATCCGCTCAGTTATGTTAATCGCAGAATCAGTATAACATTAAAATACCTGACACAATGAGGCAGCTTAGAAAGATTATAATAGTTGAAGATGACGTCTTTTCACAGGATTTTTACAGGCTCTTTTTTAAAAAAGTTGGTGGAGAGGTACATATTCTGGAAAATGCCGATGAGATAATCCAGACGATACAGGGAGGGGAAATTGATCTAATACTCATGGATATAAACTTGAAGAATACGGTGCTAGGTTCGCGGAAGATGGACGGAATCCGGTTATCGAGATATATTAAAGAACAATTCCATAGCTATAAAATTCCGATCCTGTTGGTCACGGCCTATCCGTTGTCGAGTTTTGGAGAAAATGTCCTTGAGGATAGTGGTGCCGATGATTATCTTGTTAAACCAATCGTTGATTTTAATGTATTAATTGACAAAATAAATAAACTGGTGGTAGAGAGAAATGAAAGATAAAGTTCTTGTTGTTGAAGATGAGAAGGATACCAGGTTCATTCTGGAAAAACTTTTGACACGAAATAATTATGAGGTGGCTACCGCAGTAAATGGTCAGGACGCAATTGAGGTTCTCAAGTCATTTGTGCCGAAAGTTGTTGTAGCTGATTGGACGATGCCGGTTCTTGACGGATTAGCTTTGTGCAACATTATGAAAGGTGATGAAAAATATAAATTGATTTATTTTATCATTCTCACGGCCCGCTCATCATTAAAAGACAGAATCATGGGCCTGGATGTGGGAGCAGACGATTTTCTTGTCAAACCTGTGGAAAACCAGGAGTTACTGGCTCGAATCAGATCCGGTATCCGGATTTTTAACCTTCAAAGCGAATTGAGAAATATCGAACATACAAAAGCTATCGTAGAGATGGCTTGCACGATAGGTCATAAGATTAATAATCCTTTGAGCAGTCTGTTGTTTTCAATTAAAAACATTGAAAACGAGATAGCTGAATCGGAGAAAAAGAAGTTAACTGAGGAGCTTGCAACTGTGTACGAATCGATTGAAAGGATTAAGAAATTCGTTCAAGAACTAGTGCATCTCCAAAATCCTGAGATTATTGATTATTTTGAAGAAAATAGGATGATTAAAACGGATTAGCCGGTTAAAAATCTAACCTTTTCCTTCGATAATAAACCGAAGGAGAAGGAATGTTAGAAAGAATTGTAAATATTACAGCCGGTTCGGATTACAAACAGTCGTCCCGACCCGCAAAGCAAAGTCAAACATCCCGGACGTTTGAGTCTTTTCATTCAACAGCTAATGATTCTATATCCCTTTCTCCGGCAACTTCATTTTTATCTGTAATCAATTGGAAACTGAAGAAATTCAAAAAAGAGAAAGAAAGGTTACTACTTGAGTTTTCTTTCGACGAATTTGACTTCTTAACTTCTTTTCTTCTTAGTGATATCACGCAAATGCATGCGATTGATTACGAAATCAGTTTCATATCAGTCTCATTTATAAACAAGAATCAAATCTATCTGAAAGTGTCGGTTCCATTCAGCTACGATCCCCAAGAAACTATTCAGTTAAAGAAAGGATTGCCAGGACTGCGAGGTTTTTTATTGGCAGTTGTTGCTGCTCACGGTTTTTCCAACATGGTCTCGGCGGAAAATTACGACATCCAAATAAAGTTTTCGGATATGGAGAGTGAGCTCCTAGCGGAATTGGATTATATAAATAGATGTCTGTTAAATTTTTTGGACAAATATCTCATGCTGAAGATTTCTTCGAAAATTGAAGTAACTAAAGATAGAAACAAATTGGAGCTAAAATTCCTTAAGCTAATTAAAATGTGATTTATGCAAAATTTGAATAATCAGCATACGGTTTTTAATGAGCAGCAAGTGGATTTTCAGGATTATATCGAACTTCCGAATAATAATCCTCTTGTAATCGTTGATTACCGGTATAAGGTTGTCTATAGAAATTCAGCTTTTAAGAGCAATTTCACTCTTAAAGATTGGGAAGATATTTCCCTTTTGGATTCATCTCCCGATTTTTCTCAGATCATCAAAGGTTTCAGCGAAAGCAAGTATAAAAATATCTCGATTGATATTAACCTATCGAATCTTAACGATCCATTCGTAAAAAGTTATTCACTAAAAATTGAGCGTATTCAGATCAGGAGCAATCAATATTTTGTATTAATCATAGAATCGCTCGAACAGCGGAAAAAACTCGAGAACAAAATATACTCGCTTCACAATGCTTTGGAACAGAGCAATTTACCCATTATTGTTCTCGACTCTGCGGGAAGAGTCAATTTTGCTACAAAATCGTTCGAGGAGATCCTATCAAAAGAAATTGAAGCGATTTATCATCAGCCCTTAGTAAATTATCTGGATATCGTTCTTTCACATGATCTTAAGGAAAGTTTCCGACTGGCCATCGAGAATTTCCAAAGATGGAAAAGAGTAATTCTAATCAACCGGAAACTTGAGAATGAATATTGGGAGTTTGTTCTGAACCCGGCGGGTATCGGTGATGAATCCCACCCTAGTTTTATCTTAGTAGCGAATAATTTAACAGAACACATTAATCAGACTAAAGCGGTGGAGCGGTCCGAGAAAAAACAGAAATTGATTATCAATAATATCTCCGATCTACTCCTTATAGTTGAGCGATGCGGTACTCCCGTATTATTTGAAAATGCGAACGATAATTTCTGCAGAATCTTTGAGATTGAAAGAAATAAAGTGTTTTCACTTAAAATTGAAGATTTCCTTCCAAAACGGCTCGTTGATGAAATTGGAAATTCTACCAGACTTTTATCTCAGAGCCACCTTCCATATAATGGATTCATGTATAGGCATACCGACGGACGCAAATACGCATGTAAAATCACCAGCATCACCGAGATTGAAAGAAATTCTACGATCTTCGTGATTACGATGAAGGATGTTACTGAAGAAGAAATGTACCGTGAGCAGTTAAAGCGGGCTTATCACAAGGAATTGCAGCTTAATAAGATGAAGCTCGATTTTCTCGCTAATATGTCTCATGAAATACGAACTCCATTCAATGCTGTCGTTGGATATTCGGAAATAATCAGGGAAAGCTATGAATCGGGTGATATCGAATCATTAAGAGATCTGATGGAATCAATGAAAGAGGTGCTTGGAAGAGCGCTTAATTTATTCACAAATATTATAGAAGTCTCACAAATAGAAGCTGGTGAAATTGAATTAGAAAAAGTTGACTTGAACTGCAATGCTATAGTGCGCAATGTTTATGAAAGAAGCGCTTCGGAAGCCGAAAAGAAGAAATTGGAATATCTACTCGATCTAACTCAGGAAGATTGTCTCATCGAGGTCGATTGGGTTAAATTTGAGAAAATAATCCAGTCGATTGTTGACAACTCAATAAAATATACTAACAGCGGAACCGTCTACCTAAAGACGGAATTGATTGGCAATGATGTTGAGATAATTGTGGCCGATACGGGAGTAGGGATTGAAAGTATACATATCAATAGACTGCTGGAACCATTCACACAGGAAATTGAGGGATATACCAGACCATTTGAAGGAGCCGGTTTAGGCCTTACTATAGCCAACAAACTGACCAAACTTATGGGCGGCGAGTTCCTGATCTCCAGCCAAAAAGATAAGGGTAGCAAGGTAACAATAAAATTTCCACTATCGAAATCATAAAAGAGTGAATTAATAATGGCGTTTTTAACAGAAAAATATGATAATGATATAAGTAAAGGGACAACGCCCCCAAACAAATTCTATGCACTTGCCAAGGAACATTTTCAAATAACGGTAAGAAACGATTACGACTTTCTAAACAGCGTGAAAGAAAGCATTCGTTTCTTTTCGCTCGATTTGCCGCAGGAAATTAAGGAAATTTTCATTCCATATCAGGACGCTCCGGTTTTCTGGATCTATGAATCACCCCTCCTAACCCAGATTGAAGAGTTTATGCGTCTAAACTTCGCAAAGGGGACTTATGGCGAACTTCACAAATCGATAAAAGAAAATTATACAAAATGGGTTACGACCAAATTAAAAAGCGAAAAAGATTATTATGCCACGACAACAATCAATTTTATAGAAAGAGACATTATTAAACACAATTTTTTAAAAATGATCTTAAAATCGGTTATTCTAATCTACCAAGGTTCGTTTTTCAATCCGGCTCAGGGAATTGAGCTGCTGAGAAACTCAGCGGAGATTATAGATTCGCTTCGTTTGAATGAACAAATAAAATCGGAACTCAAATATACAATTTGTTTGTATATCGGATTCGCTCATTTGAAGACAAACGATTTCGAACAGGCGAATATTGCGTTCAGAGGAGCCATTGACGTCAAGCCGTGCGGAACAACGGCAAAAATATACTGTGCGCTTACCGAAATATATCGGGAGCAACCGGACTTAACCGCATTCTTTCTGAAGGAAATTTTCGAATACGACCGGCAGCGACTGGCACTGGCCATAAGGGCGAGCAACTCCGGTATGTTCAGCTATTTCTTCAGAAATTGCTTTATTTGTAATATTTTTCACGAAAAAGAATTCGGCAGGGTTACCGATATAATTGAAGGAATATTAACGGAACACAGATTTCATGAATCAGATTTCATGGAGTTAAATAAAGGAAAACTCGAAAATCTTAAAAATAAAAAATTAGACGAGTACTATGACGAGGAGATAAAGAAAGCGATTGCGTTCATAGAAAAAATGTTCCAAAATTATAATACTTGTACCAATACACTTTTCTATTCGATTTATGGCGATTTGCAGGGAAAACTTGGATCAATAGCCGAGGCTATTACTGAAAATGTAAAAAAGAAATTCTATTCCGAGGTGAGAGAAAAACTGTCAAACTATGAGGTAATGATCAAAGATAATGTAAGCGCTGAGAAACATCTCCATGACGAGCTTGAAAAATTTAAAGTGAGATCGAAGGAAAACCTTGAAGAAATGATAAAAAAGCTTAATTCCAGCTATGAGGCAGAGAAGGACAATATAGAACAGAAAATAAATGATTTGTCAAAGTACGAGAGATTCAACGCGAGCGCTTCAATGTCGACTAATATGACATATAACATAATAGTTGCTTTCGTTGTCTTTTTCCTTGGTGGAATCGCCGGCTATTCCAACCGGCTCGTCAGTGATGCCTATGAGTTTAATTCAATATTCCTGCAGGTGTTTATTCTGGGCTCCAAATGGGGGGCCATCAGTTTTGTTGTCGGAACTGTTATTTCCGTAATTATCGCCGGAATAATAGTTGCCGAAAGAATGGATATGAAGAAAAAACTTCAGAATAAGATCGGTCATCTGAAGATCGAAAGGGACCGTATGCTGCACGATGCAAAGGAGAGCACGATACAGAAAGAAAAAATTATGAATGACACTATCACTAATGGCATAAACTCGCACAGAAAGCGGGTTGAGGAATTAAATGTGCAAAAAGAAGATTTGGAAAAACTTCTGATCAAAGAAGCCGATGTAAAGATCAGAGAAGTGGTTGCGGGACTCGAAACGTTTCAATGAGAGTCTAAACTCCGCAGTCTTTATTAAAAATTCCCGCTGGAATCCCTTCAATACATTTAATGCTTTTCAAGCCTCATTATATTAATTTTGAACCATCTAATCTTATTATAAAAAAATGAAGTTTTCAAAGATTTCTCAGCGTTTAGAATTGTGCGCATTATTTTCGCACAATCGATCCGGTTTTACAGATTTGTTTTCATCGCCTGTCCACTTAATAATCTTTTTGTTTAGTTTATAGAACAAAATTCCTTTTTATGTATTCAAATGATGCTAAAAAAGAGATTTTTTCCCGGCATACGAATTGAATTAAGTTTTAGTCACATAAACCGGATTAAAGATGAAAAAGTTAATTTTTATGATTTTATTAGTTTTACCAGCCATTATGAATGCCCAGCAGCATATCGGCATCGTAAAAGTAGGTGTATTCAATCCGTCGGCAACTGATGCGGGGTTTATAATAGGTTACGAAGGGGGATGGAGTATGGATAACAATTTATACGTGGGCTGGAGTGCCGATTGGTTTAATAAGAATTATGTAGATGGAAATCTGGTCTCCCAGTTCAATGATTTTTACGGATTGAACAGTACGCTGAATGAATTAAGGGCGAAGACAAATCTTCACGCGATTCCGCTTATGGGAAGCCTTACAGGAAGTTGGCCGGTTGCTCCCAGGGTGAATGCGTTTGTTACGGGAGCCGCCGGAATTGAAGTATTGCTGATCTTTTACAAAAATTACCAGAATCCCGATAATAATGAGTTCAGAGGAGCCTTCGATTTCGCATGGCGACTCGGCGGCGGGCTTTCATACGAGCTTGGAAGAAGATCCGACGCGTTTGTGGAGATCGATTATCACAACTCTCAGCCAAGCTGGGATTACACTGTAACCGACGCATTCGGCCGCCAAAAGGTGTTTGAACGAAAATTTGACATGAGTGGTTTGATGCTGCGTGTGGGTATCAGATTTTATTATTAGTCCTATGCTGTATGCGACTAACCGATTTGCTCTCAACTTTATCCGCGCTGTTAAATTGAAGAAGGAGGAATAAATGGCGAGGACTATACCGGCCCTTTTTGAAGAGAGTTTTAAACGCTATCCGCGTAATACGCTTATGTGGGAAAAAACCGGAAGCGAATATCGATCAGTGACCTACCAGGAAACAAGACAACCTGTTCATTTATTTGCGGCCGGCCTGATCAGTCATGGAATCAGAAAAGGCGACCGGATTGCCCTTATCGCGGAAGGAAGAAAGGACTGGGTAATATGTGAACTAGGCATATTATGCGCGGGCGCAGTGAATGTACCGATATCCGTTAAAATAGATGAACTTAGCGAACTTAAATTCCGGCTGGCCCATTCGGGATGCAGAATGGTCGCTGTCTCTCAAACACAAGCTGTTAAAATCAGAAAAATTAAAAATGATCTCCCCGAGTTGGAAAAGACAATTTTGTTCGACGAAATGGACCGTATAGATAGCGACGAAATCAACTTTGCCGATATAATGAAAATTGGAAAAGATTTTCTTTTCTCCAACAGCAGTGAATTTGACGAAAGGATCAATTCAATTACCGGGAATGATTTTGCGAATATCTGTTATACTTCAGGAACAACCGCCGATCCTAAAGGGATAATACTGACCCACCTGAATTACGTGGCGAACGTTGAGCAATCCTCAAAATTACTTCCGATACCCGAAACCTACGTATCCCTTTTAATCCTTCCTCTCGATCACGCCTTCGCTCATACGGTAGGAATATATACGTTGATGAGAAACGGCGCGGCTATGGCTTTTGTGCAATCAGGAAGAACGCCTCTGGAGACTTTAAAAAATATTCCGCAAAATATAAAAGAAATAAAGCCAATATTCCTGATGAGTGTGCCGTCGTTAGCCAAGAGTTTCAGAAAAAACATTGAGAAAGGAATTGCCGCTAAAGGACGATTTGCCGGACTTCTTTTTAGAAAAGCACTTTTAACTGCTTACTATTATAACGCCGATGGCTGGAACCGCGGGTCCGGAAAACGCCTGCTTTTAAAGCCTTTGATCAAATTTTACGATAAACTTTTCTTCAGTAAAATACGCGCGAACTTCGGGGGGCGATTGGAATTTTTTATAGGCGGCGGTGCGCTCCTCGATATCGAGCTCCAGAGATTTTTTTATGCGATCGGAATTCCGATGTTTCAGGGTTACGGCTTGACAGAGGCGGCTCCCGTTATTTCAGCGAATGTTCCCGCGCGGCATAAACTCGGTTCATCCGGGTCAATTGTGGCGGATCTCGAAGTCAAGATTTGCGATAGCGGAGGGACTGAACTCAAGAGGGGCGAAAAAGGAGAAATTGCAGTTAAAGGTGAAAATGTAATGGCCGGATACTGGAAGAACGATAAGGCAACAAGTGAGTCGATTAAAAAAGAATGGCTTTACACCGGGGATATGGGATATCTGGATGGGGATGGTTTTCTTTATGTGCTGGGAAGATTTAAGAGTCTGCTTATCGGCAGCGATGGTGAAAAATACAGTCCCGAAGGAATTGAAGAGGCAATAGTTGAACATTCCATATTTATCGATCAGATGCTTCTCTATAACAATCAATCTCCCTATACGGTAGCGCTGCTGGTACCGAATAAGGAAGCATTAATCCGACGGCTTGAAACGAATAAAATAAATACTGATTCAGGAGAGTGGGAAATTCAGGCGCTGAAGCTTCTTAACGGGGAGATTGCTAAGTTCAGAAGCGGCGGAATCTGCTCGGATCAATTTCCCGAAAGATGGATCCCAAGCGCATTCGCTGTACTGGGGGAAGGATTTACGGAGGACAATAAATTTCTGAACAGTACTTTAAAAATGGTGCGTGGAAAGATTGTTGAGTTTTATTCAATGCGGATCGAGTATCTTTTTACACCCGAAGGAAAAGATCCATATAATAGTCAAAACAGGGCAATAATCCGTAAATGGAGGTAAATAAATCTCCAATTTTTTCGATAGTATGATTAGTTGTATCCCGTTTCTTCTTAAAATAGTTACAGTAATCGCTATTATTGAAAGAACGATTTGATGTCAGGTTATAGGATTAAATAATGATTAAAACTTTATTGGTAGACGATGACTCAAAGTTCCGGGTCCTATTTAAAAGATTTCTTGAAAAAAAATATGACTTCCTGGTGTTTGAGGCTGAAGACGGAATTCAGGGACTTGAAATATTTGATAAAGAAAAACTGGATCTGGTTTTTTTGGATATTGATTTGCCCAAATTGAATGGCAGGGAATTCTTGGAGCAGGTCAGAAAGATCGACCAAATTATTCCGGTGATTATTCTTACCAATCTTGATGATCGTAATGTGGTTAGAGAAATGGTGACTTTGGGAATTCAGGATTATTTATTGAAGACAAAGTTTGTCACACAAATGAGCGATAGAGTATCTTTGGTGTTGCGAAAATTGAAACTTGTTAAGAAAAATTTCGGTATGTCAACCGGTTTTTGATTACTGGTTTTTCTTGCAGGCCTTTCTTCTTGTCTCAAATTCTTCATTTGCTGATTGAGTCCAATACCAAAGAAAGAATAAAGAGGATGGTTTGTCCTCATAGAATTGTATCCGATATCAGTTTTTTTTGCGTATCCGGGTAAATTAAGTTGCATTAACCACGATAATATATTGGTCTCACTAATCTTTGAATGATATGGTAAAAAGAGTATTAGTCATAGAAGATGATTTTCGGATTAGGATGCTGTTGAAGAGGATGTTAGAGAAGAAATTCAGGATGGAAGTGTTCGAAGCCGAAGACGGATTACAAGGACTGGAGACATATAGGCGAACTAATCCTAAAATGATCTTCCTCGATGTGGCGATGCCGAATATGAACGGGATTGAATTCCTGGAAGCCATCAGGCAGGAAGACCCGAATATCCCCGTGATTGTGCTTACCTGCTATTGTGAAAAAGAAACAGTTGACAAGATGCTCAGATTAGGTATTACAGATTATATCGTAAAAGCCGAATATATTACCAGGCTTTCGGAACGGATCGAGTCTATTTTGGAATCGAATGGATTGCTGGTCATATGAACATCCCGTCACTTAAACGGATTGTTCCGATCTTTATTAAAGAAAGGCCGGTAATTGGTCCCGCTTGTCAGTTCCTGCGTCCATCCTTTGTGAAGCCTATATTTATCAAGCAGATCCAATGTTTTTTCATATTCTGATTCCCGTATCGACCGGTCGATCAATAAATCTTCATGTGCCTTATGTGCGGGATAATACTGTGACATCAGTGATATATGAATTTCCGTACTCAGCTCCTCTGCAATAAAACGAAAAATCTTTTCGGATTCCGCCAGTCCATTCGGAAGCACCAGATGCCTTATGATCATTCCGCGGATAACGATGTCATCATCATATTCCAGTTCGGGACCTACCTGTCTGAACATTTCTTTTATCGCTTCCTTGGCCTTTTCGAAATAGTCGTTAACGTGTGAATAAATCTTCGCGTAACGGTCGTCACCGTACTTAAAATCCGGAAGATAGATGTCGATTATACCTTCATATAATTTTAGTTGTTCAACCGAATCATACCCGTTCGAATTATAAATCAAAGGGATCCGAAGTCCCTTCTTGGCAGCAAGATATATAGCTTCCAGAATCTGTGCAGAAAAATGTGTGGGTGAAACTAAACCGATATTATGACATTGTTTTTCCTGCAGCTCCAGCATGATCCCGGCCAAACGATCGTATGAAATTTCATTTTCCCGTTCGGCTCTCCAGTTTTGACTTATTTCATAATTCTGGCAGTAAACGCATCTAAGATTGCAATTGCCGAAAAAGATGTTGCCCGCTCCGCGGGTTCCCGAAAGCACTGGTTCCTCGCCGAAATGGGGGGCAAAAGAAGAGATAATCGGAAGCTCGAGACTTTGGCATATCCCATATTCGCCGCTAATTCTATCGACTCTGCATACCCGTGGGCAACACATGCACGAAATCAGGGATTGACGGGCTGATTCCGCACGGCGCCTTAATTCACCATTCCTAACCATTTTCAAATAAGCGGGAAGCATTTAGACCCATAACTGAAATTTATTGCGGTAAATTTATGTAAAAAAAGGGATCTGCTTTAAACATTATATCGGAATATCCGATAATAAATCTGTAAAGGTGTTTCGTAATACAGCTAAATCTCATAAGCCCCCTCTCAAGGTGACCTGCGTTTGCCCGACGCGGGTCACCCCTTCTTCAAAATCTCCTTTAACGCCTGATAATTTGCTTCTATGGTTTTGTCGAGATCCTCTTTCGAATGAGATGTAGAGACAAACATTGCTTCGAATTGCACTCATCGTTGTTTCGGTCCCGCTATTCACCTATGAACGACGGGTTGTGACCGAATAGATCAGGACCCAAGCAGCCGATGAAATCAATAAACATTTGACTCCCAGAGGTATGTATTGATCCGATGAAGTTTAGTATTTTTATTAATCATAAATGGAAGTTTTTATGGAAATTAATGGAGTTCCGTTCACAGTTTCCGATTGGAAAAATGTACCGGTTGAGGAGCATGCCGGTGAGACCGGTATTGCAACATGGAAAGTATTTAAAGCCGGAAATATCCGTGTGAGGATGGTCGAATATTCCCCAGGGTATAAAGCTGATCATTGGTGCCAAAAGGGTCATGTTATTTATCTGCTGGAAGGTGAGATGACTACCGAATTGAATGACGGGCGGCAATTTGTAACCCGCGCGGGCTGCTCATATCAGGTGGATGATCATTCCGGAAGTCATAGGACTTATACGGAGAACGGGGCAAAACTTTTTATAGTTGATTAATTCCGGGGTGAGAAATGATACATAAAATTACAGGAAAGCAGCATAATTCGAAAATGTGTTTTGTGTGCGGTTTGAAAAATAAGTTCGGAATTCACGCTCATTTTTATGTAACCGAAAAGGAGGAGCTTATTGCATTATTCACGCCGTCTGATGAACATCAGAGTTATCCTGGCCGACTTCACGGCGGAATTGCTACGGCGATTCTTGATGAAACGGTCGGCAGGGCAATATTGAATAAATACGATACGGAAGTATGGGGGGTTACTATCGATCTTAATGTGAAATTCAAAAAACCGATACCTTTAAACGAAGAACTGAAGGTAATTGGCAGGATTACTAAAGAAACCGGCCGCATGTTTGAAGGAACCGGAGAGATTGTCTTATCAAATGGAGAAATAGCGGCCACCGCGCAAGGGAAGTACCTCAAAGTTCCGCTTGAAAAGATTACCGATTTTGACCGTGATGAGAACGAATGGAAAATTGTTCCGACCGATAAGGATCCCGCTGAAATAGATATTTGAACTAATTACCGTATTGCTCTTAGTTTGGGGTAACGGAGATTTAATATTACATAGATCAATAAAAGAATTACGCCGTTAATGAAGATGGCTGTCGGAATGCCGAGATGCTGTGCTACAGTGCCGATAAGCAATGAGCCGAGAGGCATCAGCGCGAAAAAACTGAAACTGTAAAGTCCCATGACCCTGCCTCTGTATTCCTCCGATACAAGTGTCTGTGTGACGCCGTTCGACAGATTATTTACAGCAATAAATGCCGCTCCGATAACCATCAGAATCAGCACCGAAAGGAGGAAAGAAGAATTAAAGGAGAATAGTATCATCAGTACAGGAAGGACGAACATACCAAGCGTAAGAACCTTACCCCTTTTCAAATATTTACTAGCCGAAGCAATTAGCAGTGAACAAAGAACCGCACCTACTCCGCGGGCTGTTTGAAGTATTCCGTTTGTTGCAGCGTTGCCGTGTAATATTTGAACTGCCCAGGCAGGGAAAAGCGTTACGAGGCTCATACCGAACATACTAGACGAGGAAACGATAATCATAATAATAAGTATCATTTTTTGGGTTTTCAAGTACTTGAATCCGTCAAGGAAGGCAAGCGACATTGATTTTGAGGCGGGTTTTGCTGAAATACCGGCGAAGCGCATTTGAGTCAGATTGTAAATTACGGCGAGAAATGAAATCCCATTTATAGTGAAACACCATGCCGGTCCCAACAGTGCATATGTGATTCCCGCAAAAGCCGGTCCAATTGCCGCGCCGCTGTGAAACATAGTCGCATTGAGAGCTATGGCATTTATAAGATCTTCTCTAGCTACAAGCTCATTAACAAAAGCCTGCCGCGCAGGTGCGTCGAATGCGTTGGCAATCCCAAGACAAAATGCCAGCAGGATGATATGCCACGGCTGAATTACATGAATAAAAGTAAGTCCGGCAAGAATAAACGCCAGAATCATCATGATGGTCTGGGTAATAACAAGAATTCTTCTTCGCGGATAGCGGTCCGCTATTACCCCCGCGTAAACCATGAAGATCCAGGTCGGGATTCCGCTGGCGAATCCCACATAACCGAGAAATGCCGGTGAATGAGTCAGTTCATAAATAAAAAAGCCTAGGGCGGTCATCTGCATCCATGAACCGAGAAGAGAAACGATCTGACCTGTAAACCACAATTTGTAATTCCGGTGGCGCAAAGCCGAAAATGTTTGCCGAAACGTAAATTTATTCCTTTGGCCGGCAAGGTTCGCATTCCTTCCGTCGATGAATATTTCCGACTTATCAGGTGTTTTATTATCCATAAGAAAATGCGGCAAATAAGAAAATAAAAATCAACGGATCTTTTCCAGGTATCCAATTACATCTTTTGAATAAAGAAGAGTACGGAAACTAATTCAGGCCCCGGTTTTTTAATAACGCGTCAACCTTCGGCTCGCGGCCCCTGAATTTTTTATAGAGAGTCATAGGATCATCGCTGCCCGCCTTTTCCAAAAGTTCTCTGAAGGCTTTAGCGGTTTCGGGATCAAATACGTTCTTCTTTTCCTTGAATGCCTCAAACGCGTCGGCATCCAATAGTGCCGACCACGTATAGCCGTAATAACCGGCGGAATATCCGTCACCGGAAAAAATGTGAATGAAATTAGTACTTTGGTAACGCGACTCGATCTCCGGAATTAACCCGATTTCGGAGAGAGCATTTTTTTCAAACTGAAGTACATCTCTTTCTTTCGTATCCTGAATTGTATGCCAGTCCATATCGAGGAATGATGCGGCTAGTAATTCTACATTTTCAAAACCCTGATTAAATAACCGCGCGTTCTCAATTTTATCAATAAGATTCTGCGGTATTACTTCGCCGGTCTGATAATGTTTGGCGTAAATCTTTAACACTTCGGGATCCATAGCCCAGTTTTCCATAATCTGCGAAGGGAGTTCAACGAAATCGATCGGTACTCTTTTGCCTCCCGGGTAGATCGACACACCGAGCAGCGAGTGAAGAGCGTGACCGAATTCATGAAAAAGAGTTTTGGTCTCATCAATACTCAAAAGTGCGGGTTTGTCAGTTGTCGGTTTTGAGAAATTGCCGCAATTTGTAACAAGGGGAGTTACGTATTTACCGTCAAAATTCGATTGATCCCTAAATGAACCGCACCAGGCTCCGCTCTCTTTCGAATCCCGCGGAAAATAATCCATGTAGAGAAGACCTATATGCCGTCCGCCGGCTTCCTTGACCTCCACTACTCTCACATCGGGGTGGTATACCTGAATATCTTTCCGTTCGACGAATTGGAGTCCGTAAAGTTTATTCGCCACCGTGAAGACGCCGTTTATCACATTCTCTAATTTAAAGTAGGGACGAAGCATCTCCTCATCGAGAGAATACTTCTCCTTTTTAACTTTTTCCGCATAATACCACCAATCCCACGGCTGAAGTTTGAAATGACCTCCTTCATTATTAATCATCTTCTGCATGTCGGCTGCCTCTGCAAGCGATCGTTTAACTGCGGGAATCCAAAGTTCATTTAGAAGTTTCAATACATTGTCGGGATTCTTCGCCATATTCTGTTCAAGCTTAAAATCGGCGTGAGTTTTATATCCCAGCAGATTCGCATGTTCGGCACGCAAAGATACCGTTCTTGCCAAAAGATTTTTAGTATCCAGACTGTCGTTATGATTGCCGCGCGTGGTATAGGCCTTGAATAGTTTTTCTCTTAATTCCCGTTTTGGGGAGTATTGAAGAAACGGGGTAAAGCTTGCTCTTTGAAGCGTAAATGCCCATTTACCGTCGAGATTCTTCGAATGCGCCGTCTCGGCGGCACCCTGAATAACACTCTCGGGCAGACCGGCGAGATCCTCTTTGTTGTCAATCACCAAACCGATAGAATTTGTCTCCTTTAGAATCCTTTCGCCGAATTTAACACCGAGAAGCGAAAGCTCTTCATTAATCTTTCTGAATTTTTCTTTGTCCTCTTTTGACAGGTTGACGCCGCCGCGGATGAAATCGAGATAATGATTCTTGAGAAGCATCTTTTGTTCGGGTGTTAAGTTAAGAGATTCCCTTTGCTCATAGATAGTATTCACCCGTTCGAAGAGTTTAGCGTTGAGATTAATATCATCGTTAAGCTTGGCCAGCATCGGAGATACCTTCTGATTGATGGCCTGCATCGTCTCATTGGTGATTGTCGAATTAAGACCATAGAAGATATAGCTGACTTTAGTCAAGAGTCCGCCGCTTTTCTCCAGGGCGCCGATGGTATTCTCAAATGTCGGTTTTTCGCTGTTGTTAATTATCGCCGAAACCTCGTTCTTTTGTTCTTTAATTCCTTCCTCGAAAGCAGGTAAATAATGCTCCGTTTTTATAGAATTGAAAGGAGGAGTTTCAAAAGGAGTGTCCCATTGCTTGAAAAAAGGGTTATCCATATTTTTTTCTTGTGAATAGATTGTTGAACAAATAAACAATGACGCAATTAGCAGATCATAGACCCGTCTCATTTTTCCCTCTGATATTGAGAAAAGAAATATGCAATAAAAAAGCGAAATTATTTCACGCCAAATATCCCTTTCAATTAAACGTATTTCTCACTAAATCCGCCAGAGCTTCGATGAAAAGTCTCGAATCATTCAGCCCCTTCATGACCATATAATTTTGTATGCCGCATTTATCGGCGGTATGCCGGTACTCTATCTCAAGGTCAAATAATGTTGCCACGTGATCAGAAACGAAACTGATCGGAATAATGAGCAGATTTATTTTGCCGTCCAGGGCAAGGATTTCAATCATTTGATCCGTTGCAGGCTCGAGCCATTTCATGGGACCAACCTTACTCAAGAAGCATAGGTGATGTTCATGGCTGAAACTCCGCCCGGTCATAACCGCTTCCACAGTCTCACGAATCTGGAGGCTGTAAGGATCCCCCTTTTTTACCAGACTGACCGGCGTACCATGGGCGCTGAAAACCAGCTGGATATTATTTCTGACCTCAGCCGGGAATTGTAAAATAGTCTCATCAATCCGTTCGTTCAATGCCGCGATATATTTATCGTTCAAATGGTAGTCTTTAATTAAGACCGGTTTCTTGCCGTTACCTGCAAACCAGCGGTTCCATTCATTATATGATGAACCGGTAGTCGTAATTGAGTATTGGGGATAGAGCGGCAGCAGTATAATCTTATTATATCCGACGCTTTCCACTTTTGCGGCAACTTCACTGGTGAATGGACGCCAGTATCTCATGGCGGTATAGACATCGGTATCCGGGAAATCAATTCGTAAATTCCTTTCGAGCATATCTCTTTGTTTTTCGGTCCATTCGCTAATCGGCGATTTGCCCCCGATCAAATCGTATTCTTTCATGACTTTCGGTGCGCGCCGGTTTGCGATCAGTCTCGCGAAAAGTTTCTGTCCGAACGGAAGATTAAAAATATCGGGATCGCTGAAGAGATTGAACAGAAATGGTTCAACCGCATCGAGTGAATCGGGACCGCCGAGATTAAAAAGCACAACTGCCGTCTTACCCAAATGGAAATTCCTTTCTTAAAGCATATTTAAAAAAATGATTTACCCGGTTAAGGGAGTGACATATTTCAAAACAAGTTCTTACCCGACTGAGCCGGAATAAAACCGCCGAAGGCGGTCAAACTGTTCTTGAATGAAGAGGGACTGGTGAAAACGAAAAGATCCGGAATTTTTTCTTTAATTATCCGGATTTCGTCATTGCATAAATCAGGGTCGTTTTCAATTGTATCATAAACCGGGACAGTCTTTATTGTAGGGAAGAAGATTATTTCGGCTCCTTCAGCCGACAATAGATCAATGGCGTTTCCCTCTTCATTACGCTCTATTGTAATTAGTATTCTTCTGCCTGATAATGATTTCAACTAAAGGTTCTTTTTAAAACAAAGTTATGAAAATAATTCCGCAAAAGCAGTTTACGGCGGAGAACCGGATAAGAGGTAAAGGAAAAGGTAGAGGTTAAATCGGTGAAGAGTGAATTGTGAAAAATGGCAGGTTAGGAGTTATATCGTATTACCTTAAGCTCTGTATATCGGCTTGCAAGCCTGATAGCCTGATCTATTACCGCACTCGATATTCCCGGCGTAATGATTGGGTCACAGGCCGGGTAAGAGCCGAGCAGGATATAAACAGGATAGGAACAGACCTCTTGTTCGGCTCTTCCTCCCATCCTCCTCCCAACTCATCGCCGCATTACCCGCATGCCATCTTAATTAACTTTCCAAATATGACAATCCGTGCAATCTTTGGTTCATTTTTTCGATAAACTATTGCCTTTGAAATGGCTCCTACGGCTGACGAAGTTGAAAGAGATATGTTTACAGCAAGAAATACGCTTCTAAAAGTCGTTTCAGACTTTTTATGGATTTTGATATGAAGAGTGCTGCTCTTTATTATCAATTAGTTTCCGAAGACCTCGATTTTACCGTCAATGTGTTTTGTCTTATCGATAATATTTCCATACTTATCAACAACACCGACATGACACGTAGCGCATCCGCTCAGATCCGATTCCTGATGGCCTTTGGGCGGGAGTCCGTGACACGTGCCGCATGCCGCCTGTGTTCCGTCGACTTTATTCCAGACGGGTGAGAAGTTCGCGCCTTCAATATTATCGGATGTATAAACAAACTGGTATTGAGAATTAGCTTTGGCAAAGGAGAAATTCCCGTGGCAATAGGTATTCGCGCATTTATGAGACCCGAAATCGTATGATGAATTTGAGAGTCCCGAGTTTGAGAACGCGCCGAATATAACCTGTGCCTTACCGTTTGCGTTAATGTGACCTGTGGAACTGAAAGCCTGAGGAATTGTGTGGCACTCGGAGCATTTTACGAGCGACCCGATTTTGACGTTGTAGAGGTGGGTCGCATGCGCCCCGACGCCGCTGCTATTTGTACTGCTGCTTCCGGTTACATCTGATGGGGGGGCAATATAAGACGGGTTCTTAAAATTGCCGTGACATGTGTTGCATGCTTCTGGACCGCCGTTATTTGTATGGCAGGAATTGCATGTGGGACTCGCAACTCCGCCCGCATAATTCGCTCCGTGGCATGACGAACATTGAGCGAGGTTCCAATTACTTGCCGCAATATATTTACCGTGGAAATTGGCTGATGTAGTATCAATTATCCCGGGTTGATGAACAGCGATACCCGTGTGGCAACTGCCGGTAGAGCAGCTTACCTGCGCGGTTCCGCCGCTGAAATCGCGGGCATGACATTGTTCGCAGCTTGCCATACCTTTCTCCATAACCATAATTCCGTGAAAATTCGGGGAAACGGAGCTGAATACGTCCGTCCCGTGGAGGCTTAATTTCGCGGGAGTGGAAATATCGCTTTTCAGATCGCTGCACGAATACGACAGCAAACTGATAAATAAGAATGCAAGGGGATAAAATTTCATATATCTCATATCTTTCCCAATAATCTACTTGTGACAATATCCGCAGAAACCAATTCCTTTTATACCGCCCGGATGAGCGTTCGCGTCAGTATGACATGTAAAACAGACCGAACCGCGGTCGTTATGCCAATCACCGTGTTCGCTTCTCATATAACCCGAAACATGTGTCTTCGGGTTCGTATATAGCTTGCCGTCGGGATCATTATGACAAAGTATGCAATTCGGATCGGCTCCCTGAACATCGTGACAGGAAGAACAGCTTTCAATATCTCTTCGAGCCAGTATCGCATGCTGGCCGCCCCCGGTCCCTACACCTATCGTAACAAAGTTTGGCTGACGATGAGAGAAAGGTGTGGTTCCTTCGAGCGCAAAATCTCCTTTTACCGATGAATTATGACAGCTTACGCAGAATGTCTCCACCTGGTGACAGGATTGGCATTCGCTCGTTTTCCCTTTGGCGTCGATGCCGTGCGTATATTGATAATTTAAATCGTGAACCCGCGTTATAACCTGTTGTTTTGTATTGTCAATGAATTTATCAGGGGAATAAGGAACATAAAAATCACGGGCAGTATTCTTCTCGGTGATCATGGAAGTCGATGCATGGCACGACTCACAGAACGAATTACTATGGCACATCTGACAATTTGCCTTCTCCGAGGTGGCGTTGAATTTATGATTCTTTGAGAATGAAACCTGCTTATGATCTTCGGGAAGCAAATTCGCCGTAGATTTATGACACGATTCGCAAACGTTAGTAGCAACAGTCTGATTGTTATGACACGAATAACAGGTTGGCATGACCGGCTTTGATTCAGGTGATTCAAAACTGTAGGCTACCATGTCGAGACCCTTATGGCAGTTCTCGCAAACCATTTTTTGATCTTTCAGATGGAATTTATGGCTGAATATCACTTCCGGATTATTAAGGATCAGGGGCTCATAAACGTTTTCGTAATGACACTGCTTGCAGTTTTTCTCGTCGTTGACGTCATGGCATGTTGCGCACACAGTCTTTTCGGGCAGGAGCCTCATATCGAGTGTCGTACTTTCGGAAACCGCGGTATGACAGCTTGCGCAATCGGTTAAATCCTTGTGAAAGGAATGCGAAAATTTAATTACGTCTTTGTTGGTTTTTACCGGTTTCCGGTCTCCTCCGGAGTTTATTGCCGCCACAGTCAGTAGAGAAACAAGGGAAAGAACAAGGGCGGCATAGAAATATTTTATTTTCATGATGTCTTATAAATTAGTATTGAACCAGTGATTTACTTTGAATAGAATCCTGAAATCATTCTTGTAAATCTTATTGTCGAAATATTGACCCTGAAGGTCGAAAGAAAGATTCCTTAGCGGCCTTACGTTAACGCCGGCGAGAATTGAGGTCAAATTGTTTGTCTCGGCATCCTGCGAGAGTTTGTAACTGGTGAATGAAATTCCCGCGGAAGGTGTAATGAAGCCGTCGTCGAACGACTGTGCCGTATACAACGAGATGCTTCCGAGTTCGCCCTCGTATCCGAAGGTCTTTCTGAAACTGATGCTTCCGTATTGTGTATTAAATCCGATATTAACTCTCGAGGAGTTATCGGAAGAATTATCGTCTTTATAGGTTACGCTTCCGATCTTGCCGAAGACCGAGAGATCTTTGCAGACCTTATAATCAACCCCGCCTTCGATCTCCCGGGAATTGCCGTAATTGAAGACTGAAAAGATGGAATTATAGGCGATCTTAGGTTCGCGGTAATTATAGTATATGTCCACACCGAGCCGGTCGGTAGCTTCAACTCTCGAGCTTACCTCGAATTTTGAAGTTGTCTCAAAGTTAAGATCGTATTCGTAACGGGTAGTAACATCCACTATACCGGGCAGGAAATACGAAGCATTGGCGGAGAGAAATTTATATTGATTCGAATATTGCTGGATCAATGTGGAAACGAGATCGTTATTCGCATCTTCCCGAATGGATATATAATCAACCGGTTTGAAATTTTTATTAATATAATCTAGCCCGAAATTAAAGTGATCAAGGAAGAATACCTCGAATTTGCCGCCGATCACGTAGTCATTTTTCAGGTCATCCGTCATTGCCAGTTTCTGATAAGCCGGAACATTTCCTCCGTAGAAACCGCTGATGGATACGTTGGCATATTTAAACTTCAGATTAAAACCGTCAAACAGGCCCCCGCCCACCGGTGTAAATAGAGGCTGCCTGCCGAGTTTTAAGGTAAATAAATTCAATACGTCTCTCGCTTCAAGGTAGAAGTTGTAGAACCGGAGTCTCGGGTCGCTATCCAATGCGTTGCCGATGTTTGTCTCAAAGTTGGTTCTTGTCCGGAAGGAGAAATTTTGATAATTGACATTAAGGGAGACGGTTTCGAAGTTTCTTAAATAAGTGCTTGAGGCGTTGGCGGTATCAAATCTTTCAAAAGTGTAGAAACTGGAAGAAATGCTGCCGTTAATATTCTGGGCGGAAATTGTTAACGGCAGCGTAAGAATCAGAAATAAAAAAAGTTTTATTTTCATTTTATGCTCTGTTCAAAATATTATCCTTTCGGTGTCGGATGAGCAATTTTCTTCCAGGCTTCCTGAAATTTGAATTCCTTGAAAGATGGACTTGCCGAATTATGGCATGTCTTGCAGAATTTCTCAATATCCGC
>Ga0182021_10000108_pt1 | contig 73573 bp, 68 predicted proteins | sample 612E3MmetaG_FD_120493 | JGI IMG/M metagenome (GOLD analysis project Ga0182021, IMG submission 120493) | Permafrost microbial communities from Stordalen Mire, Sweden - 612E3M metaG (Illumina Assembly) | ecosystem: Environmental > Terrestrial > Soil > Wetlands > Permafrost | place: Sweden...
CGGGATTGAAAAGGAAATCAAGAAGCAGACTTGGTTCCGTTTCCCTACGCTGGCATGATCCAGATCAGGTTTACAGGGTGTGATCTCAGTCCCGCTGTTTTCCAGAGGGACACCCCTAACGGTGACGATGATAATCTGGCAAACAATTCCGCCAATTGCAAATCACTCCTGATCGGAATGAGCTTCAGGAGAGAGTTCTATCGGGGGGGAAAACGCGCGCGCTTGCAACAAGGACGACAATGGAATATCTTCACAATGGCGAACAATCACAGGAGGAACGATGAAAGCAAAAGGAACGTATAGCGTCAAGAAGTGGGATGAAAACACGTATGAGCCGATTTCTCCAGAAATGAAAATGACAAGAGCCTCGGTCGAATACACCCTCAGCGGAGAAATCGAGGGGATTGCCTCCGTGGAATACCTGATGTTCTACAGGCATTTTGACGCGAAAGACCAGCACAAATCCTCGGCGTCATATACGGGCCTCATCCGGTTTAACGGCGTTGTGGCCGGGAAGCGGGGGAGCTTCGTCATGAAGGACGACGGCACATTCGAGGGGGGGAACGCCGTCTCCGCCCTGGAGATCTGCGAAGGGTCCGGGACGGGATCGCTTGCAGGAATCACGGGAACCGCCGGGTATCGGGCCAGCCACGAAGGATCTCTTTTTGAGCTGCACTACAAATTGCCGTGAGGGCTTTCATCGCGCCAGGACAATGCGGACAAACAGTCAACTATGCCGGAACTCCCGGACCTTCTCTACATACAGAAACATCTCGCTCGCGTGCTCGCCGGACGATCGATTGCTGCCGTGGAGGTGAAGCAGCCGGTCCTGGTCCGGAACATGCTTGACGTGCCGCTCGGCGAAGCCCTTCGCGGCCTCTCCGTTCGGGAAGTGGAACAGCATGGACCCTTTCTGCGGGTCGGCCTCAGCGGGGAGGTCGACATCGTGACAAACCTCATGCTCGCCGGGAGGCTTCAGCACCAGAGCAAGGGGGATAAGGCGGAAGGGCATCTCTGCGTCGCGTGGATGCTGGACGATGGATCGGCGCTCCGGCTCTGCGACGAACGAAAAATGGCGAAGCTCTATATCTGCCGCAGCACCGACACGGCCTCGATACCCCGGTACGGGACGCAGGGGGTGGATATTCTCTCACCCGCGTTCACCCGGGAGAGATTCAGGACGATTATCGCCGGGAATTCGCGCCGGCAGGTCCGCGTGCTGATCAACGACCACACAGTCCTCAGCGCCATCGGCAACGCGTACGCGGACGAGATACTTTTTGAAGCGCGCATTCATCCCAAGACATTCTCAGGCCGATTGAGCGAGGAGGAGACCGGAAGACTTTTTGACGCCATCGGTAGCGTGATGGCCTGGGGGGCGAGGATGGTGCAGGAAGCCGCCCGGCCCATCCAGGTGAAAGTGCGCGAACATCTGAAGGTCAGAAACAGGAAAGGGGAGCCCTGTCCCAGGTGCGGCACGACGATACGGCGCGAGGGAGTGAGGGGACACGACACATTTTTCTGTCCATCCTGCCAGCCCCCTTCAAGGAAACTGTTCATCGACTGGCGCAACGCCAGGAAAGCACGCCAGCCCCCGGATGCGGAATGACCTCTGTCTGAGTGTGACCAGCGCCACAGACCCCTCCCCACAATGGGTCAGAATCCGGATTTTCTTGAACCACCCCCCTTCCCGCCGTTGATTCACAGTTCATGGCGGCGTATATTGGAAAGGCGGGCCGGTCCACGAATCTCTTGAATTTCCATGACACTCAACGAATTGCTTCATGAACGTACAGCAGTGATCCTCGAAGCTGCCGAAGGGGCTATGTCACGCGCGCACCTGAAAAGCTATGAAAAATCGGGGAGCGAGCACACTCACCAGCGGCTGAAGGCACTGCTCGTGCTCACGATACGTGCTGTCAAAGAACGCAATCTGGGTCCGATGGTCGCACACACAGACTCGATCGCGCGCGAGCGATTCGCATCCGGTTTCGATCTCTGGGAGGTGCAGACTGCGTTCAACGTGCTTGAAGAAGCCATCTGGGTCCATATCCTGAAGGAACTCCCCCCGACCGAGTACGCCGAGGCACTCGGATTGGTAAGCACAGTCCTCGGAACAGGGAAGGACACTCTGGCACGCCGGTACGTCTCACTGGCGAGCAAGACGAAGGCGTCCTCCCTGAACCTGCAATCACTGTTCACCGGAATGGAAGGTGCCTGACACCCCGGGTGCGTGTTCACGCCCGCGCAGACAACGGCACCACTTACATTGGGGGAGGATTATGCTTTCAGCTCCATGGGCGCCGTTCCAGAGGGAACGGCGGGTGATACTGTGCGTACTTTCCGTGCTGAGCGTTTTCTTTGCAGCCGCCCCATCAGGCGCGCAGAGCGACTTCCACGCGCAGATTTTCCGGGACGCCAGCAACGCGCGCGCGCGCGCGCGGCAGGCCAACGCGGCCTTCCTCGCCCCGCGGAGTTTTGAACGGGGGACGATCGCGTACGACAAAGCAGAGGATCTCTTTTCCCGCCAGAGACCGCTGGATGACATCAAAGAGCAAATCCGGCTGGCCGCGCAAAACTTCACTCTTGCCATCGACGCGAGTAAAACCGCGCAATCGGAATTCGCGACAACGCTGAGGGCGCGTTCCGACGCAATCAGCTCGGACGCCGTGCGCCTGTCACCCGCTCTCTGGGACAAGGCGGAAGAACTCCTCCTGACAGCCGCCGCATCGATGGAAGAGGGGGATACCCGCGCGGCGCGCACCGAAGCGGGAGAGGCACATGGGATCTACAAGTCCTCCGAGCTGGAGGCAATCAAGCTAAGCCTCCTCACTCCTGCCCGTGAACTCCTCGTACGTGCAGAGAAGCTGAACGCGGCGACGACAGCGCGGGAAACCATGGAGCGGGCGCACCAGTGCCTGGAGCTTGCCGAGGCGATGGTCAAGCAGAACAGATACGACATCACCGAAGCCCGGCGGCTCGCGGGCGAGGCAAAATACGAAGCTGCTCACGCGATCTACCTCCACGAAATCATCTCCCAGCTTCAGGAGCACAAGACGACATTTGAAAACGCGATTCTCCTGTCGGAGACCACGGTCGCGCGGATCGCGTCGGCACTGAACACCCGGGTCCGCTTCGACGGCGGTTTTGAACCCGTTGTCCAGCAGATCATCACGGCCGTAGAGACCCGCGATTCGGCACGCGCGAGAATAGCGGAGAACCTCAGGCGCGTGCGGGCCGAGAACACGGCCCTTCGTCGCCGGCTCGCCTCGGTCGAGCCGGGCGGCGGCACACCATCCGGTCCGGGCCAGGACGCAGAGGGGAAAGAGGAGGAACAGGAACACTCCCGGAGCGCCGTCGCGCTTGCAAGCACATTCTTCAATCCACGTGAAGCGAACGTGCTGCAGGACGGGGACGCCGTCGTGCTGCGGATATTCGGGCTCACATTCTCACGCAACAGCAACGCACTTGAACCGGGTTCCTCCGAACTTCTCAGCAAGATCGATCACGCGATCCGCCTCTTTCCCAACTGTGAGCTGACGGTGGAGGGGCACACGGAGGCGGGGGAGAGCGAAACGCTCAATCAGAAGAACTCGGAAGCCCGCGCCGCGGCAGTCGCTGCCTACCTGAGAATGTTCCCTGCAGCATCGGCGCTGATCGAGTCCCAGGGCTGGGGGAGCAGCTGCCCGATCGCCGACAACATCACCGCCGGGGGGCGCGGCCGCAACAAGCGGATCGACGTCATCATCCGTCCCGAAGGGACGATCGTAGGCCGCTGAAAAACGCATTTACCCACACATGGCGGACCCTCACACATGATCTCCACAATCAACGACTTCGAACGCCTCTGGTCGAGTGAGCTGGAGTCCACGCAGAAGTTATTCAAACACCTCAACGACCGCTCGCTCTCCCAGGCGGTCAACCCGGAAGGGCGGACACTCGCGCGCCTTGCATGGCACATCACGACATCGATACCGGAGATGGTCTCCCGCACAGGAATCGCAACCCGCGGTCCCGGACAGGATGACCCGATCCCCGCCGCTGCGAAGCTTATCGCGAAGGGATACAGCGAAGCCGCAATTTCGCTCCTTGAGCAGGTGAAGGCGACCTGGACGGATGCGACGCTCCAACAAAAGGACGAGATGTACGGCGAGAAGTGGACCAGGGGATTCACGCTCACCTCGCTCATACTCCACCAGGTCCACCACCGGGGGCAGATGACCGTGCTCATGAGGCAGGCGGGCCTCGAGATCCCCGGGCTCTACGGTCCCGCGCGGCAGGAATGGGCTGCATTCGGGATGAAGCCTCCCGCGATCTGATCTCCCGCGACCGATATCGGGAGAATCGAATGTTACGGAAATAACCCCGTTTCACTGCGCCTCCCTGCAGGCGGCAGCCTCTTCCCTTGCAAATTGTATGTTCGTGTGATACTTTACCATCGGCCTTTCTCTCGTCACCCATCCGGAGCGGATCATGTTTTACCTCAAGTTCTTCAGGGATTCTGTGAATATACTTCGTGCGGGGCAGACCCCGGCACAGGTAGCGGGAGGATTTGCACTCGGGGACGCAAAGAAGAAAGAGTTGACCGACCGCCTGGACAAAGAGAAGAACGGGAAGGTCAACGACGTGCTGAAGGGTCTATTCAAAAAATAAAAGGTCAATGTCCACCATCGTTTCCGGCATTCTCGAACTCGATCCAAAACAATTCGGATTCCTCCGCACACCCACGCACGGCCTCTCCCGCGACGAGACCGACCCGTTCGTCCCTCCAGGCCTCATCACGCAATTCGGCCTCCGTACCGGCGCGTTTCTGGAGGCAACCGCGGAGCAAAAGGCGGGGAAGAACCTCCAGGTCAGCGCGATTTCGTGCATCAACGGACTCCCACCGGCCGAATGGAAGCAGCTGAAGGAGTTCTCCGCGCACGAAGTCGTCTCACCCAACGAGATCATCCGCCTCGAAGGGAAGGGGGCCGACCGCTCGATGCGGGTCGTGGAGCTCTTCTGCCCTGTCGGGAAGGGGCAGCGGGCGCTGATTGTCTCTCCCCCGAAAGCCGGGAAGACCATGCTGATGCAACAGCTCGCACATGCGGTGAGCCTGCACAACCCGGAGATCGACCTGCTCGTCCTTCTGATCGACGAGCGGCCGGAGGAAGTGACGGACATGCGCCGCACGATCCGGGGGGAAGTGTATGCGAGCTCCAGCGACAGCGAACGGGGGACCCACGTGCGCCTCGCACAGCTTGTCCTGGAGTACGCGAAGAGGAAGGCTGAAACGGGGCGGGACGTGGTGATGCTTCTCGATTCGCTCACACGGCTCGGCCGGGCCTTCAACATCCACCAGAAGAGCAGCGGCAGGACGATGTCCGGCGGCGTGGACATCCGGGCGCTGGAGATCCCCAAACGCATATTCGGCGCCGCGCGGAACCTCGAACACGGAGGCTCGCTGACGATCATTGCCACCGCGCTTATCGACACGAACTCGCGGATGGACGAGCTGATTTTCCAGGAATTCAAAGGGACGGGGAACATGGAGCTCGTTCTCGATCGCGGAATGGCAAACGAACGCATATTCCCCTCGATAAACCTCGGGGCTTCGGGGACGCGGCGCGAAGAGTTGCTCTTCGGTCCGGCCGTCGACCGGCACCAGAATCTCCGGAGGTCGCTCGCACGACTCCAGCCGCGCGACGCAATGCTCTCCGTGCTGAAGCTCCTCGAACAGTTCCCGACGAATGAGCTCCTCCTCAGCAAATTCTGAGGTTTTCCATATCACGGCTCCCGCGGGGTTTGACTTCTGGCGGACTGCATTCAGTCACGGATGGTGTGCACTTCCGCCGTTTTCTCACGACCCTGCCCTGAAGGAGTTGAGCCGGGTGTTCACGCTCCCCGGAGCCGGGACTGCCTCGTGTACGATGAAGGCCGGGAGAAGGGGAGTCCGTGTGAGGACGACCTGGTCCCGGGATCCGGACGCCCTCATGCGTGCGGATCTCATCGGCCAGATCAGGACGTGCCTCCGGATGGAAGAGGATTTCAGAGAATTCCACAGGGAGGCGCGCCGGCACCCCCGCTATCGCTGGATCGCCGCGTGCGGCGCGGGCAGGTTGCTCCGCTCACCGAGCATGTTCGAAGACGCCCTGAAAATGATCTGCACGACCAACTGCACGTGGACTCTCACCACGCTCATGGTGTCCAATCTCGTCGCAAGTACGGGGACACGCCACGGGGAGACCGGCACGACCTTCCCCTCCCCCGCGGCGGTCGCGGGCATGACGGAGTCATTCCTCAGAAAACATGTCAAGTCGGGATACCGGTCCCCCTACATTCTCGCGCTGGCCGACCGGGTGGCATCGGGCACGCTCGACATCGAATCATGGCGCTCGTCAGAACTGCAGACTCCGGCCCTGTTCGACGAAATGAAAACCGTCAAAGGGATAGGGCCGTACGCCGCGGGGAATCTGCTCAAACTGACGGGGAGATACGATTACCTGGGGCTCGATTCATGGGTCAGGGGAAAGTATTTCGAGCTCCACCGCTTCGGGAGGCGCGTGAAGGACTCAACGATCGAAAAGGACTACGAGAAACTCGGGAGGTGGCGGGGTCTTTTTTTCTGGCTCGAGATGACACGCGAATGGCACGGAGACAAATTCCGTCCGTGAGGTTCGCTGTAACTTCCCGCGCGGGAGAGAGTATAGACAATGAGGGCATGCGGCATGCACATCAATCTTTTCACGATCATCCGAAGGCAGGACCCGCAGAAGGCATGACCGGCGAGGACCGCATAAAAGAGCGCCCCTTGCGTGAACAGACGCGAGGGGCGCTTTCAAAAATCATAGCTTCTTCAATCGCCGAGGCAGGTACCGACGGCTTTGGCGGCGAATATGAGCTGTGAATCCGGGGGGACGAGCCGCTGGCGTCCGACCGCATCGGCAAGCGGAACGGTGATGACGGTGTTCTGGCGGAGGCTCGTCATGACGTCGAACTCTCCGTTGGACATCGCCTGGAGCGCGACAGTCCCGAACCTGGTGGCAAGGATGCGGTCAAATGCGGTGGGGCTCCCTCCGCGCTGGACGTGCCCGAGGACCGTCACGCGCGTTTCCAGGCCGGTTTCATCCTCTATCCTCTTCGAAACGAGCTCGCCGATCCCCCCGAGGCGGACAGGATCGGTCCGTTTCTTGTCCATTTCCCTCACGGATACTCCTCCGCCGCTCGGTGTAGCACCCTCTGCAACGCACACGATGCTGAATTTAGCGCCTTTGCTCCTTTTGAGAACCGACTCGAATACGGCATCCCACGAGAACGGGATCTCGGGGATAAGTATGATGTCCGCCCCCCCCGCAAGTCCGGCGCCGAGCGCGAGCCATCCGGCATAGCGGCCCATCGTCTCCATCACCATCACCCTGTGGTGGGCGGAAGCAGTGGTCTGAAGCCGGTCGATCGCCTCGGTCGCCACGGCGCGGGCGGAATCGTGCCCGAACGTCACTTCCGTCGCATCGAGATCATTGTCAATCGTTTTAGGGATACCCATGACGTTGAGTCCCATCTCGGCGAGCTTGTGCGCGATGATCTGCGTCCCGTCGCCGCTGATCGTCACCAGCGCATCGAGCTTCAGGTTCCTGTAATGATCGACGACCTGTTGCGAAGCGTCAACGATACGGATGTTGTTCCGTTCTCCCATCGGGAAATGGAAGGGGTCCCCCTTGTTGGACGTGCCGAGGATCGTCCCCCCCTGGTTGATGATGCCGAGAACATCCATCGGGGTCAGCTCCCGGTGACGGCCTTCGACCAGCCCCTCATAGCCGTCGATGATGCCGATAACGGTGGCGTTGTAATAGCTCATCGCCGGCTTGGCGATGCTGCGGATGACCGCGTTCAGACCGGGGCAGTCGCCGCCTCCGGTCAGTATCCCTATTCTCTTCAATTTCATGGCTGCGCAGGACTCTCCTTCAGATTATGTGGGTGTTGACGCACTACCGTTGTAATATAAGGAATCCGGATGACTTATTACAGGAGGTTGATTTTGGGGGGAATTGAATCTACAATGGTGCCTCGCACTGCGCCGGAGTGAAAGGAGAGCATGGGACGAGAGGGATATTCATACAAGAGATCGGTGAAATCCGACGCCTCCGACGAGCTCATCAACACGTACATTCTGCGCCCGATTGCCGGACTCATCGTCAGAGTTCTGTACCGGACGTCCGTGACGCCGAACCAGGTAACACTGGCCGCCACGGCCGCCGGCCTCGCCGCCGCGGCACTCTACTGGCACGGAACACCTCTCCTGACGGCTCTTGCGGGATTCTGTCTCACCGGTAAAGACCTTCTGGATTCGGCGGACGGCCAGCTTGCCAGGGCGAAAGGGACGTTCAGCCGGGCGGGGAGATTCCTCGACTCTCTCAGCGACTTCGCTGTCAACCTCGCGGTGTTTTCCGCGATCGCCGTTGCCATGGTCCGGAGCGGGAGCGGCGCCGGCGCCCCCCTCCTCTGCCTGTGTGCGTTCCTCGGCGTCTCCCTCCGCGTTTCGTACCATGTATTCTACCAGACATCGTTCCTCCATCTCCGGAACGCCTACACGGGGAACCGGACATCCGAGGAGATCCGCGAGGAGGACGCGAACGAGGACCGGCTGACTTCGTGGCTTCACGGGACGTTCCTCATTCTCTACCGCTGGCAGGATGCCTTCATGGCGCGACTGGACGCAGCATGCCGGGGACGGTCCGGCGCATCACGTGTGACGGACGAGCGGTGGTTCGGGGATATCACCGGAGTGCGGATTTCGGGATTCCTCGGGCTCGGCACCGAACTGTTCGTGCTGATGCTCTGCTCGGTGACCGACCGGCTGGATGTGTATCTCTGGATCAACGTCGGGGGGATGAATCTCGTCTGGCTGGCTTGCGTGGCGTACAGGGGACTTATCCTGCGAAGGGAACCCGGGGGCAAGGGGGGAGAGATCAGCGCCAGCGGCCGTCGTTCTTGAACTCGGTCTTCAGGGCCGACTGGATGGCTTCATCCTCGTCCTTGGTTATCGAGAAGATCTTGCGGAGTTGTTCGACGGTGCTGAGATCGTCGGTCGCCATTGCCCCCGATTTCCACGCAGCACGCAGCGCCTCCAGGTATGACTCAACACGGACGTTGTGCTCGATCTTCCTGTGTTCGGCGACCGGGATGCCGAGGGACAGCCGCACCACGTCGAGCATCGAGCGCTCCTCCGTGGCCGGCTCCCCGCCGGCCCAGGCCTGACGCATCATCGCTATGTAGGTGTTCACGGATTCGCGGCGGAGCACCTCGCGCCCCTGGTCCGCCGACTTCTGCCGCTCCTTTTCCTCCCTCTGCCAGGCATCGCTCTGTATTGACCGCTGCTCTGACACCGACCGTGCCTCTTCGGCCTTCCGCTGGATCGTCAGCACGCTTTGCTCGTATTCCCGGGCTTCGGCATTCCCCGGGTCCATGGCATAGACCGTTTCAATCTCGGTCAACGCCTTGTCGTACATGCCGTCGCGCGTATACTCGCGCGTCCTCTGAAGACAACCGGCGATCTTCGCTTCACGAATCGACCGCTGCTGCTCGAGCTCCTCCTCCATCCGGGCCTGCTCGGTAAGCTTTCGCTGGAGCTCCTCCACCTTGCGCCGCTGCTCCTCCTGGAGCACGCGTGCCTCCTCCTCCCGTTGCGTAAACTCATCGCGCGACGCATAGACGGTCTGCTCGAATTCGCGTGCCTCGACATTCGAGGGATCGAGACGGAACACTTTCGTCACTTCCTTCAACGCTTCTTCGAACTGGGCGAGTCCGACGAATTCCTTTCCCCGCTCGAGATAGGCACGTATCTTTTTGGCCTGCGCAAGCCTCCGTCCCTCCTCGATGGCCTGGCGGACGGCTTCTTCATATTGCCTGGTCTCTTCTTCCTGCCGGCGACGTTCCGCGTCCTCTTCCTCGCGGCGGTGCCGATCTTCCTCCGCCAACTTGCGCCCTTCCTCTTCCACCCGGAGATGCTCTTCTTCCTCGCGGCGCCGCTGGTCCTCCTCTACCTGCCGGCGGGCCTCTTCCTCGATTTTTTTCCGCTCCTCCTCGAACTGGCGACGCTGCTCTTCCGCGAGGCGCTCCCGCTCCTCTGTCAGCCGTCTCTGGTACTCTTCCTCGACTTTCTTCTTTGCCTGCTCTTCAATAATCCGCCGGGCTTCTGCTTCCTGTTCGAGCTGCTTCTTGCGGGCCTCTTCCATCCGGGCCCGTTCTTCCTCCATCTGGCGTCGGAGCTGTTCCTCGATCTTCTTCTTCTCCTCCGCAAGACGGCGCCGCTCCTCATCAAGGCGGCGCTCCGTCTCAAGCACGACCTGTTTCAGACGCTCCTCTTCCGCCTTCCGGCGCTGCTCGGCGGCCAGTTCTTCTTTCTTTTTGAGCTCCTCGATCTTCAGTCGCTCCTCCACCGCGCGGGCGGCCATCTCCTCCTCGATCTTCTTCCGCTCCGCTTCGAGCCGCTTGCGGTTCTCCTCCTCGATCGTCTTGAGTTTCTGCTCGTCGGCACGGCGTTTCGCTTCGGCGGCTTCCCGTTCCTGCCGTTGGATTTCCCCGAGCTTCTCCCGCTCCACGCGGAGGCGTTCGAGCATTTCCTCCTCGATGCGCTTTCTCTCCGTCTCAAGCTTTTTGGCCGTTTCCGCTTCGAGGCGGCGGCGCTCTTCTTCGAGGCTTCGCCGTGCCTCCTCCTGGATGCGCTTCTTGTCTTCCTCCTCGAGCCGCTTCCGTTCCTCTTCCTCCCGTTTCCTCCGCGCATCCTCCTCCCGCCTACGCACCTGCTCGGCCTCGAGACGGGCACGGTTCTCCTCCTCCAGCCGCTTCCGTTCCTCTTCGAGCTTGCGGTGGGCTTCCTCGATCCTTCGCGTGGCTTCTTCTTCCGCCTTGCGGTGGGCTTCCTCTTCCAGTTTCTTGCGCTGCTCTTCTTCCACTTTCCGCTTCGCTTCGGCTATGGCATAACGCCGCGCCTCATCGTCGAGCTGCCGTCGCTGCAGATCGGCAGGATCGTTGCGCTGTATGGGGGGAGATTTCGGCGGAATCGTGTCTCGCCTGGCCGGAGGCGGGGGTGTGACCGTGGGTTCGGTCTTCCGCTGCTGCTGCAAAGGAGGAACCGCGGATGAGACCGGCCGTGAAGGCGTGCCGGGGGGGGTCTGACGCGGCGGCACCGCTGACGGAACGGGTCTGGGGGGCGCAGTTGTCGATTCGGGTGGAGCCGTTGCGGACGGGGGTGCGGCGCCATCCGGTAAAGCGGGCTCCTTCTTGCTCTCGCGCTGCTCGATTGCAAATTTGATCCGCTCCATGTATGCCACGGCATACGGGTTGTGCGGATCGGTCTGCATCGCAAGCTGGACAAGCCGTACTGCTCCCTCGTAGTCCGACCCCTTGAAAAGCTTATCGGCCATTTTCAGGAAGTCGCCCGCCTTTTTACGTTGTTCCTGTCGTGTCGCGTCGTCGAGGTCAGGCACAGTCGTCACGTATAAGAACTGTCACACATGCTGGTGCTCCAGCGCAGCCAATATATCCATTGACCCCCTGATTGTCAACGCGCGGGAAGCGCATGCTGACGAGCGTCACATTCACACAATGTCATAAAAATGGCGCGCAGGGAGAAGAGCGGGCACTCCTGCCTGACGAATTGACAGCCGAGGAAAACCGGAATGGATCCGGGGGGACCAGCGGAAGGTCTTACCGCTTCAGTGTTGCAAGGAATTCGGGGTCTGCCTGGAGATTGAAGTAGTCCATGTCCAGAATGGCCCCCAGGCTGAACCTGCGGGTCACGGCCTTCCCCAGATAATCAAGGGCCTGGGTCTTGTTCTTCTGGAGGACATACATCCGGGAAGTGAGGTAGAGCACATCGTTGTCCCCGGGGGCGACAATCTGAGCGCGCGCAATGGCGGCCACTGCCTCTTTGAACGTCCCGAGGCGCGTATACACGAGGGCAAGGTACGCCTGCGCCACCGCATCGTCGCTGTGCGAGGCAAGATGCGCGGTGAGTATGTCGCGTGCCCTGACGAAGGAGGCCTGCCATTCGGAGATCGGCCTCCCGGCGGATTGCTGTACCCGCCCGAGCTTGTAGAAATCGACATAGCTCTCCCGCATGCGCGCTGTCCGGTCGAGGAGCATGTCCATCACCTTGTCGATCTGCTCGAGATGGAGGAGCACTTCCACGTACAGCCCGCTTCCGTACTCGCTTTTGTCGCGGGCGAGCCTGAGCCCCTGCTCGTAGGCCTTCAACGCCGCCCGGTAGTCATCCCGGTTATCGAGTTCGTGGATCGCTTTGAACTGCTCGACCTGCCCCAGGAGTGTATGTGCCGCAATATTCCCCGGGTCATCCGACTCGCTCCGTTGTGCCGCCTTGACGGATTCGTCGATCCTCCCCTTCGCGGCATACGCAACGGCCAGGCGTCGCTGGGATTCAGCATCGCTCGGAGAAATCGCCACAGCCTGCTCAAAACGGGTGATGGCATTGTCGTATCCTCCGCGGCTTTCCTCTGCCAGCCCCCAGGCCCGGAATGTCTCGGAGTTTCTCACTCCTGCGCTCAGAGCACGCTGCACCTCGCTGATCGCCTGCGCAATGTGCGATTGCTGCATCTCGACGGATGTCTCGTAGGCAAGTATATGCGCCCACGCGGCGGCCGAGTGAGATTCGGAAAATTCCGGGTCGAGATGGATCGCCTGGTCAAAGAGGACGAGCGCCTCTCCAGGCGCAAACTGGTCCCCGTAACGCAGGAGCGCGCGGCCCCTGAGGTACAGGTCATATGCCGCCTCATTGTTGGTGGCGACACCGTTGAGCTGGCCCCCGGCCGCCGTGACGGGCTTGACATGCATCCCCTGCGCAAGCCCCCGGACAATCTCCGGGCGCAGGGCCGCGAGCTCCCTCGCGGACACATGGAAGCGCGGTGACCAGAGACTCACGGTTGAGAGCGTGTCCGCAAATGTGAGGCGGAGATCGTAGTTCTCCCCGGCACGCCCGATCGACCAGGAGAGGACGAAATTCGCGCCCAGCGCCCGCGCGATCTGTCCGGGCGGGGCCACCGACGCGCCGAACGCATCCGAAGTCGCAGGGTTGATCACACGTACGTCGGCCATTCGCGCGAGCTCCGCCATCAGGTCCCCGGCAAAGCCGTCGGCGACATAGACAAGCGACGTGTCACCCCCGGTCTTCGGCGGGAGGACCAGAACCGAATACCGCGCCGGGGAGACGCTGTTGCGGACATAGTCCACCACCAGCCACACCGCGGCGGCAAGGACCGCCACGGCGGCGATTGTGAGAACAGGCTTGAGGGGGATGTGGATTTGCGAGAACCGGCTGACGATACGCTGGCCCAGAGGGGGACGAGGGGGACCCACAGGCCCTTTCTCCTCCGGGACAAGGTCATAGTCCGATTCGAGTTTCTGACTGAGTGATGAACCCCAGAAATCGGTCGGCCGGCCGGATGAGGGAGGAGCCGCTTCCCGGGCCGGACGCACGGGCGATCCCGTTTCGTGCTCCTTCGCACGCCGTTCATCTTCCTCCATCAGGATCCGCTCTGCCAGATCGCGCGCCTTCATTATCTGCGCACGGAGGCTCGTCGCTTTCTCATGGGAAGAATCCAGGGCCAGCACCTCGGCGATGTATGCCAGGGCCTTGTCATACTTCTCCTGCTGGTAGTAGCTATTCGCCGCCTCCAGCATCTCCGCAATCTTCCTGCGGAGTGTCTCCTGCTCGGCTTTCTCATCGGGAGAGGTGCGGGATTTTGGCACAGAGACCGATTGCGCGCCGGGCCGCGGGGGAGCCTGGCGCGGGAGAAGTGCTGACTGGGGAATAGCCCGGGTCTGCTCGCGCGATTTTGCCTTCTCCTCCTGCAGCGTCTGAAGACGGGCGGTGAGTTCGGCAAGCGACGGATCGCCCGGGATGATCCTGCTTAACTCGGCAAACAGCTCGGCGGCCTTCTCGGGCTTTCCCCGTTCGAGGGCGCTCTGCAGTCGCTCCCGGATGACAAGTATTTTCTGCTCGGTAGCGGCCTTGTTTCCTGCCGCAGGGGTCTCGACGGCAGGGCTGGGGAACGGTGCGGGAGACTTGCTCTTGAGTCGATCGGCGTCGGCGCGGCCCGCGCGGCTGCGGTCATCGTCTTCAAGGCGTTTCATCTCCGCTTCCTCCGCCCGCTTGCGGATTTCCTCAAGCAGGTGCTTGCGGGAAGAGTCGCTGGGATTATGTTGATCGTCCGACGGCATGACTCATGCGTTTTGGACCTGCGGGGGTAACCGGCGTGCATTAACCGCAGAATGTTGGAGAATATATCCAAATCGGTTCCGAATGTCAACAATTCCGCCTTGACTTCGATCGCACTTCTTTCTACGTTGCCTGTGTCCTTATCACACATCGTACCGGAGAACCAATGGGCCCGCTGCTTATCCTCTTCATACTTGCCGTTGCACTTGTCGCATGGGCGATAATGAAGTACAACGGACTTGTGACGCTGCGCAACCAGGTGGCCAACGGCTGGAAGCAGATCGATGTCCAGCTCAAACGGCGTCACGACCTCATCCCGAATCTCGTCAATACTGTCAGGGGCTCCATGGAGTTCGAGCAGGAGACGCTGCAGAAAGTCGTCGCTGCCAGGGGCGCCGCCGTGAGCGCGACCGGCATAGCGGATGCGGCAGCGAAGGAAGGCGCCCTTTCGGGCGCCCTCGGGCGGCTCTTCGCGCTTGCTGAGAGCTACCCCAGCCTCAAATCGAATGAAAACGTGAAACAGCTTCAGGAAGAGCTCGCGAGCACGGAAAACAAGATCGGTTTCGCAAGGCAGTTCTACAACGATATCGCCACGAAATTCAATATCGGCCTGCAGGTCTTCCCGGGAAATATCGTGGCCCGGCTTTTCGGATTCAGCCCGTCGGAGCTCTTCGAGATCAAGGACGCAGGGGAGCGGGACGTTCCACAGGTCGATCTTTCTCTCAAAAAATAGCCCGCCTCATATGTCGGACGTTCCCGCCAACATATTCGAGCAGCAGGCGGCGAACCGGCGGAAGACCATCCTCGTCATGGCGTTCTTCGTCCTGTTCGTCGGGTTCCTGGGGTTCGGGTTCGACGTATTTCTCCTCGGTTTCTCACCCGGAGGACGCGCCTTTCCCGGCTTCCCGATAGCGACGTTCGCTGCTCTCCTCCTCGGAGGGGTCGGCGCCTACCGCGGGCTGGAGAACGGGGCACGTTCCGTGCTCAATTCGTCGGGGGCCGTGCCCGCATCTCCGGACGACCCGCGGTACCGGCAGCTCCACAACGTTGTCGAAGAGATGGCCATCGCGGCGGGGCTCCCGAAACCGCAGGTCTGCGTGATCCCCGATCCCGACCCGAACGCATTTGCGACCGGTAAGGATCCCGAGCACGCAAGCATTGCCGTGACACAGGGGCTCCTCGATTCTCTTGACAGGGAGGAACTACAGGGGGTGATCGCTCACGAGATGGGGCATGTGCGGAATTTCGACATCCGTCTGATGACGGTCATCGCGGCACTCATCGGCGCGGTCATGCTCCTGGTGGAATTCGGCTCCCGATCGATGCAGTTCGGGGGACTTGGCAGGGGGGGCCGACGGAACTCGTCCGACAGGAGTGGAGGCGGCGGGGGGGTGGTACTGCTGGTGTTCTGGGTGGTCGGGCTGATCCTCGCGCCGATCATTTCGCAACTTCTGGCAATGGCGGTCTCGCGCCAGCGTGAGCTTCTCGCCGACGCGTCGGGAGCCGAGCTGACGCGCAACCCGGGCGCGCTCGCTTCGGCCCTTCAGAAGATCGACGCCGCGGTCGAGCCGACCCGCTCGATCAAGAGGGGGACGGCGCATCTTTGCATCGCCAACCCGCTGGGGAGCAGTCTGGATGACAAGGAGGGATTCTTTGCAGATCTCTTCTCGACGCACCCGCCGATCAGGAAGAGAATCATGCTCCTGAAGGGGATGGCATACCAGCACGCGTAAGTGCTACTGCTTCCGCCCCCGTGCGAGGATCGTGAGCACGTCCCCCTCGAGCGTTGTACCCGGCGATTCGGTGATCCTTCCTATCTCTTTTCCGTCTTTCAGGAATATGAAAGTCGGGATCCGTTCGATGCCGAATTTCTCCGTCAGACCGTCGTCGCTCTTCTTGGTCCGGTCCAGCGCATAGAGCCGTATGCGGGATTTTGGAAATCCCGATTCGTCGGCGAGCCTCAGGAAACGAGGGACTTCGCGTTTGCTGTCGCCACACCACCCACCGAAGAATATCGTCACGTCGACCCCCTCCTGCACCCCGCGGATCATCGGAACGAATTCCGGAGCGATTTTCGCGGAATCGTAGCCGGCCTGAAACGGCGCATAGGCCGGGGTCTCCAGTATCTCCCGTGAGACCCAACCCTTGTCCGCCGCCTGTTCCCCGCCGGGGACGAAGCCCCCGCACCCCGGGAGGGATGCAAGAGCCACCCCGAGGAGCAGGCACGCAACTGTTTTCTTTTGCGCGACAAATCTCATATATTATCCCGGTTGAATAGTATCGCCCTCACTCATTTGCAACAACCCGAATCCCCCCGGCTATGACACGACCGCTCGACAGGCGCTATGATGTGGAGAAGGTCTCCGCAATCGACGTTGCCGCTCTTGAAACCTTCCCGTATGAGTATCCGGGGAAGGAGATGACGGTCAACATCGATACGGACGAATTCACGGCGGTCTGTCCCTGGTCGGGTCTCCCCGATTTCGGCACGATCCGGGTCGACTATATCCCGGGGCGCGTGCTGATTGAACTCCGCTCGCTCAAGTATTACCTGCTCTCCTACCGCAATGTCGGCATCTACCAGGAACATGCCGTCAACCGGATACTGGAAGACCTCGTCCGCGCCGCGCAGCCGAAATGGATGAGAGTGTCCGCCGATTACAGGATCCGGGGGGGGGTGCACACATACGCCAGCAGAGAATACACACGGAAGAGAAAGTAAGGGTCAGCCCCCCCGCCCCCTGCGTGCCGTCACGCTGCGGAGATTCGGACTGGAGCGGAGCACCAGAGCTTCATTGAGGTTCCTGTGAAGCCGTTGTGCTTCTGCGATCCGGCCGAGATCGAACGTGAGGAGACGCTCCTCTTCTCCTGGCTGCGAGTGGCTGTCGAACACCATCTCGCCCAGCGGATCAAACGCGTAGGACCACCCCCCCTCCTCCCCGAACGCGTTGCACCCCACCACAAACACCTGGTTCTCGATCGCGCGCGCTTTCAAAAGCGTCCGCCACGCATCATCGCGCACGGCCGGCCATCGCGCGGGAACGAACAGCACTTCCAGCCCCCGCCGCGCCATCGCGCGAACAAGCTCCGGGAATCGGAGGTCGTAGCAGATGATGACGCCGCACGTGATGCGGGCACCGGGGAGCGTGACGCGGAACGTCCCGATATGCGTCCCGGGGCGGAAGTACCGGTGGTCGCCTGAGGGGCGAAAGAGATGGATCTTGTCATACCGGTGGATGAGCCGTCCGCGGCAATAGACAAGGCTCGTATTGCTCGTCAGGGGAGGGGGCTGGCGCAGATACACGCTGCCGGCGATACAGTACGGCGCGAGTGTGTGTGAGGCTGATGCGAAACCGGAGAGCAGATCGTCTCCCAGTCGGTGCGGGGACGCCCCCGCTTTCAGGGCCGCGTACCCGCTGTCGACCATCTCCGGAAAGACAAGGATGTCGGCCCCGAGGAGCCGCTGCGCCACAAGAGGCGTCGTGACGGCTCTCGGGCCGGTGCAAAGACCGACGCGGAGTATACCCATACGCGGCCTATTGCCGAACGACGTTGATCGCCCTTTTTCCTTTCTGCTCGGTCTTGATCTCGAAAGAGACCAGGTCTCCCTGTTTCAGCGTATCGCGAAACCCGGTCTGCTTCACATTGCTCTGGTGAAAGAAGATTTCCTCTCCCCCTTCGGCCGTGATGAACCCGTATCCTTTCGCCCCGTTGAAGAACTTAACCGTACCTGTCATGCACTGTTCCTTCTGATTGCATCAAATGGAAAAAAGAAAGCCCCGGCAATTGCGCCGGGGCCGGTACCGTGGTGCCGCGCCCACGTCATATCTTCGTGACGTTCGACGCCTGCAGACCCTTGGGCCCCTTCTCAACATCGAACTGGACTTTGTCACCTTCGTTCAGCGTCTTGTACCCTTCGCCGACGATCGCCTTGTAGTGAACGAAAACGTCCTCGCCCGACTCGCGCTGGATGAATCCAAAGCCTTTGGCTCCGTTGAACCATTTCACGACTCCCTTTTCCATGGGAATCTCCTTTCGTAGAGACGTTACTGGAAACGTACGGCAAAGCCGCCCCCCGAGGGGGCACCTGATTTATTGCCTCTTAATAGCCAACAGGCCGGGTAGCGGGTGTTGTCCCTCAACTATCGCCGCTGTTACGAGCACTTGCTGTCCGTTCCAGAGGAGACCCTCCGAATCAACGGAACCATTAAAAGTGCAAAAACGGTGTACTGTAGTTTGCACAGCAAGATAAAACTCCCATTTTACAATAGCAAGGATTTTCTTGGCCACGCGAGGCGGAAAAACGCCCGGAAGGAGAGAAAAATGGGACGGGGGATACGACCCACCAGCGTATCCCCCGTCACCCGAATGAAGGGACCCATTCCCACCAATGGAATCCTTCATTGAAAATGCAATCCGATCGAATCTCAGTTCAGAGAGAGGAACAACTCCCGGCTGAACGTGGTACTGTAGGCGACCGTGAACCAACGCTGCATATCCATCTCTTCAAGCAGCACCATCTCCAGGAGCTCCCGCTCGTCTCTTGAGAGTTTCGCGAACCGATACTGGATTTTCATGGGTGCCTCCTCTCCGGTCTGTTGTCCCTTCTCCTGCTTGAGATACGAATTCCATGCCAAAAAGATTCCCCCCGAAATCAGCCAAATTTGACCCAAGAGCGTACATGTTTCTCGACACCTTCCCACTTCTGGAGGCAAATTGTAACCACCGCGGGAAAATCCTACCGTTGTGGGTTTTACCAGTTTTGGGTATATTTTGATCCGGATGCACTCACAATCATTCGCAAGGAGAGACACGTAATGCAGCTAAAAGAGATCGAGCAGTTACTGGGTCCAGACGGAAAGAGCCTCCTGGAACATCAATGCAAGACAATCGCGAAAGAGTTGCTTCACATTCCCGGGCCCGATTTCCTCGACCGGGTGTTCATATCCTCGGACCGGAAGACACCGGTCCTGAAGAGCCTGGCACAGCTTTTCAACACCGGCCGGCTTGCCCGGACGGGGTACCTGTCGATACTCCCCGTGGATCAGGGAATCGAGCACTCCGCAGGGGCGTCGTTCGCCCCCAACCCGCTCTACTTCGATCCCGAGAACATCGTGAAGCTCGCCATCGAAGGGGGTTGCAATGCGGTCGCTTCCACATTCGGCGTCCTCGGATCGGTGGCGCGGAAGTACGCGCACAAGATCCCGTTCATCGTGAAGCTCAACCATAACGAGTTCCTTTCCTATCCGAACACGTATGATCAGATCATGTTCGGCGATGTGGAAATGGCATTCGATATGGGGGCCGTGGCGGTCGGGGCGACGATCTATTTCGGTTCCGAAGAATCAAAGCGGCAGATACAGGAAGTCTCCGCGGCATTCAAGCATGCGCACCAGATGGGCATGGCGACGATACTCTGGTGCTACATGCGCAATGCGGCATTCAAGACGAAGGAGAAAGATTACCATGTCTCCGCCGACCTCACGGGGCAGGCGAACCACCTCGGCGTGACGATCGAAGCGGATATTATCAAACAGAAACTCCCCGAGAACAACGGCGGGTACACCGCGCTCAATTTCGGCAAGACGAGCAAAAAGGTGTATACCGACCTCACCACCGACCACCCGATCGACCTGACGCGTTACCAGGTGGTCAACTGCTATATGGGGCGGGCGGGTCTCATCAACTCAGGCGGGGCTTCCGGTGAGAACGATCTCGCAGAGGCGGTGAAGACCGCCGTCATCAACAAGAGGGCGGGGGGCACAGGTCTGATTTCGGGGCGGAAGGCGTTCCAGAAGCCGATGAAGGACGGTGCAGCGCTTCTCAACGCAATCCAGGACGTGTATCTTGCGAAGGAGATCACTGTCGCCTGAATCGACCGGATCCGGTGCCGCCGCTCCGGCGGCACCGCGGGGCGATGCCCTGGAGTCACCCTTCGCTCAGCTCGTCCCTGACGATCATCAGAACCGCTGACTGGGGGACGATGAGGTACTTGGTCTCCTCGAACTCCACTTCCACTCCCTGCTCGCGCAGGAATATCGCATAGTCCCCTTCTTTCGCCTGGAGCGGAATGTATCGCATCGGGTCCTTCTGGGTTGACCAGGGCTCGTCTTCCGTGTAGTTCGGATTCGGGATGGGATATCCGGGACCGACCCTGACAACGCGCCCCATGGCGACTTTTTCCTTCTCCCGTACAGAGGCGGGAAGATAGAGCCCCGACTTCGTCTTGTCCTGACCGTCGTCGAGCTGCAACAGCACCCTGTCGCCGATAACGATCATCTGCTTGCGGAACTGCATTGCGCTTCTCCTGAAGGAGTGACGGTGGAATGAGCGTGAGCTTCCGTAATGTCGTGAATTCCGGGTTGATCCTCAATGCTTGCCACTCCCCGGAATTTTTTTTATCCTGTCATTGGCTTGCCTCGTCACACGGGTACACCACGGAACATTTCGGGAGCATTCATGAAGCGCCTTCTTCTCTCCAACACCAACAGGAAACTCGGCGGAGTCTGCGGCGGGATTGCCGAATACATGGAACTCGATCCGACGATCGTCAGGCTGCTGACTGTCGTGCTGACACTGATCACGGCCGTCATCCCGGTGGTGATCGGGTACATCCTGGCATGGATAATCATCCCCCGAAAACAGGATTCCTGATCCGCTCCGCGTCCCCGAATACGGGGACGCGACGGCTTGATTTGTTTGAACGATTTTCTTAAGTTTAGTTCTGCCCCCTGCGGCCAATCAGGCAGTAACAGCAACAATCCCGATCGTACTCTATGTCCATTGCCGTACGCAACCTCGTCAAGATGTACGGGGATACCCCGGCCATCGACGATATTTCGTTCGATGTGAAGACCGGCGAGATCCTCGGCTTCCTGGGCCCCAACGGCGCGGGAAAAACGACAACAATGAAGATCATCACGTGCTATATGCCGCCGTCATCGGGTTCGGTGGAGGTGGACGGCATGAACACGGCCGAGCAATCGCTCGAAGTGCGGAGGAAGATCGGCTATCTCCCCGAGATGAACCCGCTTTACCTCGACATGAACGTGATCGACTACCTGGAATATTCGGCCCAGCTCCACGGGCTTCGCGGTGGTGCGGTGCAGCACCGGATCAAGGAGATGGTCCACGCCTGCGGGCTCGAGGAGGTCCGCCACAAGGATATCGGCGAGATGTCCAAGGGATACCGGCAGCGGGTCGGCCTCGCCCAGTCGATGATTCACGACCCGGAGGTCCTCATACTGGACGAACCGACGAGCGGACTTGATCCCAACCAGATCGCGGAGATCCGGGCCCTGATCAAGCAGCTCGGGATGGCCAAAACGGTGATACTCTCGACGCATATACTTTCCGAGGTCCAGGCGACGTGCGACCGCGTCCTCATCATCCACGAGGGGAAGATCGTCGCCAACGGCTCCCCGGCCCAGCTCCAGCAGGAATTCCAGGGGGCGGACACCATCACGATCGAAATCAAGACCGCCGGGGCGGATCCCCAGGCGGCAATCGTCCCGCGGTTAAAAACCATCGCCTACATCAACGGCGTCACGCTCCTGTCGCACAACGAAGGCCGGAGCATATTCGAGGTACACGCCGACAAGGGAAACGACATACGGGAAGCGCTCTTCCGCACGGCCGTCTCGGAAGGCTGGATCGTGCTGGAGATGCATCGCCGCGTCACAAGCCTTGAAGAAGTGTTCCATAAACTTACGACAGCATAAGCCGCACACCCATGGCATCATTCACGCTTTCCAACATCGGCCCCATCTACCGCCGCGAGATCCGATCGTACTTCAACTCGCCCGTGGCGTATGTCGTGATCGTGGTATTCCTGGCGATCGTGGGCTGGTATTTCTCCAACAACCTCTTCCTCATGAACACGGCGTCCATGCGGATCGTGTTCGAGCTGGTCCCGCTGGTATTCCTTTTCTTCGTCCCGGCCGTAACAATGCGGCTCCTGGCAGAAGAGAAAAAATCCGGGACTCTCGAGCTCCTGACGACAAAGCCGGTCAGGGATGTTGAAATCGTCATGGCGAAGTTCCTCGCCGCCTGGACGCTTCTGGGGGCGACGCTGGCGCCGACACTCGTCTACCTGGTGACACTGATGCTCCTCGGCGCCCCGGACCTCGGACCGGTGGTCACCGGTTATCTCGGGCTGATGCTGACCGGGGGGGTCTATATAGCGATCGGCATATTCGCATCGAGCCTGACCGAAAACCAGATCGTCGCGTTTCTCATCGGCATGGTCATCATCCTCGCATTCTTCCTGGCGGACAAGGTCCTTCTGTACATGCCCGGGGCGATTGCGCCGACGGTGGAGTACCTGGGTATCGACTATCACTTCTCCAACATCGCCCGGGGGGTGATCGACTCACGGGACATCGTCTATTTCGGCAGCGTGCTCGGCTTCGCCCTGATGACGGCGACGGCCTCGCTCGAACGGCGCAAATGGTGAGGATGCCATGACACCGAAATCGCTCAAATCGCAGACGCTCATCAGGACAGGAATCGTGCTCGCGATACTCATCGCGCTTAACATCATATCGATCCGCATTTTCGGGCGGTTCGACATGACACGGAACAGCCAGTTCACGCTGTCGGAGGCCAGCAAATCCATGGTGAGAAACCTTGACGACAAGGTGACCGTCAGGGCGTATTTCACCGAGGATCTCCCCGCACCGTACAACAACAACCGCCGCGCGCTGCTCGACGAGCTGAACGACTACAAGGCGTATGCCCGGGGGAACTTCCAGTTCGAATTCATCGACCCGGCGGGCGAAAAAGGGGAAATGGATGCCCAGCAGCAGGGGATCGCCCCGCTGCAGATCCAGGTGATCAAGGAAGACAAGGCCCAGGTCCAGCGTGCCTACATGGGGATGGTTCTCCTGTATGAGGACAAGAAAGAAGTCATCCCGGTCGTCCAGAATCTCTCCGCACTGGAATACGAGATCAGCAGTACCATCAAGCGGCTGACGTCGAAGTCACAGAAGAAGATCGGATTTCTGACGGGGCAGGGGGAGCCGGCGGAGAGCGGACTGCGGGCTGTGCAGGAACCCATGCGGAAACAGTACGAGTTCACGACCGTGGATGTCAGCAGGTCGACGCCCGTTCCGCAGGACGTGACAGCACTCGTCGTCATGGCCCCCGCAACGCCTCTGAGTGAACCGCAGAAGTTCCAGATCGACCAGTACATCATGCGCGGCGGCCGCGTTGCCTTCCTTCTGAACAAGGTCGATGCCACGCTCCAGAAACAGTATGGACGGCAGCTGGACCTGAACATCGACGACATGCTTGCCGCGTACGGCCTCCGCCTCAACACCGACCTGGTGCGCGACGCGCAGTGCGCGAGCATCAGCCTCGTCCAGCAGCAGTCGGGGTTCTCCATCCAGTCGCAGGTTCCGTTCCCCTATCTCCCGCTTGTGAGCAATTTCACCAAAGGGAACGCGATGGTGAAGGACCTCCAGGGACTGATACTCTTCTTCGCGAGTTCCGTGGACACCGACAGAGTCGGAGCGCTCGGCCTGTCGGCGGAAATACTGATGCGGTCCTCCAAGCAAAGCGGACGGCTGACGGGCATGTTCATGTACGACCCGCTCCAGCACTACGTCCGCTCGGATTTCACCGAGGAGGGAATCCCGCTGGCGGCGATCGTGCAGGGGCATTTCACGAGCCTCTATCAGGGGAAGCCTGCACCCGCAGACACCGCCGCCGGGGCGCTCCCCCCGTCGGAATCACCGCGGGCGACAAGTCCCGAGACAAGGGTCGTCCTCGTGGGGGACGGCGATTTTGCACGTGATGAGTATATCGGCGGGAACAGGGACAACGTGACGTTCTTCGCGAACATGGTCGACTATCTTGTGGACGACGCAGGCCTGATTACGATCCGGACGAAAGAAGCGGTCAATCCGCCCCTCGATCCGGTGGCGGATGCGACCAAGAAGATCGTGAAGTACGCCGACATGGGCCTCCCTCCCCTCCTGGTGGTCGGCTACGGGCTCTTCCGCTGGAGGATGAGAAAGGCACGGAAGAAGGCCATGGAAGGAGCATAGGAAGTGGAGCGTACCGCACAATGACAAAGAACACCTGGATACTCATCGGAGTGCTGGCGGCACTCATCGTGGTCGCATACTTCGTCATGCAACGCCCGGGGGAGTCAAGTGCGTCGGAGTCTTCAGGCCGGGTGCTCGTGGAGTATGATTCCGCGGCAGTCGACAGGATCGAGATCCGCTCGCCGGGGGGTCCGGCCGTCATTGAACGGGTGGGGGGAGTATGGATGGTGACAACGCCTGTCCGCTACCGGGCGGATGATGCGACAGTCGCCTCGACGCTCTCAAGCGGCAGGCGGATGGCGCTCAAAGGGCTCGTCTCGTCGAACCCGCAAAAGAGGAGCGTCTTCCAGGTGGATTCCACGGGGACGATGGTCCGGGTGTTCGAACATGGCGCGGAGAAAACAGTCTTCTGGATCGGGAAGCCCAGCCCTTCCTACACGGAGACGTATGTCCGCCGCGAAGGGTCCGACGATGTGTACCTCGCTTCCGGGCTCTTCTCGTCGAATTTCTCCCGCCGCACGAATGACTGGCGAGACAAGACGATATTCCGGACCGACCAGGATGCAATCTCCGGGGTCACTCTGCGGTTTGGCGACACCTCCGTGGTGCTTACAAGGCAGGACAGCATCTGGAAGATCGGCGACGATTTCGCGAAGACCGACATCGTGAAGAGCTTTATCGGTGCGCTGGCGACACTGCAGGCCGACGACTTCATCGATACCACGGTATCGGCGATGCCACCCCTGTCGCTCCAGATCGAGCTGGGGGGAACGCAGTTGCGCCTGTACAAAATGAAGGAAGGGGACCGGTTCTACGTGCAGACTTCGGCGACACCCCAACTTTTCGAGGTGTCGGGCTGGCGCGCCACGCAGCTTATCAAGAGAAAGAAGGACTTCCTCGGCGCGCCGGCATAACCCCGGCACCGCTTCACCGGCGTCCGCCTCTCCCGCCGCCGCCACCCCGTTCTTCCGTTCTGCCGCCCGGAGACCTCCCGCCCCCCCCCGGTGCGAATGTCCTCTGCGGCGGCGACCAGTTCCCGCTTCGCGGCGTATTGAAGCTCCGCCCTTCGGGACGAGCCGGACGCCCCACGTTGGCCGGACGATCGGGAGTTCGGACCGCGCGATCAGGTCTTACCACCGCCCGGTTTGCGTTCCGGTCCGGGTTGTCCGGACGGACTGTCGGGCGTTCCCGGCTAATATTCGGTTCGGAAGGACGAACGTCGTTTCTCGGAGCCGGAGTCTCCCGCGGCGCTCGCGATTCATCCACCCGCCGCATGTCTGTGCCCCTTGTATCGAGACCCATCGTGTGGTCATCAACCCGGACGCGATCGGGGCGGGTGCCCGTGTTGACGCGCGAGGTTGCGTCGATCCGCGGGCGGTACACGCTGATGCGCTCAGCGCCGTTTTCCCGCACCATGCCGGCCTGTGCACGCCCCCTCACGTCAACCATGGTTGTCCGGGGAATCCGAATGTTTCCGCGCTGCTCCACATAGTCGCGCTCAGGCCCGCGTGTGATGATCCGCCCATTGTCATAGCGGACGCTTCCCGCCGTGCGCGTGCGTCCGATAAAGCGCGTGTTCTCATCCGTCCGGTAAACGTACCTGTGAAGATCGTACGAGCCCATGTACCGGCAATCGACGAATGACCAGTAGTTGTACGGCGTCGCCCAGTATCTCCGATAGTGCACGCCCCAGTTTGCGCTGAACACCGCGTACGGACTCAGCGGGGCCCATCCGACGCAGCTTTCGCCGTACCGCCATTCGACCCAGGCCGGAGCCCATTCGTATCCCGGCACCCAGACCCAGCCGTAGTAATCATCACAGTACCAGCGGCCGTAGTGGTATGTCGCCCATGCCCACGGCTCATCGGAAGCCCAGTACCATCCGTCGTCCGTCCAGACCCAGTGGCCGTCGGAATACGGACGCCAGCCCGATTCCACGCCGGCGGGACGCCACGCATATGTCCCTCCGTCCACAGAGATCCACTCACCCTGCGACCCGAGCGAAGAATAGAACATGCCGATGTCGGCCTGTTCCTGGGCGGGAGCCGCCGCTGTCCCGACCAACGCGAGAAAAGCAACTGCGAGTACTGTTTTCATGGGAACACCTTGACCTCTTTTTGCTGAACCACTCCGGCCAAGTGTACCCCAACACACGTGCCAACTCATTTTCCGCTCTCCTGGCCTGAAATCGGCCGTCCCCGAGGCGGAGACCGTCCAGAATCGTGGTCAATGCCCATATTTTGACACACCTACTTCTGGCCGAGCAGGAACGCCATAATCCCTTTCTGGACGTGGAGCCTGTTCTCGGCCTGGGTAAGGGCAATCGAGTGCTTTCCGTCCAGGACGTCGGTCGTGATCTCCTCTCCCCTGTTGGCCGGGAGGCGATGCATAACGAGGCAGTCTTTTTTCGCGTCGCGAAGGAGATTCCTGTTCACCTGGAACGGCTTGAACACGTGCGCGAGTCTGCTTCCCCCCGCCTCTGTCTGCGGCCAGACGTCCGTGTAGATGACATCGGCATCCGTCACCGCCGCCAGCGGGTCGTGCACGAGCTGGACGCTCCCGATTGCGTGCTCTTTCGCCTGTTCCAGTATCTGCGGGTGCGGCTCATAGCCCGGCGGACAGCACAACACAAGGCGGAATGAAAATTTCTCGGCAAACTCAAGCCAGGAGTTTGCGATGTTGTTGCCGTCACCGAGATACACCATCTTCAATGCGGCCCCGAACCGCCCGGCTTCCTGGAGGGTAAAGATGTCGGCGAGTATCTGACAGGGGTGGAGAAGGTCGGTCATCGCATTTATGACGGGAACGCCGGCACTCTCCGCGAGCTGGACGCAGGTCTGGTGGCGGCTTGTACGCGCCACGATGATTTCATTATATCGCGAAAGGACGACTCCGATGTCGTGCACGGATTCACGGGTCGCAATGCCGATGGTCTCCTGCTGCAGAAAAATGGGATGGCCGCCGAGCTGGGCCACGCCCACCTCGAAGGAAACGCGCGTGCGGAGAGATTCTTTCTCGAATATCAGCGCGACGCTTTTCCGCGCGAGAAGCGGGGCATCCCTGAGGTCGCCGTTCTTGATCCGCCGGGCGAGCGTGAAGACCGACGACAATTCCTTTGTATTCCAGAGAGCGAAAGAGACGAGATCTTTTTTCATTGTTCCTGTTCAGGTAGTGACAGAGGGAATTCGGCGGGGCCGTTGCGGGCAGACGGGCCTGACACAGGGCAACCGGGGGAAACCATCGCGCCGGCGGTCACGCCCACAAACGGCGTGATCGTTGATCCTGCCCGAAACGGCGTGATCGTTGATCCTGCCGATTTTCGGCGGGGCTAGTACGGCTGGTGAGCCTTCATGTGCAACGACGAGGACCGGTTGTACTCCTTTTCACATTTCTCGCACATCCGGCGCGCAGGTTCTTCGTCCAGCAGTCGCTGAGCGATCTCTGTCTTGCATCCGATACAGACGCCGAACGAGCCGTCATTGATGCGGTCGAGGGCGCCGCGGAGTTCCTCGAGGTGCGGGTCACTTTTAAAAGCGAGAACCGCGTCGATCTCGTGAAGCGAAGCGCGTTCGCCGACAAACTCCTCACGGCTCTCGTCGATGCCGTATGTCTGCTCGAGGATGTCGAACATCCTCGAGAGCACCACCCGCCGCATCGCTCTCCTGCTCCTCTTCATAACAACCTCCTTGACGCTAAGGAGACGAATCCCTTGGCGTCGAACGGTATTCCTCAGAGGATTCTCCGGTAAATTTACACAATCGATGTCACAAAAGTCAAGTCGCCGTTGTGCGGAGAGAGAGGAGGAACTCCTCCGCGATGGGCCATGTTCTAGTATCAGAGGCACATCGATAGCTTTCCACACACATGTCGGGGAAGAACCATGGTGATCCCATACGCACACAATGCGGTTCGTCGCGGAGCGCGCATGCTCCTGGCGGCCGCAGCATTCACCGGAGCCCTCATGACTCTCGCCGTTGCAGGGGAAAAGTCCGCCACCAGCGTCCTCGGTTTCACGATGAAGACCATCGACGGCGAGGAGGTGACACTGTCGCAATACAGGGGAAAAGTCCTGCTGATTGTGAATGTCGCGTCGGAATGCGGATTTACGCCCCAGTACAAGGATCTCGAGGCTCTCTACCGGAAATACAAGGACCGGGGGTTCATGATCCTGGGCTTCCCGGCCAACAATTTCGGGGCCCAGGAACCGGGGACGGACCAGGAAATAAAGACCTTCTGTTCGTCCACGTACGGTGTCACATTCGACCTTTTCTCCAAGATATCCGTCAGGGGCGCTGACCAGCATCCCCTGTACAAGTTCATCACCTCCGACTCCACGTACGGTGGGGACGTGAAGTGGAATTTCCAGAAATACCTGGTTGACCGTGAGGGGAAGCTTGCAGGGAAATACCTCTCGAAAATCACCCCCATGTCGGTTGAGGTGACCTCCGCGATCGAAAAGGCGCTGAAAGAATAGCCTGCGGGAGCCGGATTCAGGCCCACCCCATGCGACGGCGAAGAGCCGCAATGTGGCCGACATGGTGCCTGCCGTGCCAGGCGTAGTGGGCAAGCTGTTCGTTCAGAGACATCAAACCCATTTCGGGGTGCCGGTACCGGCGTTCGAAGGAGGAGACCGGGAGACTGCGCATACTCGCCACCCAGCGCGTGTGTATCGCATCAAGAAGGGCAAGGGACATCCCGATCGGGGCGGATCTGGCCTCAGGGAGCTCAGCCCAGAGTGATTCTTCGTACGTTCGGATCAGGGGATCTTCCTCTGTCAGCGCGAGCTTGAAGCGGACATAAGCGTTCAGATGGCTGTCGGGGAGATGGTGGACGACCTGCCTGACGGTCCATCCGCCGTCACGATACGGGGTGTCCACCTGTGAATCGGTGAGACCCTCGACAGCCGCCCGGAGTCTCCCGGGCGTTGCTGCAATCTCTTCGACATATCTTTCCCGCTCTGCCGTGCTGATAATCGCCGGCTTCCTGTAGGCGCCAACCGGGTACCGAACATCATCGATCATGATCGTGTGCTCCTTACGAAGATTTGAGGGAGGCGGCAGCCTTGATCTGCCTGGACTGGCTTGTTATTATCAGGACGACGGCGAGTATTATCACCATGGCGGGAATGAGCATCTGGAGTGTACATGCCTCGCCTGCCAGGCTCCATCCGAGGAAGATGGCGATCACCGGATTGACATACGCGTATGTCGCCACTCTCGAGGCATGGGCCACGCGCAACAACCAGACGTACGCTGAAAAGCCGATGATCGAGCCGAAAAGGCACAGGTATCCCACCGAGAGCCAGGAACGGGTCGACACCGAGGCCGGGTCGAATCTCTGAAACTCCCCGGAGAGCGCCGAAAGGAGAAAAAGTGCCGCCGCACCGGTCAACATCTCCATCGACGTTGCAAGGAGAGGCGAAGAGGGGAGGAGAGCCTTTCGGGAGTAGAGTGAACCGGTTGCCCATGACACCGAGGCCAACAACAGTATGCCGATCCCCGCCATGTCCAGCCGGTTATGTCCCAGCAGCTGATCCGGTCCGATCAGCATGAGGACTCCCGCAAATCCGGCGATCAATCCGATAATGACCCCCGGGCGGGGTCGTGCGGCCCCGTGAAAGGTCCAATCGAGAAGCACAATCCAGAGGGGGACCGTCGCGCCGAAAAGCGCGGCAATCCCCGAAGGTACGCGCTGTTCGGCCCATGTCACACCGCCGTTCGCTACGAACAGGAGGAGAAAACCGATGATCGCGGCGGATCGCCACTCTTTCCCCGAAGGGCGGGGCGCCCCCCGGAGCCGGGCCCATCCATAAAGAAGGAGCCCCGCAATGACGAACCTCATACCTGCCATCATGAAGGGGGGAATCGTCTCGACACCGAATCGGATGGCAAGGTAGGTGGATCCCCACACGACGTAGACCGCTGCAAACGCCATGATCACTTTTGATCTCGGAAGCTCCTCTTTCAGGACCGGACCGCGCACTCCAACCCTCCCGTTTTCCCAATGTACAGAATCAACGATAAACTTAATAGAACAGCCTCTCCGTGTGTAACGCGAGAGGCCGTGCACCAGAACGAACGCGCATGCAATGTACGACTGCATGACCCGGGAATCAATCGTCCTTGCGGGACGCGATGCGGGTGATGGTCACAAACAGCACCGGCACGGCAAAGATCGCGAGCATCGTCGCGGCCAGCATTCCCCCGAGCACCGTCCATCCGATCGTCGACCGGGCCTGCGCCCCGGCGCCCGTTGCGAAGGCGAGCGGGGAGACGCCGAAAATGAAAGCGAGCGACGTCATCAGGATGGGACGAAGCCGGAGCGTCACGGCTTCGATCGTTGATGAGAGGATCGACACCCCCCTGTCCACGCGCACCTTCGCGAATTCCACAATCAGGATGGCGTTCTTCGCGGCCAGGCCGATGAGCGCCACAAGCCCGATCTGCGCGTAGACGTTGTCGCTGAGCCCCGGCAGAAACGTCAGCGTCAGTATGGCGCCAAAGGCCCCGAGGGGGACGGCCAGCAGCACGGCAAAGGGGACAGACCAGCTCTCGTAGAGCGCGGTGAGAAAAAGAAACACGAATACGATGGAGAGCGTGAATATGGTGGCGGTGCTGCTCCCCGCGTTGATCTCCTCCCGCGAGAGCCCCGAGAATTCATACCCGTAGCCCGAAGGGAGAGTCTGCGCCGCCACCTCCCGGAGGGCTGCGATGGCCTGGCCGCTGCTGTAGCCGGGCGCGGCCCCGCCGTTTATTTCCGCCGTGCGGAAGAGATTGAAGTGGGAGATGAGCGGGGCATTCTCCACAACCTTCGAGCGTATCAGCGTGCTGAGCGGGATCATGTCTCCCCGGGCATTCCTGACGTAATACTTCGACAGGTTGTCGATATCGCCACGGAACTCCGTATCGGCCTGGGCCACCACGTGGAAATTCCGGCCGTAGACCGTGAAGTCGTTCACATACCGGCTTCCGAGATATGTCTGGAGGGTCCCGAACACGTCGGCGATCGAGAGCCCGAGCTTCTTGCACTCCTCCCTGTCGACGTCCACCTGGTAGCCGGGAGTCCGCGCCGTGAAAAACGAAAAGACCCGGCTCAGTTCCGGGCGCTTGTTCGCCTCCGCGACGAACCCGCGGACGACATTCTCGAACTGCTTGATGTCATCGGTGGTCTCATGCTGCTCAAGTTCGAAGGAAAAGCCCCCCGTCGCCCCGAGCCCCGGGATCGCGGGGGGGGATATGACGACGACATTCGCGTCCCTGATGGCGGCGAACCGCTGCTGCAGCGTGGCGATAAGCCCGTTGAGCTGGAGAGATTTGTCCGACCTCTCGTCCCACGGCTTGAGCTGCACGAAGATCGTGCCGCTGTTCGATTTCGTCGCAAACGTCACAACGTTCAGCCCCCCCAGGGCGGCATAATGCCCGATACCGGGGGTCTCCTTCAGCATCACCATCATCGTGTCCAGGACTTCCAGGCTCCGTGTCGTCGATGACGACTCCGGGAGTTCGAACGTCACATAGAGCCGGCCTTCGTCCTCCGAAGGGATGAACCCGGTCGGCTTGTTTTTGAACAGGAAAACGGTCGCCGCGTACAGACAGAGGAGAATGATGAGGACATACCGGGTCCCCTTGATGCATTCCCGGACCCACCGGACGTAGGAGCCGGTCGTCTTCTCAAACCAATCGTTGAACCGGACGAAGAACCTGTTGATCCCCTTCGCCTCTTTCGCGCGGACCGACGGCCGCAGAAACATGGAGCAGAGGGCGGGGGTAAGCGATAACGCGACAAACGCCGAGATCAGGACCGATATCGCAATCGTGATCGCGAACTGCTGGTAGAGCTTCCCGACGATCCCGGGGATGAACCCGACGGGGATGAACACCGCCGCCAGTATCAGCGCAATGGCCACGACCGGACCCGAGATATCCGCCATGGCCTTGCGCGCCGCCTCCGGGGCGGTGAGTCCCTCCCGGTCGATGTAGTGCTGCACCGCCTCCACAACGATGATCGCGTCGTCGACGACGATCCCGATGGCAAGCACGAAGCCGAACATCGTCAGCGTGTTGATCGTGAAGCCGAGCGGAAGAAAGAACGCGAACGTGCCGATGATGGAGACCGGGATTGCGAGCACCGGGATGATCGTCGCGCGCCAGCTCTGGAGGAAGAGGAAGACGACGAGGACGACGAGCCCCAGGGCTTCCAGGAGCGTCAGGACCACCTCGCTGATCGACACTTTCACCACCGAGACGGATTCGAACGGCACGACGTAGTCCACGTCTTTGGGGAACGACCCCTTCAGCCGGTCCATCGTGCCGTAGATCCCCTTCGCGACCTCGAGCGCGTTGCTCCCGGGGGCCTGATACACGAGCAGGTAGGAGGCGCGATTGCCGTCGACGAACGAATTGTTCGCGTAGGAGAATTTCCCGAGCTGGACGCGGGCGATGTCCTTCAGGTGGACTGCGGAGCCCTGCCGCGGATCCGAGCGGACGATGATGTCCCGGAATTGTTCCTCGCTGCTCAGGCGGCTGTTTGTGAAGACCGTGTATTCAAAAGGCTGCGTGCTCCGTTGGGGGGGGGCCCCGACGGACCCGGCAGCGATCTGCAGGTTCTGCTCCGCAAGCGCGTTCACAACGTCGCTTGTCGTGAGCCCGAGCTGGGCCATCTTGTCCGGCGCCAGCCAGATGCGCATGCTGAAATCGTCGGCGCGCGTAAAGACATCCCCCACACCGCTCACGCGCAGGAGCGCGTCACGCACGAAAATATTCGTGTAGTTGTCCAGAAAGGGGACGCCGTGGGATCCCTCGGGGGAGTAGATGGCGACAAGGAGGAGAATGCTCGGGTTCCGCTTCCTCGTCGTCAGCCCCAGCCGTTTGACGTCATCGGGGAGCTGGGGAGTCGCGATGCCCACCCTGTTCTGAATGTCCAGAGCGGCGATATCCGGATTCGTCCCGACATTCAGTGTGACGTTGATCGTCGTCCGGCCGTCGTTCGTGCTGTTCCCCACCATGTAGGCCATCCCGGGAGTACCGTTCACCTGGGACTCGATGGGGGTCGTCACCGTCTGCTCGACCGTCTGCGCGTCCGCACCGTTGAAGACGCCCGAAATCTGGACGGTCGGGGGGGTGATTTCGGGATACTGGCTGATCGGGAGGCTGTAAATTGCAATCGCGCCGACGATGACGATGATCAGCGAGATAACGATCGCCGTCACCGGGCGGTTAAGGAATGTGTTTGCGATCATGGGGCTATTTCACTGCAGCCGTTTCCGTTGCCGGCTTCACCTGCGGCCCCGCGACCGCAACGGTGACGTTGTCCCTCAGCTTCTGAACTCCATCCACCACGATCTGGTCCCCGGGGGAGAGCCCGCCCCGAGCCACGACCATGTCGTTGATCCTGGCACCGAGATCGACTCTCCGCTGCGTGACCTTCTCGCCGTTCAACACAAAAACGAAATACTCGCCCATCTGTTCCACGACCGCCTTGAACGGGAAGAGGACGGCGCTCGCGGCGCTCGTATTCCTGATGCGGATATTGCAGGTGAGCCCTGCTTTCAGCACGTTGCGGGGGTTCGGGAACACCATGCGCACGCGTATGGTCCCCGTCTGGGAATCGACCGCCCTGTCGACGACGCTCAGAACTCCCGCCTCCGGATAGACGGACCCGTCCGGCAGGACAAGCGTAAAGGTCGTGTCGGCGGCGCCCTGTTTCTTCTCGAGCAATCCCGCAAAGCGGTTGATCTGTTTCTGGTCCACGGCGCAGTCCACGGCCATCGGATCATCGGAGGAGACCGTGTTCAGCATTGTCTGACCCGCAGTGACGGCGGAACCGACCTTGACCTGAGAGAAGGAGATCGTGCCGTCAAACGGCGCGTAGATCACCGAATAGCGGAGGTCCGTCTGCACGTTCTTCGCGTTTGCCTCCAGGCCGGCCACCTGCGCCCTGGCCGACTGGAGGTCCGCCACAGCATGTTCAAGCGTCTGCCGGGCGATCGCGTCATTTTTTGCAAGCTCGTTGTAGCGGTCGACGTCCTGCTGCATTTTCGCAAGATTCGACCGCGCGGTGTTCAGGTTGGCGAGCGCCTGATCGTAGGCCGCCTGGTAGTGCTGCTGGTCGATGGCATACAGCTTCATCCCCTTCCTGACGCGCTGCCCGTCCTTGAAAAATATGCCTACGATGTACCCGGACACCTCCGGGCGGAGATCAACCAGGTTCAGCGCGAAGACCGTCGCAGGATAGACGTCGTTGTACGAAGCCCTGGCGGTATCGATCCGATAGAGGACGACAGGGACGCCGGGGGGAGGTTTCCCTTCGGCGCCGGAGCGCCCGCCACAGCCCGCAAGGGCAAGCGACGCGCAGGCCAGAGTGATAAGGGGATACAGATTGTCGAATGTTCGCATTGATTTTCCGTTTGTTATTGGCGCCTGCGGCGCCACTGTTAGTCACGCCAAAGAACGGCGTGATTGTTAATATTGAACGGTCCCCAGCGCCTTCTGAACGTCAAGCTTGGTGCTGAGCACCTGATAGAGAGCATTGGTCCTGTTGAGCTCGGCGGTCCTCAGGTCCGTCTCGGCCGAAATCAGCTCCAGGTAGGTTTTCGTGCCGGCCCTGTACTGGAGCTGGATCGTCCGGTAGACGTCGTCCGCCAGCACAAGGTTTGCCTTCAACACGCTGTAGGTATTCAGGTTGCTCCTGTAGTCTGCCAGCGCCTGTGCGTACTGCGCGTTCACCGCGTTTCTGAACTGGGTGATGTCGTACTCCAGCCGCCGGACTTCCAGGCTCGCCTGTTTGATCTCCTGTATCCGCTTCCCCCCCAGGAAGACCGGGAATGAGAGCTGCAGCCCGATAAACGAGTTGGGATAATTGTGGTTGTAGAGAAGAGGGAGCGGCGTGCTCTGGTAGTTCATGTTGTAGTCGCCGAACGCGCTCAGGGAGGGGAGAAAACTCCAGCGATTGTAGTCGAGGTTGGCCTCCGCAAGGCGTTTTTCCACTTCGAGGAGCCGGTATTCCACCCTGTTCTCATATTGGACCGTCTTCGTGGTGTCTGTGAGTGTCTCGCTCTCCGTTTGCGTGCTGTCGTAGGCGAGTTCGAGCGTCCCCGTCGCGGGGTATCCCATCTGCTCCTTCAGGAAGGCATCCCGCGCCTTCATGAGCTCCGCGTTCTGTGTCCGCTCCGCTTTTGCGTTGTTGAGAGAGACGGTCGCCCGCTTGTAGTCGGTTTTGTCGACAACCCCCCCCTGGTATTGCGCGAAGGCATCCTTCAGGCTCTGCTCGAGGCGAAGGATATCGTCATCGAGCACCCTGATCTGCTGCCGGGTCAGGAGAGCGGCGTAAAAGGCCTTACTGACATTGATCACCACATCGATGGTAGTGCCGGTCGTCCTGTGCCTGCTCTGTTCCCGGACATCTCCCGCGGTGCTGCTCGCCAGGAGGACATCCCTGTTGAAGAGTGTCTGCGTGACCGACAACGTCCCCGTGGACGCGTTGGCCAGGCTCACGTTCACCGGGATCCCCCCCACGAGGGAGACGGGAAGCTGGTAGAAATGCTGCGCACTGAGACTTATGTTCACCTGGGGAAACCAGTCGGCCAGTTTGGTGTCGATGATGCGGTCCGTGATCTGTTCATCAAGCAGCGATTGCTGGATGGAGGGCTGATGGGAGAGCGCGTACGCCACGCAGTTCCGGAGCGTCCCCTCGCCCACAAGCGAGTCCGCTTCGCCGGCCTCTTGACCGGCGGCGGAACCCCGGAACAGGAGCGCTGCGAAGAACACCGACAACAGGATTTTCATCATACAAGCTTTTTTCCACCACACCAGGTGAGGCCGGACTGGGTTCAAATCAGGGTTCCCTCGGGGCATCCTGAATCGCCTTCTTCAGCCGTTCATAGCTCTGTTTTCCGAGGAAATATGCCCGCTTGTCCCCCCGGGAGTCGTAGATGAACGTCGCCGGGATCCGGACTCTCACTACAAACACCCAAAGGGGGTAGACGGTTCCTGTACGGGATTTCCATATAGCTCAAAACAGGAGATCATAGGCCATCCGGAAAGAGCGGGCGGGCTGCGGGATGAAATCCTTGATCACCGAGAGGTTGTCCCTGTACACCTTGTCGAGAAGGTTGTCGCAGTGCACGCTTATTGCGTGGACGAGCCCCCCCGAGGTGAACCGTATGCCGGCACCGCAGTTGACAACCCCGTACCCCGGAGTCGGTGTGTCCCCGTCGCCGAGCCGCGTCTGGCTCGCGGCCAGGCGCCATTCGAGCACCCCCGAATACGATGCGTCCTGGTACCTCACGCTGAGAAGACCCCGCAGGGGGGGGGTGAACGGCAGGGGAACGCCGTGTTTCGTGTCCTCGGCGTTGACATAGTCAACGCTTCCCTTCACGGCAACGTTGCCGAACGGCTGGAGGGTGATGCTCGCCTCAAACCCCATCAGTCTCGCATCGGTCGCCGAGAACTGGCGGACAGGGAAATTCTCGAGCGTATCTCCCGTGAGGAACGCGTAGATATAGTTGTTGATGATGTTAAGGTACGGGGAAACTTCAATCACAAAAGCGGGGATGCGTGCCTTGAACGACGCATCGATGCCGAACCCGGTCTCGGCCGAGAGGCCCGCCTCCCCCTTCGAAAACGTCCCGCTCGCCGCATCGAGACCGTTCGCAAAAAGCTCCTGCACTGTCGGAGCCCGGAACGACCGGGCGACGCTCAGTGAGAGCGTCATGCCGGAGGAGAGTCTCTGGACCGCTCCCAGTGAGGCCGTCAGCGCGTTGGAGAGTCGGGCGACATCGATGGTGCGGAAGACGGAGTCGGGAGAATCCGCAAACGGGGAAGCATGTATCCTGGTGTAGTCGAACCTGGCGCCGGCCTGGAGACGTGTGTCCTCGCCGGCAAGATATTCTTCGTAGACATACCCCGCAAGGCCCGTGGTGAGAGAATTGGGTCCGAGGGGCATATCGCCGTCAATTGTCAGGTTCTCGATGTTCGTCCAGAATCCCACGATCCCCTGGAAATTTCCGAACCGCTGGTGCTGAAACTGCAGTGTCGCGTTGACCGCCTGCTTGTGGAAGTGGTTCGCCTGCGGATCCGAAATCCCGGTGGAGTCCTGCACCGTCGGGAACTCCGAATGATTGTAATCGACGTAGTTGGCATTGAACCGTACCTGGCGAATGAGAGGTCCGCCGACGTCGAGCAGGCTCCGGATCTCGACGGTGTTCTTTTTCTGGGCGATACGGGAGGTCGCGGGGGGAACGTCCGCCCAGTCCGCGTTGGGGGGCACGCCCGGTATCCCGTAGTTCATCTCGTAGTGCTTCCCTCCGACGCCGATCATGCCGAAATCACCCTGGTAGGAATATCCGATCCCCGCCTCTTCGACGTGGTTGAACGACTGCGGCATCCGCTTGAGGAAGAATGCCTGACCGCTCCCGGGATCGACGTAGTTTCCTTCGGGTATGCGGATGTCCTGCGCGTGGAGTCCGGCCGCCGATATGCCGAAGGCATGTCCCCCGCTGCTCAGAACACCGTTAAAGTATCCGGCGTATTCATCGCTGACACTGTTCCCTGTCAGGGAGACGGTCCCCGTGAAGGGAGTGTTCGAGGCAGCCGGTATCGTGTTGGTGAAGACGTTCACGAGTCCCCCGATCGTGCTGGGGCCGTAGAGGATCGTTGCGGGACCGCGGACGACGTCGATCTGTGTGATCCCCGCCGCTTCTATCGGGACGGCGTGCGCGGGGTCATATGTGGAGATGTCGCCCGTGCGGAGACCGTTCTCAAGAACGAGAACCCGGTTGTCCGACAGCCCCCGGAGTATCGGCCGAGTGGGAGCAGAGCCGTTGGACCGGACCGCAACGCCCGGGAGGTCCGAGATCTTCTCGGAAAAGCTGGAGCCGGGACTGGCGTGCAACTCCACGAGAGATTTCGATTCCGCCGACTGGTACTGATCGTCCGCGGTACGCGCGTACGGAGATGCCGAGACGACGATCTCCTCCGATTCGATCGCCGATTCGCTGAGTCTGACGGCCAGGTTCGCCTCATCCCCTTCGACACGAACCGGGATCGTCCGGGATGCGTATCCGATCACGCGGACAAAGACGGTGTACGTGCCGTTGCGAATGTCCGCGAAAAGGAATCCGCCGTCGGCGCCTGTGCGGCCGGTCCGGTCGAGTTCCAGAACGCGGACCGTTGCGCCCGCGATCGGTGCGCCGGTGCCGGTGACCGTGCCACGGATGCTTCCCGTCAAGGCTCGAGCGGCACAGAGCAGAACAAGACACACTATCGCAAACGACGGCAAGAGAATACGGTTCATGCCTCCTCCACAGGAAATGTGAGTACAGGGATACCGCTCCATCCCCCCGGGGAAATGTTCAGGGAACGTTCTCTAACGGATGGGGAGGGACGGAAGGGCAATGAGCTGGTATGCGAGGCGCCGCTTCATGGAAGGATGCCGGGATGCCGTGAGTGCCGCTGATTCAAAGAACGGGAGAGACGGATCTTATTGTTCTGTCGTCGTCTTCTTCCTTGCATATGTGTGCGTCGCGTAGCCATAGAACGATTCCGCGCATTCCGAAAGTGTCTCCGACAGCGTGGGATGCGGGTGCACGGATTCCGCCAGGTCTTTCGCCGTGGCCCCCATTTCGATCGCCAGCACCCCTTCACCGATAAGCTCGCCGGCCCCGGATCCCACGATACCGACGCCGAGGATCCGCTCCGATTTCGGGTCGATGAGCAGCTTCGTCATCCCGTCCGTCCTGTCGAAACTCAGCGCGCGCCCGGATGCCGACCAGGGGAACTTCGCCACCTCGACGTTGACTCCCTTTGCCTTGGCCTCGGCCTCCGTGAGCCCGCACCATGCCAGCTCGGGATCGGTGAAGACGACGGCGGGAATGATGATGTCCTCGAAGGCGGTCATTTCCCCCGTGATCACCTCCACCGCAACGCGCGCCTCCTTGGATGCCTTGTGGGCGAGCAGCACCCCCCCGGCGACATCCCCTATCGCAAAGAGAGCGGGGTCACCCGTGCGCTGGTGCTCGTCAACTTTGATGAACCCCTTCTCATCCTGCTCCACGTGCGTGTTCTCCAGGCCGAGATCCGCACAATTCGGCACGCGCCCGACGGACACAAGCACACGGTCGTACAGTTCCTCTTTCTTCTCCGGGCCGACTTCCAGGTTCACCTTGATCTGCTTCCCGGCGGTCGCCATTTTCACGACCTTGGTCTTTACGCGGATCTCCCGGAACAACTTTCCCGCACGCTGTGCGACGGGTCGCGCGAGGTCAGGGTCAGCTCCCGCGAGTATCGCATCGAGAGCCTCGACGACCACGATGCTGCTCCCGAGCGACGCGTAGACGGTGCCGAGCTCCATGCCGATATACCCCCCCCCGACGACGAGGAGGTCCTTCGGAATCTCTTCGATCTCCAGCGCCTCTGTCGATGTCATGACGCGGGGATTCCCCAGATCGAATGCGGAAGGCATGGCCGCCTTTGACCCGACCGCGATTATCGCCTGGTCAAAGTTGACGAACTGCTGACCCCCGGCCGTCTCGACGCGGAGCGTCGAAGAGTCTTCGAAGTAGCCCCGTCCCAGCATCACGTCGACGTTCCTTCTTTTGGCAAGGACGGTGATCCCCGCGGCGAGCTTGTCGAGTATCGATTCCTTCCACGCCCGCATTTGATGCAGATCAATCCGGGGCTTCGCAAAATGAATTCCGCGGAACGAGGACTCTTCCGCCTCGGTGACGAGCTTCGCCGCATGCAGGTACGCTTTCGAAGGGATGCAGCCCCTGTTCAGGCAGACCCCCCCCAGACGCTTGTCCTGCTCCACCATGATGACTTTCTTCCCCTTATCCGCGGCATAAAAAGCCGCCGCATACCCGCCGGGACCCGCCCCCAGCACCACGATTTCGGTCTTGATTGCCTTCACGTTATCCTCGTTGTGATAATGACGTCAATGCTCTCCGCGCGCGATCAGATTTTGACGTCCGCGTCTTTCATGCTCTCGAATTCTTTCACCAGATCGACCACGAACCGCGCAGCGTTTGCCCCGTCATTCACCCGGTGGTCGTACGAGAGAACCAGGGGCATCATGGTCCGCTGCACGACTTTCCCCTCCCGCACCACGGGCTTCACGAGACTCCGTCCCATCCCGAGTATCCCCACCTCCGGCGTGTTCACGATGGGCGTAAAATGCGCGCTGCCGATCCCTCCCTGGTTGGAAATGGTGAATGTCCCTCCCTGCATTTCTTCGAGGGAGACTTTCCGCAGCCGGGTACGCTCGGCAAGCTCGCTGAGCTCGGCGGAGAGCTGGAACACGCTCTTGGTGTCAACATTCCGGAGCACCGGGACGATGAGCCCCTGCTCGGTGTCGACGGCGATCCCTATATGGAAATAGTTCTTCAGGACGATCTCCCCGGCCGCCTCGTCGATGCTCGCGTTAAACGAGGGGTGTTTCTTCAGGGCCGCCACGAGGGCACGGATCGCGAACGAGGTGAGAGTCAGGTGCGCTTTCTTCGCTTCGTATGTCGGAGCGTACTTTTTCCTGAGTGCGAGGAGGTCCGTGACATCCACTTCATCGAACTGCGTTATATGCGGCACGGTGGTCCACGATTCGACCATTTTGCGGCCGATCGACCTGCGGAGCGTGGTGATCTTCTGCTTTGTGACGGGACCCCACTGCGAAAAATCGATGCTGACGGCCGCGGGCTTCGGTGCGTGAGGCGGGACGGGGGGAGCCTGCGAACCCGCGGAGCCCCCTTCAAGCGCCGCGCGCTGGACATTCTGGACATAGGCCCGGAGGTCCGCCATGACAATCCGGCCTCCGCGCTCGCTCCCGCGCACGCGATGGAGGTCGATCCCGAGCTCCCGCGCGATCTTCCGTAACGAAGGAGAGGCGGGTGGAGGTACCCCCGCGACGTGCACGATGGGGAAACCGGATGGACCGGCCTGCACCTGAGCGGGAACAGGCGCCGACGGCGGAGCGGCAGAGACTTCGATCGCCGGTTCATCGCGCGCGTCATCCCCCACGGATGCGTCGATGGCACGCGGGGGAGGCGGGGGAGCGGCGCCGGCACCTGCGCCGTTCTCGGAGAGAACAAGTATCAGGGAGCCGACCCGTATCTCGTCCCCTTCCTTCACGAGGATTTTCGTGACGGTCCCTGCAGCGGGGGCGGGAATGGTCGCGACCGCCTTTTCGCTCTCGATTTCGAGCACAGGCTGGTCCTTCTTGATCTGGTCTCCCTCTTTGACGAACACCGTCGCGATGACACCGGAATCCGCGCCTTCACCGAGGCGTGGCAGACGAACATCCATGAATGATCTCCTTCGTAAAAAAGATCTGGCTTAGAAAGGATCCGGCTTAAGTGACATCCGGCGACCGTCAGACGAGTGACGGGAACGGCTTCTCCGGGTCTATGTTCAAGTCTCTGATCGCCCTCTCCACAACATCCATCCTGATCTCCCCCTCGGTGGCCAGAGCGTACAGTGTGGCGACGACAGTCATTTCGGCGTCGATTTCGAAGAACCGGCGGAGCGCAGGACGGGTATCGCTCCGCCCGAACCCATCGGTCCCGAGCGTCGTCAATCCTCCGGGCACCCACGGCGCGATCTGATCGGGGACGATCTTCATGTAGTCCGATACCGCGACGAAGACCCCCTCTTCATGCTCCAGGATGTTCTCGAGATACGAGGTCCGGGGGATTTCCGCGGGGTGAAGCATGTTCCACCGTTTTGCGAGGAGCGCTTCGTTCCGAAGCAGTTTGTAGCTTGTCGCGCTCCAGACGTCGGCGTTCACTCCGTACCGCTCCCCCAGTATCTCCTGGGCGAGGAGTGCCTGGTTCAAGATCGGCCCGCTCCCGAATATGTGCGCCCGGTGCTTCCCGGCAGGGTCCCCGCGGCGGAACCTGTAGAGACCCTTCAATATCCCCTCCCTCGATCCGTCCGGCATCGCGGGCATGGCGTAGTTCTCGTTGTAGAGCGTAAGATAGTAGAAGACCTCTTCCCCGTCGCCGTACATCCTCCGGAGTCCGTCCTGGATGATGACCGCGGTCTCGTACGCGAATGCCGGGTCGTATGTCACGAGGTTCGGCACCGTGCTGGCCAGGATGTGGCTGTGCCCGTCCTCGTGCTGCAGTCCCTCGCCGTTGAGCGTCGTCCTCCCCGCAGTCCCCCCGAGCATGAAACCCTTCGCCCGTATATCCCCGGCGGCCCAGGCGAGGTCGCCGATCCTCTGGAAACCGAACATCGAATAGTAAATGTAGAAGGGAATCATCGGTTCGCCGGCGCTCGCGTACGCCGTCCCTGCGGCGATGAACGAGGCCATCGCGCCAGCCTCGGTAATCCCTTCCTCGAGTATCTGCCCGTCCTGCGCCTCGTGATAATAGAGGAGCGATTCGCTGTCGACCGGCTCGTAGAGCTGTCCCTTCGAAGAGTAAATGCCGATCTCGCGGAAGAGGGGATCCATGCCGAACGTCCGCGCTTCGTCGGGGATAATGGGAACGATCCTTCTCCCGATGTTCTTGTTCCGCAAGAGCATGCCGAGAAGCCGGACGAACGCCATCGTCGTCGAGACCTCAAACCGTTCCGACCCCTTCAGGAATTCCGCGAACTGCTCGATCGGAGGGACCTCGAGGGGGTGCCTTTGCACGTGGCGCGCCGGGAGATACCCGCCGAGCGATTTGCGCCGTTCCTGCAGGTATATCGTCTCGGGGCTCCCTGCGGGGGGCCTGTAGAAGGGCGTTTCCGCAATTTCTTCGTCGTTGATGGGAATGTCGAACCTCGTACGGAATTCCCTGAGTTCCTTCTCGTTCATTTTCTTCTGCTGGTGCGTGATATTACGCCCCTCCCCCGCTTCACCGAGGCCGTATCCCTTGACTGTCTTGGCCAGCACCACGGTCGGCCCCCCCCTGTGTTCCACCGCAGCGCGGTAGGCCGCATACACTTTTTTGGGATCATGCCCGCCCCGCAGCAGTTTCCTGATCTGCTCGTCGCTGAGGTGGTTGACCATCGCGGCAAGCTCGGGGTACTTGCCGAAGAAGTGCCGGCGCGTGTAGCTCCCCGGCTCGACCGAGTATTTCTGATAGTCCCCGTCCACCGCTTCCTCCATCCGCTTCAGGAGGAGCCCTTTCCCGTCGGCGGCGAAGAGGGGGTCCCAGTCGGATCCCCAGATGACCTTGATGACATTCCAGCCTGCGCCGCGGAAGGCCGCCTCGAGGTCCTGGATGATCTTCCCGTTCCCCCGCACCGGACCGTCGAGCCGCTGCAGGTTGCAGTTCACGACCCAGACGAGGTTGTCGAGTTTTTCGCGTGAAGCGAGCGTGAGCGCCCCGAGCGTCTCGGGTTCATCCGATTCGCCGTCCCCGACATAACACCAGACACGGGGCTCCTCCCCCTTGATGAACCCGCGCGCCTTGAGATAGCGGTTGAAGCGGGCCTGGTAGATCGACATGATCGGGGCGAGCCCCATCGAGACAGTCGGAAACTGCCAGAACTCCGGCATCAGGTACGGGTGGGGATACGAGGAGAGCCCCCCTCCGGGGGCGAGTTCCCGGCGGAAGTTGTGGAGCATGTCGGCATCGATCCGCCCTTCGAGGAAAGCACGCGCATACATGCCGGGCGCCCCGTGTCCCTGAAAGTAGATCATGTCGGCGGGGCGATCACCTTCGCCTCCCCGGAAGAAGTGATTGAATGCGACTTCGTACAACGTGGCGGACGATGCGTACGTGGAGATGTGCCCCCCGAGCCCGGCGTACATCCGGTTCGATTTCACAACCATCGCCATCGCGTTCCAGCGGATATAGCTCTTGATGCGCCGTTCGATCTCCCTGTTCCCCGGGTAGGGGGGCTCGTCCTCCGGGGCGATGGTGTTCATATAGGGTGTCCGGACGAGCGGAGGGAGCGTGAGGCCGGACTGCCTCAGGTGCGTGCTCACTTTTTCGAGGGCAAGGGCGATGTTCCCCGGCTCCTTCTCCTTGAGGGCGGTCTGCAGGATGAACTCGAGCGAGGCCATCCACCCGTCGTTCCCCTTGCCGTTCCTCCCTTGCGTCAGAGACTCAGGTTCCGTATTTTCAGTTTCCATCGCGGTGCTTATTGTGAATGGTCGAGAGCGGCGCCAACGGAGCCGCCTAATGTACTTTATTTCACATTGACCGGCAAATGCGCCGTGCGCTTCGTCGAATACTCCCCTCCCTCCACCGCCGGTCAACTCGCGCTCGATGAAGCCCTTCTGAACCTGAGAGAAAACGAGCCCGGGGACGGATTCCTTCGCTTCTGGGAACCAACCGCGCCGTGCGTTGTCCTCGGCCGGACCAACAGCGCCGAACGGGAGATCCGGCTCGATCGATGCCGGTCCCGCGGGATTCCCGTCTTTCGCCGTTCCAGCGGCGGCGGGACAGTCGTCCAGGGCCGCGGCTGCCTGAATTTCTCACTCGTGCTGAACAACTCAGCCGACAGACGGCTCGCCAATGCAAGCACGACGAACGAGTATGTGCTCGAACAGAACGCCGGTGTCATCAGCACGCTGACAGGGGAGACTGTCCTGGTGAGCGGGTCCAGCGACCTGACGATCGGCGGCCGGAAAATCTCCGGCAACGCCCAGCGGCGGAGACTCCGCTCGCTCCTCTTTCACGGATGCATACTTCTCGACTTCGATATAGCGCTTATCGAAGAGCTGCTTCCTCTCCCCTCCCGTCAGCCTGCGTACAGGGACGGCCGACCACACACCGAGTTCCTCCGTAATCTCCGGATCAGCGCCGACAGACTGAAGGCCGCGCTCAGGGAATCCTGGGGGGCGGATCTCCCCGCGACAGACCTTCCCTTCGGCGAAACGGAACGGCTGGAGAGGGAACGGTACATGGATCCGTCCTGGACGTACAATTAAAAAGCCCCCGCAAATCCCGGAGGCCAGTGTCCAACGTTGTCTGCGTTACCATAAAGAACAATTCGGGCGACGGAAAAATTCTCGGCCGGAGATCTTCCGGAGAGAATCGGACGAAATATACGGAAATTCAGGGGGAAAGCAAAGCAGGCGCGTCTAGATGACCTCCACCGCGGTGGCTTCGAGCCAGCCTACTTTCCCGTCGGCGATGCGGACCTTTGACCAGCCCCCCACCCTGTCGATCAACTGCACCTTCACTCCCCCGTGAAGAACGAATGCGTCCGAGCTCTTCGCATCGGGTGAGTTCTTCACGGTGACAATCTGGGACATGACCACCGCTTCATCGGTTCGCGTGACATCGCCGAGCCGGGCGATCAGGACGACGAGGAAAAACAGGAACAGGACAAGCGAGCCGGAACCGGCCAGAATCGCGATCTTCCTGAGGGCATAGGTACGCGCCAGGAAAAACGCCGAGGCCATGACGGCGACGAGCGCATAGAGGAGGTAGACCATCAGCGTGAGCCCCGAAAGCGAGAACCAGTTCTTGATCCCGTCCCAGTAATCCCACACAAAAAGCCTCGGTGTGGGCTCGATCCGGTCTGTGATCACCATGCTGGCGATCTGCAGGTTGTGACGCAGATCCTCATCCCCGGGAAGAAGCCGGCGCGCCCGCTCGTAGTTCAGAATCGCCGCAGGCACGGAACCGCTCTTGTAGCAGGCGTTCCCAAGATTGTAGAGAAGCTCCGGACTCTCGTAGCCGCTGCTCAGGATCGCCCCGTACGCCTCGCGTGCCTCCGGGAACTTCCCCTGCTGGTAAAGCTGATTCGCCTGGCGGAGCAACTGCTCCGGCGTCTGGGCGGGGACCTCCCGCGCCGCAACGAGTATCAGAAGAAGAGGGAGTATCCGGCGCATTGTCATCTGAGTATCCGTTCCAAAGCCACGATTATGCGCTGCGCTTCGTCGTATGTCCTCTGCATGACCGTGAGGTCGAGGCTCGTCGGGGCGAAACGCGCCAGGTCGCACGTCTCCAGGAGCGCCTTCAGCGACGCGATGAGATCCGCCGGCGCCTCGCGCCTGCTGAGCTCCGCCACGGCCCCCTCGATGGAGAACGCCGACTGGGGGATGGTCAGTTTGTCCCCCAGGTATTTCCAAAGCGCCTTCGATATCTCACCGTAGAACCTGAGCCGCTGGTTGCTCGCCGGCGCGCCGGTGGAGCCTTTCTCCTTCAGAAGATATTCGGCCTGCTTCAGTCCCTTCCGCGCCACCTTGATCGCCCTCCGGTTCCGGTACCCGGCCTGGTCGAGCATGACGGCCTGGCGCTGGCGCGCATAGACGAGTGCGCCGCCGGCGCACGCCAGGGGGAGGAGGAGCATGGCGATGAATACGCCGCTCGTGTGAAGATGTTCACCGCGGGGGGAGAGCCCGGACTCTCCAAGCTTGATGAACCTGATGTCCTGGCTGAGGAGGCGCACATCCTCCTGCGACCCGCCGGATATCAACGGCGTCACGGCCGCGGCCCCCTGCTCGACATTCAACTCGATCTGGGGGGAGCGGAGCCTGACGTACTCCCTCTTTGCGGGGTCATAGTATGAAAACGTCACGGGCTTGATGACCTTCAGTCCGGGGTACCGGGGGATCAACAGGTACTCAAATGTCTTGCTCCCGGATATCCTGTCCCCCGTGCGGTTGATGTTGTCGGACACCTTCGGCGTGTACTGCTCGAAGTCCGCCGGGAGCTCCACCGCGGGAGATTCGATGAGCTTGATGTTCCCCGTGCCTGACACGGTGACCTTCAGATCGATCGGCTCGTTCGTCCTCGTGGTCTTTTTGTCGACGGTCGTGCTCATTGCGAACTGCCCGACCGCCCCCTTGAAGTCGGACGGCGGATCCGGTGGGAGCGGATCGACCTTGATCTTGATCGCCTCGCTCTTGACGATGTAGTTGACCTGGCGGCCGAAGGGGTCGCGGAAGAACGACTCAAACGGATCCGTGGAACGCCGGTCCTGCACCTGTACCGAAGTCTGCAACTCCATCGGGCCCACTTCCAGAGCCCCCGGCTGCGTCGGGAAGAGAGCCATGCGCTTGATGATGCCAACCCTGAACTGTTTCCCGTTCACCGTCTCGGGATTGGTCTGAATGTTCTTCGGCGTCTCGACGTCTTCTCCCCAGAACCCGGTCATCGTGGGGTTCTTTTCCACCGCGTAGTTGGCAATGGAGACCCGCGTGTAGATCTTGAAGACGAGGTTGACCTGCTCCCCCTGCACGACGTGCGTCCTGTCCACCGTCGCCTTCAGGAGCAGGTTGTCCCCGATCTGCGCTGCGGCGTCGTCCTGCTTTCCCCCCGGCTGATTCGCACGGGTGGAACCTTTGACGACCTCGATAACGACGGGGGCGCTCCTTAGTGTCACCCCCCCGGCCTCGATCGTGGCGGCACCGATCGTGAATTTCCCGATCTCCTTCGGCTGGAGCACATAGTGGTACGTGACGGACGATGAGACCGCACCGTTGATGATCTGCATGCTCGAGGACTCGTTCGGCCCCGACATGATATGGAATTTGCCCAGGTCGGGAAGCTGCAGATTCTTTCCCCCCCCGGTGCCGGCGTTCGTGAGCGTGAACTGGAGCGAGAACTGTTCACCGCTCCCCACCTGAGCACGGTCAACCCCTGCCTGGAACTGCGCATTCTGCGCGCACGCGAGTGCGCTCACGAGCACGGTCGCGCAGAGGGCAATCAATGTCCGTTTCACGTTACCACCTCGTCGATCACCAGTCCTTGTCCACTCTGGGCTTCACTGCCTGCCGGGTATGCAGCTTCTTCTGCACATCCTTCTCGCTGTTCTTCAGGACGTCGAGTATCCTCTGCGCATCAGCCCGCGACATCTGTTTCTGCTGTTGGGAGGATTGCTGCTGGTTCTTCTGCTGCTGTTTCTGCTGGTCCTGCTTCTGCTGGTCTTTCTTATTCTGATCCTTCTTGTCCTGGTCCTTCTTGTCCTGCTTCTTATCCTGGGGTTTCGGCGGAGGCACCTTGAGTTTTTCCAGCGCGTAGGAGAGGTTGTACTTGGCGTCGTCGTCCTTCGGGTCGAGCTTCAGCGCATCGACGTACGACTGAACCGCGTCCTTGTAACGCTGCTGGTTCATCATGGAATTGCCGATGTTGTAATGCGCGTACGCCTTCGCGTCCTTCCCTTCCGCCTTTGTCAGCGCACTCTCGTATTCCTTGACAGCCTCGTCGAACTTCCCCTGCTTCGTCAGGGCATCCCCGAGATTGAAATGCCCCTGAACGAGCTCTTTCTCTTTCTCCAGCGCCTTCCGGTAGTTGACCTCCGCGTCGCTGAATTTTTGCTCCCGGTACATGTCATTCCCGCCGTTGACGAGCGAACGGGTGGACTGGGCCAGGGCGGCGCGTGCCGGCACCACAAGAAAGAGTCCCGCAAAAAGAACGCGCGTGACGGACAGACACACCGATGTTCGTCTCCGGATCATGATACGACCTCCTCCGGCTTCCTGAGTGGATTCCATCTTGCAAGCCACCGGAGCCTGTTTTCCGTCATCAGCACCTCCGCCAGGAGCAGGAGGATTGCCGGGACCAGGAAGAACTGGAACCGGTCTTCGTAGTCGGTAAACTGTTTCACGCCGAACTCCTTCTTCTGCAGCGCGTTGATGTTCTTGTAGATCTCGTCCAGCTCGTCCTGGGCGTTCGTCCCCCGGAAGTACTTCCCCCCGCCGATGGACGCCAGCTTCTGCAGGGACGGTTCATCGAGCTTTGTCATGACGACGGCGCCCCCCCTGTCCCGCTTGAAATCCACCTGCTGCCCGGCGGCATTGTAGACGGGTATGGGGGATCCCGTCGGCGAACCCAGCCCGATCGTGTAGATCAACACCCCCTTTTTTGCCGCCTCTTCCGCGGCATCAAACACCTCTCCCTCGGTGTTCTCACCGTCCGTGATAATGATAAGGACCTTCGTCGTCGTCTCTTCGAAGTCGAACGACTCCCCGGCGCGCTCGATTGCGGACCCGATATCGGTGCCGGGGACCGGAATGGCGTCCACGTCGACGATATCCAGGAACATACTTGCAGCGCTGTAGTCGGTCGTGAGGGGAAACTGCGTGAACGCCTGACCGGCGAAAATAATCAGCCCGATCCTGTCACCGCCGAGCCTTGCGACAAGATTGCGGATTTCAAACTTGGCCTTTTCCAGGCGGTTGGGCTTGATGTCCTCCGACTTCATGCTGAGCGAGACGTCCAGCGCGATAAAGATGTCCACCCCTTCCTGCTTCACGTCCTCGAGCCGCGTCCCGATCCGGGGGTTGGCCAGCGCAACGAGAAGGCACAGCACGGCAGCCAGCAGCACGATGAACTTCGCGAGCCGCTTGCTCCGGCTCGCATCCCCGGCAAGGCGCTCCAGCATCACGGGGTTCCCGAACCGGGCCACGGCGCTCGCTCTGAAACGTGCAAACAGCAGGTACACAAGGACCATCACCGGGATGACCGCGAGCGCGTACAGATATTCGATATGGGCGAACCGTATCATGTCACGGGAGCTTTCGGAGCACGGAACCGTTCAGGGAAAACTCCAGCAGAAGCGCGATGCAACCGGCGAGAGCCCAGCCGTAAAACAACTCCGTATACGACCGGTACGCCTTGACCTCGATGCGGGTCTTCTCAAGCCTGTCGATCTCCGTATACACCTGTTTCAGCGTCCTGTTGTTCGTCGCCCGGAAGTACTGCCCGTTCGTAATTTCCGCGATCTGCTGCAGCGCCTTCTCATCGACATCGGCAGGGATGTTCTGGTACCTCTTCCCGAAGGGGGTCATGACGGGATAGGGTGCCTCCCCCTGCGTGCCGACGCCGATCGTGTAGATCCTGATGCCGAACGTCTGTGCGATCTGCGCGGCGGTGATGGGGTCGATCTCGCCCCTGTTGTTCACGCCGTCCGTCAGAAGGATCATGACCTTGCTCTTCGCCTTGCTGTCCCTGAGGCGGTTCACTCCCTGCGCGATCGCCATCCCGATGGCTGTACCGTCCTCGACCATCCCGGGCTTCACCTGACGGAGGAGGTTCTTGAGGACACGGTAATCGAGCGTCATCGGACATTGCGTAAAGCTCTGCCCGGCGAAAATCACGAGCCCGATCCTGTCGTTCTTCCTCCCGTCGATGAAGTTCTGTGCGACTTCCTTGGCCGCCTCGACCCGGTTGGGCTGCAGATCCTCCGCGAGCATGCTGCCGGAGATATCAAGGAGGAGTGCGATATCGATCCCCTCGGAGTAAATGTTCTCCCCCTGAGACGTGGTCTGGGGGCGCGCCAGTGCCACCACGAGCACGGAGAGGACGATCATGCGGAACACGAACGGGAGGTGCCGGAGGCGTTCTCTGAGCGTCGCCTTGAGCTTTGCGAACGGCAGGAGGGTCGAATACCGGTAATGGCTTGTGACATCCCTCCCCCGGCGGATGTACCAGAGGACGAGGACGGGGACAAGCACCAGTCCCGCCAGGTACATCGGATCCCTGAATGTCACGTTATTCCATGGCATGCGCGGCCACCGTCCCCTCCCCCGCAGAGACCGGAGTCATCTGCACGATCTTTGTCCTGTCCACGAAATCATGAATCACGGTGATCATTTCTTCGTGGTCCGCGATCCCCGGCTCGAACCTGGCGAACTTCACCAGGTCCGCCCGGCGCAGTATCCGTTCCGCCGTCCCGGACATCTCCCCGGGGAACCGGAGTTTCCTCAGTCCCGCGAGAATCTCGTCCGTGGTCTCCTCCATTGCCTGCATCGAGTAACGGTTCTCCAGGTACCTGCGGAATATCTCTGTCGCCTCGGAATAGTACTGTTTGATGTGTCCCTGTTGCCAGAGCTTCTTTTCCCTGAGGAGCGCAAGCTGCTCGAACGCAATCTCGTGTGCGGGTCGCGTGGGAGGGACATAGGCCCCCGCCCCGCCGGTCCTCCGGGCCCTCCGCCGCTTCCAGAACCGCCATCCCGCATACGCAAGGGCCGCAACGAGAATCGCCGCTCCCGCGTACATCAGTATTTCCGCAAGGGAGATCGGAATCGCCATCGGGGGCTTCAGATCGCGGATGGCCTTGCTGGTGTCAACGGGAACCGTGCGGACCGTGAGCACGACCGGGTTGGTGGAAACGGTGCGGGCCGACGTGTCGCCCGGGAGCGTGACCGCGAACTCGACGGGGGGGAATTTCGCCATGCCCGAATCGTATTTCGCGACCACGAATGCCGTGGCGCTGGATGTGTCCGATGTCGGGACAACGGGACGCCGGTCGAGAACAAGGAACCCGCCGGCAGAGTCTCCGAGCACGGGACGGAGCACCGCCCCCTTCGGATGAAGAAGGTCGACATGCACGGTGATCCAGTCGCCGACCAGGTAGGACGACGAGTCCGCGCGGGCATACGCGGTGAGACGCCTCGACTGTGCGGCCGCCGGCGAGCACACGACGAGGACCAGCACGAGCGTGAGGCATGCCGTCTCGATCCGGTTCACCACCTGCGCGCCCTCAGCTGGAAGAAATCGACGATCGGTTTGATGTACGGCCGGTCGACCCGTATGGGGATCGCGTCCACCTTGCTCCGGAGGAAGAGTCCTCTCCGCGCCGCACGGCGCACCTGCCAGAATTTCTCGAATTCCATCCGGACGCCCGCCACGCCGGTGTCGATCCACCGCTCGGCGCCCGTCTCCGCATCGCGGAGCTTGATGATCCCGGCATCCGGCAGGCGCTCCTCGCGCGGATCCGAAAGCTCCACGGCAATGACGTCGTGCCGCCGGCTGATGACGCGGAGAATGCTGTCGTATCCTTCGTCGATGAAATCGGACACAAGGAACGCGATGGACCGCTTCTTGGTCACGTGGTTGAAATACTCGAGGGCCTGCCGGATGTTCGTTCCCGTCCCCTCCGGATCGAACGACACGAGCTCGCGTATGATCCGGAGTATGTGGGCGCGCCCTTTTTTCGGCGGGACGAACGTCTCGATCCGGTCGGTGAAAAGGATCAGCCCGACCTTATCGTTGTTCTTGATCGCGGAGAATGCGAGGACGGCGCATATTTCCGCGGCGATTTCATTCTTGGTCTGCGTGACGGAGCCGAAGTTCCCCGACCGGCTGAAGTCCACGACAAGCATGACCGTCAATTCCCTCTCTTCCTCGAACACCTTCACGAAGGGGCGGTTGAAACGGGCCGACACGTTCCAGTCGATGGTGCGGATGTCGTCGCCGAACTGGTATTCGCGCACCTCGGAGAACTCCATGCCGCGTCCTTTGAAGACGCTGTGGTATTCGCCCGAGAAGACCTGGTTGACGACCCCGCGAGTCTTGATCTCGATCCGGCGGACTTTTTTGAGAAGTTCCCGCGTATCCATGGTTCTAGTGTTGTTCCGGCGTGGTTCCTGTCAGGTTCCGGCGGCGTTCCGGGGGCCCGGTCACGGCACCTCGATCTTGTTCAGAACTTCCTGCACAACCTGTTCCGGCGTGACTTCCTCCGCTTCCGCCTCGTACGTCACCGCCACGCGGTGGCGCAGAACGTCGAGGCTCACGGCGCGGACGTCCTCCGGGATCACATACCCCCTCCGCTTGATGAACGCGTAGGCCTTGGCCCCGAGCGCAAGATTGATCGACGCGCGCGGAGAAGCGCCGTACGATATCAGCTGTGCCAGGTTGGGCAGGTTGTACTGCTTCGGGTTGCGCGTGGCGAAGACGATGTCGAGTATGTATTTCTCGATCTTCTCGTCCATGTAGATCTCCCCGATCACGCCGCGCGCCTTTATGATGTCGGCGGGCGTCACGACGCTGTTCAGCTCGGGGAAGGTCCCGATGACGTTCGCACGCATGATCAGGAGCTCCTCCTCCTTGCTCGGGTAGCCGATCTTCACCTTCAGCATGAACCGGTCGACCTGCGCCTCGGGGAGGGGGTACGTCCCCTCCTGCTCGATCGGGTTCTGCGTCGCAAGGACGAGGAAGGGCTCGGGGAGTTTGAATGTCTGTTCGCCGATCGTCACCTGGCGTTCCTGCATCGCCTCGAGGAGCGCGCTCTGGACTTTGGCGGGGGAGCGGTTGATCTCGTCGGCGAGTATGAAGTTCGCGAACACCGGACCCTTTTTCGTCTGGAACGACCCTTCCTTCTGGTTGTAGATCATCGTCCCGACGAGGTCCGCCGGGAGAAGGTCGGGGGTGAATTGGATCCGCTGGAATTTCGCCTTGATGGCCGAGGCAAGTGTCTTGACGGCCAGGGTCTTTGCCAGGCCCGGCACCCCCTCAAGGAGAATATGGCCATTGGCCAGGAGCCCGATCAGGAGACGTTCGACCATGTTCTTCTGCCCCACGATCACCTTGCTCATTTCCAGTTGCAGGATGTCGATGAACGCGCTTTCACGGTGGATCTTCTCGTTTATCGCCTTTATGTCATACGCCATGGAACTTCCTCCGGTTGCAGATATGATCTCGGGGTATTGAAAATTAGACGATTAGTAATTTATGAAAGTTTAAGAGGAAAATCAACGAATCCGGCGGGCGTCACACAGAGAGATGTGCGAGCTGTGACGGCGTGAGAAGCCATTCGAGGGAGGCGGACCGAGCGTAGCGGAGCCGCGGCACATCCAGCTTGCAGAGGCCCCCTTTCTTCATCGTCACGGACAATCCGGAATTACCTGCGAGGAGGTAGGAAATCAATTTGCTCAATTGCGGTTCGTGTCCCACAAGCAGGACATTTGTCAGGCCCCTTGCCCGGGCGTCCACTTCGGCAACAAGCGTCGCGGGATCCCCTCCCACCCCGAGCCGCGGGGTGAATTCCAGGACGGACCCGAACTCGTGCGCAACGATCTCCGCCGTCTCGCGTGCGCGAACATAGGGACTCGACAGGATCAGATCGAACGACAGCTCGAGCGTCTTCATGCCGAGCGCGATTTTCCGCATCTTCTTTTTTCCCTCCGCCGAGAGGGGCCGGTCGGCATCCGACGCTCCACTGAGCGCACCGGGCTCGACGGCGATGGCATGCCTGAGAAGGAAGAGGTTCATTGTCTGTGCCCCGACGGAGGGAGGGAGGCCGATCGCACGCGGGAAGCACCGTGCGGCCAAAAGTGCGTCACGGCGTCCGCTCCTTTCATGAAGGAATCCACGAGGGCGAGCCGGCGCTGCGCCAGGTGGCGCTGCAGATTCAACACGGAGGCCGGGAATGCCGCCCCCCGGGTGACCGCAAACTTGCCGACGGCCCCTATCAGGATTTCGATGTCCTGTATTTCCCCCATCCTGTCCTGGAATGCGTTCATCGTCCTGAACTGCGGTTTCCCCAGACCGGGGAAGACGGGGAGGAGGGCTTCCATGGCGTACCGGTATTCTTTGAATGCCACACGGAGGCGGTGGATAGTTTTCGTGTCCGCCGCGGTGAGCTTCCTCCCCCTTGCCGCCACGCGAAGGTACTTCTTCGCCGCGACCCCCGCCAGGACGACTGCGGCGGCCGACGTCCGTGCAGGCGTGTCTTCCAGCGACGCGAGCGCAAGTGCGACCGCGGAGACCTCCCGTTCGAACGCGGCGGTATCGAAACGGACTATGACGCGTCCCGCGTTCCTGACGAGTTCCTTCTCGAGAACCCTGGCTTCGCGGAGCATGGGACGGCTGACCGTGAACCGGCGCGTGAGCCCACGGAGCGTCAGTATACGAACGTGGCAATCACGCAGGGGGGAAAAGGACTTCAGGTACCTGCGCAGCATCCGCCGGCTCCGGGGACCGACCTCTCCCGGCAGAACAGCGTCCGCAAGGTCCAGAACGGCAAGCAGCCGGCGCGTCGCAACCCGCAGGTCATGTATCCCCGGTTCCGAGCAGCGGCGCCGGTTCCTCTCAAGCTCGGCGGCGAGGCGGTGCCAGCGCCCCTCCAGGGCGCGCATGAGAAATCCGGCGATGTCGGCCTGGAGAAAACCGGACGGGATGTCGTTCCTAGTCTTCAACCGACACTTTTACGCTGTAGGTCTCTTCGAACATCTGTGCCTTCTTCAGGAGCGCCCATTTCTCCAGGAGCAGATCCCCTTCCCCTTTGAGGCTGATGATGAATTTCGGCTTCCGGAATTCGACGCTGAACTCGCTCACCTTCGCGGCATGCTGGTTGTCCATCGCATCGGCCACGCGGAGCAGCGCGGCGAGTTTTGAGACGACCACCCTGTCTCTTGACGGAAGCACGCGGAATGCGTCATGTTGTATTTTGGGCTGCGATTTCCGGTGGTAGCGCGCCGTGTTCGCCACGATCGCCATCTGTTCCTTCGAGAGCCCGATCACGGGCGTGGCCGTCAGAAGGTAGAGCGTGTGCTTGTGATGCTCCGCCATGTTGATGAACCCCCCGATGTCGTGCAGGAGCCCCGCGACCTCGAGCAACAGGCGGTATTCGAGCGTGAGGTTGTGCAGCGTCCGCGTCTCATCGAACAGCCGGACGGCGAACCGGGAGACGGTCGTCCCGTGCTGCTCGTCAAACATGTACTTCTTCCCGAGCTGGAGCGCGGACGCCATGACCTGGTCCCGGAGGGGATGCCGTTTCTCTCCATAGAGCTCCTGCGCCATGTCGATCAGGAGGCCATCCTTCAATCCGACCTTCGGGATGACCATCTCCTCGATCCCGGCGAGCTTGAGTATCCTCTGGAGCACGATCGAGGCGGGGACGATCACATCGGCCCGGTCCGGGCGGAGGCGGAGCTGCGAGACGCGTTCTTCGAACGACATGCCGAGAAGCTTCCGGACAAGCTGGTCCAGCTCCCCCTCTTCGAGAACCGTGTCCTTCTCCTTCCCGAGCACCTCGCGACGGAGGTCGCCGAGGGTCTCGATGTTCCCCCCGGTACCGACGCACAGGTCGATCTTCTGGCTTCCGATCTCCTTCTTCAACCGGCGCTGCGTCGCGTCCACATACTCGCGGACGAGCTGGTTGAAGTGTTTTTCGCCGTGCTTCTTCTCTTCAAGCACCTGGAGGAGCCGCACGGCCCCCATGCGGAAACTCTCGGTCGAGAGTATGTTCCCGTCGGCCACAAGCGTGATCTCGGTACTCCCCCCCCCGATATCGACGAGCATGGCGAGCTTGTTCCGGAGGTTCACCTTCTCCTCCACCGCGAGATGTATGAGCCGGGCCTCCTCCTCTGCTCCGATCACCCCTATGTCGATGCCGCTCGCCTGGGAGATACGGTCGATGAAAAGGTCCCTGTTTGACGCCTCGCGTGTGGCGCTTGTCGCCACGGCCTTCGTCCATTTCGCCCCGCGCGCGTCGACGGCATCACGGAATCTCTTGAACGCTTCGACCGCGCTTTCGATCGTCTGCTCTGCGATCGCGCCGGTCGTGAATACATCCTGTCCGAGTCGCACGGGCTCGCGGAGGTTATCGACGACGGAGAGTTTCCTCTCCCCGTCGACGGTCCCGATGGAAAGCCGCATGGCGTTCGAACCTACGTCTATCGCTGCGAAGGTTGGCATTGTAATAGTCGTTGTCTGCTGGCAATGGGCAATATACGCTTCCGTTCCCACAATTTCACGGCCGGGAGCTCTCAGGGCACCCCTTCCCTCATTCGCGGGAACGACCGGCCGGGAACGACAGGAGAACACCCGTGGTTCTTACATCATCAGGAACTGCACACACTCTGGAAAGGAGATTCCATGCCGGACCGGCGCAAACTGTCGGAACATCAGATCAAGACCGCGTTGAAGAAGCTGAAAGGGTGGTCCCTCCGCGGCGGGAAGCTCCACAAGGAATTCACATTCGGAGACTTTATCGGCGCGTTCGGATTTATGACAAGCGCGGCGCTCGTTGCACAGACACTGAACCACCACCCCGAATGGTCGAACGTCTACAACCGGGTGGTGATCGACCTCTCGACGCACAGTGAGGGGGGGGTTACCGGATACGATATCGAATTCGCCAGGAAGCTGGAAAAGATCAGGGGAAGGTGACCGCTCAAAGACGCCCGCCGTCCGGGCGGACGGCGGGTGTGGAAAACCTCCAGGCCAAAAATGCGGGCTCAGCCACGCCCCAGAGGAGCCTGACTGATAGTCACGCCCAAGAGGAGCGTCATTGCTAAATTTTGGCCAGTGATTCGACCATCGCACTGAACTCTCCTTCAGCCCCGCTGACAGTCTTCGCGGGCCCTGTGAACTTGTAGAACACTGACCCTTCGGGCCCTTCCACGATCGCCCCCAGCAGCCGGAAATTCTCCTTCTTTCCACTCGATTGCATCATCGGTCCGGCGGGGGCGAGATAGGCGCCGGCAACCTGGACGAGCGTCACCTTCATTCCGTTCACATCCTTGCGGGTCCTCGCCGGAACACCGCCTGTCTCGAACTGGCCGATCCACCGTTCGATGTTCTGATCGACGGTTCCACCCTGGTCATTCCCGAAATAGAACACGGCGCACTCCCCCGTTTCCGCATCACCTTCCGCAGCCGGGATAGTGTATGTGGCAACGCGCATCGGGCGCTGCCCCTGCTCGGTCCACCGTTTGGGAATCGACCAGTGGATTCCCGCCACCGATCCTGTGGCACTCCCGAGCGAGGCCATGTTGGCCCCGGCCTGTCCCGATTGCTGCTGCTGTTTTGTACACCCGGCGAGCGGGAAAAGAAACGCCGCCAGGAGAAGAGCCGCTGTCCAACGCTTCATCCTTCCACTCCTTTCAATAGATGAGAATTCCACACACGGGTATGAAACATACATCAGGTCGGAGAGAATTGCAACGGGGAGGGGCCCTCAGAAGGTGAGGGCGAACATCACACCGGTCCCTTCAGGAGAGATGTTCGGCAGCACCTTGAGAGACGTGGTTCCGGATCCCGGGACAGCCCCCGGGCCGGATGCATCGTCGTCGTGATGGGCGGCTATCCTGCCGAACGTGTATCCCATCGCGATCGCCAGGGGGAAGTCGCTGTACCAGTGCCACCCCTTGTTGACAAGACTGACCCCCGTGAGTCCGACGATTCCGTATCCCAGAGGCCTGATCCATTGTACTTCCGGATAGTTCTCCGAAATCACCGTCACTGTCGCCATCGCGGTCGTGAGATGCCCGGAGGGGAACGCGTAGTAACGCGGCTGGTTTTTGTTGTAGGCCTGGAGGGCGGGGAAAGGACGCCACTTCCCGTTCCCCTGCGTGACGACCTGGGGACTTTCGCGACCGGCGATACGCTTGAACAGCTGGACGGCAATGCCCGACGCAAGCAGCGCCTCCACGGTACCGCTCGCGGTGCGGAGTGCCCTCGAGTCGTCACCCACGAACCCGTAGAGCGCGAATGCGGCCGCAATCCCGAGCGTCGTTTTCCCATCGCCCGCGCGAATGAACTGGTTGCTCGCGAAACGGACCTCCTCGGACCGTGTGTACAGGCCATGAGAGAATGCGTACGTTCCGTGATCCCCCAGGAGAAGCACTCCCGTGGCAAACGCGATTCCTCCCATCACGGGAAGCCCCTCAGGTCGGAACGCCGATTCTCCCGTGCCGACCCAGTCGTCGGGGATATTGGTGAACATGGAGTACCATCGGAGCGTTGAGACGCCGTGTGAAACATACGGGACGGAGAGAAGCGAGTCGGTATCCTGCAGCGCCTTCCCGGACTGATACTCGGAGGAATTCCGAGGGGGGGAAGGATATTCTTCCTGGGCGTAGAGGCGCGGCCCGGGTGAGGATACGGCGAGAAGGACACCTATGACGATGGCACAGAATTTCATCTGCACTCCCGGCTGCAGGTGAACTTTCACGAACGGTAGCCAGCGTGTCACGCCTCAGAACGGCGTGATTGCTCACCCCGCCCGAAATCGGCGGGATCAACTATGGCGCCGAAGATGGCGCCTCAGGCGCCACCGAAGGCGCCACTTTCAAAACGAAACGCTCAGAACGATTCCCGCGCCCGACGGTTCAATGAGCGGTGCAACAGACACTTCCGGCTCGCCGGGCTTCGACTCCGAGCTCAAGCCACCCAGCTCCAAAGGATGGGCGGCGATCATGCCGAATGAGTAGCCGAGAACCACCGCCAGCGGGTAGTCGCTGTACCAGTGTATCCCCGTGTTCCCCATGCTGACGGCAAGCCCTGCTACCGCCGCATAGCCGACAGGGCGCGCCCACCACCACTCCGGGTAGTTCTCAATGACGACCGTGACGGTCGCGAGCAACGTCGTCACATGGCCCGACGGATACGCGTCGTAATGCGGGACGTGCTTCGCGTACTCTATCTGGTTCGGGAACAGGTCCCACCTCCCCCCGGGGCGCGTCGAAACAAACGGGCTTTCGCGTCCGGTGATGTGCTTGAGGACCTGGACCACGGTACCGCTTGCGAGTATCGTCTCGGCGATCTGGCTCCCCGTCCGGAGGGCACGGGCGTCTTTCGCAATGAACCCGTACGCCGCGAACGCTCCGGCAAGACCGAACTGCGGGCGGCCGTCTCCCAGATACTCTACTTTATCGCTCAGCCACTTCACGGTCTCCGACCCCGTGTACCATTCGTGCGAGCGCCGCCACGTTTCGTTGTCCGCAGCTACGAGGGGGACGGTGAGCATGGCGGTCCCCGCCATGAGCGGTGCGTAACGGGATCTGAAGGCGATTCCGGCGAACCGGAGCCAATCTCCGGGTATGTTCGAGATCGCCGCATGCCACTCCGGGAGGAACTCCCCGCTCGGGGCCGGGTGAAGTGAATCACCCGGGTTCAGCGCAACTGAGCGTGGTCCGCCATCAGGGACCTCCTGAGCAGTCAACAGGACAGGGCGGAGAGATACGAGGATCACAACGAGGTACAAGGCCCGTCCCGTCCCGCGCGCAGCACGAAAAGACAACATTCATTCACAAGTCTGAAGAAACCGATCGATCGTAAACGGATCCCCGGGGAGAGAAGACAAAAGATCGTACAAACCGGATCTGGGGGACATATCAATATCGTGTTTCGGGGGGGGAAGATCAAGCACAAAGAGACCTCGTGTGATCGTCATTACGCAGTGAGATCGTCAGGGACGGAAAAACATGTACACCGGGCGGACATGGGTGAAATGGCCCTCTTCACTTGATTCTCGCCAAAAGTCTGTCCACATTGGGTTCCGCTGGCGGATCGGAGAGACGGAGTCCCCCCCCCCCGAAAGGATTCACCCCGTGCATCTTCAGTTGCTGGACTGGATCATAGTCATCCTCTCCCTTGTCATCTGCTTTTTCCCCTCACTGTTCTTCGGAAAACGGGCCGGCAAGAACACATCAGAGTTCTTTGCCTCGGGAAGGTCGGTCCCGTGGTGGCTCGCCGGCCTTTCGATGGTCGCCACAACATTCAGCAGCGATACCCCGAACCTGGTGACGGATATTGTCCGCCGGAACGGTGTGGCGGGAAACTGGGTCTGGTGGGCGTTTGTCCTGACGGGGGTGTCAACCGTGTTCTTCTACGCACGTCTCTGGCGGCGTTCGGGCGTGATGACCGATCTGGAATTCTACGAGATCCGCTATTCGGGGAGGGCGGCAAGCTTCGTCCGCGGATTCCGCTCGGTGTACCTTGGACTCTTTTTCAACTGCATGATCATGGCCTCGGTGAACCTCGCGGCATGCAAGATCGCGGGGATACTTTTCGGGTTCGAGAGGTGGCAGACGCTCCTGTTTATAGGATGCCTGAACGCCTTCTTTGCCACGTACTCGGGGCTCTGGGGGGTGCTGGTGATCGACATGGTGCAGTTTTTCATCAAGATGACGGCGGTTATCGCGGCGGCCTACTTCGCCCTTGCGCTCCCGCAGATCGGCGGACTCTCGGGGCTTGTCGAGAAACTTTCGCTCCTCAAGGGACCGGGGGGGATACACTACCTCAACATACTCCCTGATTTCACGAACAACTGGGACATCGCCGTGGCGGTGTTCATCATGCCGGTGGCCGTCCAGTGGTGGGCGGTCTGGTACCCCGGCGCCGAGCCCGGCGGGGGGAGCTATATCGCGCAGAGGATGCTGGCGTCAAAGTCCGAGCGGGACTCCCTCGCCGCCGTCCTGTTCTTCAATGTCGCGCATTACGTCCTCCGCCCCTGGCCATGGATACTGGTCGGGCTCTGTTCCATTATCGTGTACCCCCAGCTCTCGGACATACAGGCCGCGTTCCCTGCGCTTGATCCGCATCTCCTGGGGCACGATATTGCCTACCCGGCAATGCTCAAGTTTCTTCCCGTCGGGTTCGTCGGGCTGATGGTGGGGGGGCTGATCGCCGCCAATTCATCGACGATACTGACCCACCTGAACTGGGGTGCATCCTACCTTGTGCACGACTTCTACAGGAGGTTCATACGGAAGGAGGAGACCGAGAAGCATTACGTGATGGCGGGACGGCTGGTCACGCTCGGGCTCTTCTTCGCGGCCTCGGGGACGGTGTTCCTTCTCGACAGCGCCAAAGACGCATTCGACATCATACTCCAGGTGGGCGCCGGGACCGGACTCCTCTACCTCGTCCGCTGGTTCTGGTGGCGGGTCAACGCCTGGAGCGAAGTGGTCGCGATGATCAGCTCTTTCGCCGTCTCCCTCGGCATACTCATACTGAACAAAAGCGGCACACACATCAGCACGCATGTCGCTCTCCTTATCACGATCGCGTTCACCACCGTCTGCTGGATTCTGACGGCATACCTCGGCCCGCGGACGGACCGGGAAACGCTGATCGCATTCTACAAAAGAGTCCGGCCGTTCGGCCCGGGGTGGAGGGAGATACGCCGTGAAGCGGAGCTTCCCGGCGAAGCGCCCGGCCCCGGAGAAAACATCCCCCTTGCCCTGCTCGGCTGGTTTGCGGGATGCACGGCCATCTGGTCCGCACTCTTTACGGTCGGAAATTTGCTTTACGGACGACTCACTTATGCCTTCATCCTGCTCGCGGTCTTCCTTGTGAGCGGGGGGGCTCTCTTCTATGTCTTCAACCGTCTCTGGACCAACGACGGCAATTACGAGAAAGGAACTCAACAATGACACAGTGCTTACCCAACATCCTCTCACTTGTTGCAGCCGCCGCGATACTCTTTGCGGGCTGCTCCCCTTCAACCCCGGAGTCTCCGCGAAGGTCGCGCGCGCCGTTCGGGACCCTCGGCGGCAAGGAAGTCTTCCTCTACACACTGAGGAACAAATCGGGAATGGAGGCGCGCATCACGAATTACGGCGGGATCGTGGTGTCTCTCCTGGTCCCCGACAAATCCAACAAGCCGGGGGACGTCGTCCTGGGGTACGATTCCCTCTCCTCATACCTGAAAGCGACCTCCTATTTCGGGGCGATCGTGGGACGGTACGGGAACAGGATCGGGAAGGGACGGTTCACGCTCGAGGGGAAGGAATACGCGCTGAACGTCAACGACGGCCACAATACCCTCCATGGCGGGCTTAAAGGGTTCGACAAGGTTGTCTGGGAAGCGGACGAATCCATACCCGCGACGCAACCCTCGCTCTCACTCTCGTACCTGAGCAGAGACGGGGAGGAGGGGTTCCCGGGGAGCCTGAAAGCCACCGTGGCGTACACGCTCACCGATTCGAATGAGCTCAGGATCGACTATACCGCGTCGACCGACAAGCCGACGGTGCTGAATCTGACGCATCACTCCTACTTCAACCTTGCGGGGGCGGGAAGCGGCGACATACTCTCCCACGAGCTGATGCTGAACGCCGACAGGTTCACTCCTATCGATTCGGGGATCATCACGACAGGAGAGCTGAAGCCGGTGGAAGGGACGCCCATGGATTTCCGGACGCCCACGGCGATCGGCGCACGCATTGGCGTCAAGGATGACCAGCTCCGGTTCGGAAGAGGGTACGATCACAACTGGGTTCTGAACAGGACGGGAGAGGGGCTCTCGCTTGCCGCGCGCGTCTGGGAAAAAACCTCGGGACGCGTGATGGAGGTATGGACCACGGAGCCCGGCGTCCAGTTCTACACCGGGAACTTCCTGGACGGCACAGCCATCGGGAAGGGGGGGAAAGCATATGCGTATAGGACAGGGCTCTGCCTGGAAACGCAGCACTTCCCCGATTCGCCGAACAAGCCGACATTCCCTACGACAGTACTCCGTCCTGGAGAGAAATTCACGTCGACGACGGTCTACAAATTCTCCGTCCAATAGGGTCCGGATGGTTCCTCGGCGGGGATATATGTATGGAAGGCGGAACAGGATGAAGGCACTCTCTTCAGGCTGGCTCGCACTGGCATTTGCCGCACTCTCCGCGACAATTATGCATGCCGGTATGCAAGCTGGTATGCAGGCCGGTCAAAAAGCAGCGCCGGGCCCGGGATGGCACATACCCCGTGGGGCACGGATGATCACGTCGTGGGGGCGGCAGGTGACGCCGGAGAACGCGCACATGGAGTACCCCCGCCCGCAGCTCACGCGGAAGGAGTGGAAGAACCTGAACGGGATGTGGGAGTACGCCGTGGCGACTGCGGGGGAGAAGCCGCCGGCGGGACGTGAGCTGACCGGCAGGATACTCGTCCCATTCCCCGTCGAGTCAGCACTGAGCGGCGTCATGAAGAGCGCAGAACGTCTCTGGTACCGCAGGATGTTCGAGGTCCCGAAGGAGTGGGTGGGAAAACGGCTGATTCTCAATTTCGGCGCGGTGGACTGGGAGGCCGCCATCTACGTGAATGGGACGTTGATCGGAACGCACAGGGGAGGATATGACCCGTTCGGATTCGACATCACGGATCACCTGCGGCCCGGGAAGCAGCAGGAACTGATCGTCGGCGTGTATGATCCCACTGACGCCGGAGACCAGCCCCGGGGGAAACAGGTCCGATCGCCCGAGGGGATCTGGTATACGTCGAGCACGGGGATATGGCAGACCGTCTGGCTCGAGCCTCTCCCCTCCTCACACATCACCGACATTCTGATCACACCCGACCCCGGGGACTCCTCCGCCGGCGTGACGGTCCACGCCGAGGGGGGAATGCCGGGTGACATCGTCCGGGCAACGGTGATCTCCGGAGAGAAGACACTCTTCTCCGGATCGGGGAAACCGGGGGACATCATCCCGCTCCCTCTCCCCGGGGCCCATCTCTGGTCCCCCGCGGATCCGTTCCTGTATGATCTGCATGTGGCCTTCGAGCGGGAAGGGAAGACGCTCGACGAAGCCGGGAGCTATTTCGGCATGCGGAGCGTCCGGATCGGGAAGGACGAGAAAGGGATCACACGGATCCTCCTGAACGGGACATTCGTCCTGCAGGTAGGACCGCTTGACCAGGGATTCTGGCCGGACGGCCTCTACACCCCCCCTTCAGACGGGGCGATGAAAAGCGACATCGCGCTGATGAAGAACCTCGGATTCAACATGGCGCGCAAGCACGTGAAGGTGGAACCGGATCGTTGGTACTACTGGGCGGACCGTCTCGGGCTGCTTGTCTGGCAGGACATGCCGAGCGGGAACAACAAAGGGGCGGAAGGCAAGACGCAGTTCGAGGCCGAACTGGGACGGCTGATCGCCTCACACAGGAACCACCCCTCGATCATCATGTGGGTGGTGTTCAACGAGGGGTGGGGGCAATTTGAGACAGAAAGGCTGACTGCATGGGTGAAGAAGACGGATCCGACGCGGCTCGTCAACAGTGCAAGCGGATGGGATGACAAGGATGCAGGTGATGTGCACGACATACATTCATACCCGAAGCCGAAGTCACCGAAAGCCGAGCCGGGGCGCGCGATCGTTTTAGGGGAGTTCGGCGGACTCGGGCTTGCCATCCCCGGCCACACGTGGAAGAAGGAACACTGGGGATACCAGGGGATGGAGAACCGGATCGCACTGACATCAAAGTATGAGTCCTTCATGCGGACGGTCTTCTCGCTGAAGGATGATCCCGGCCTCTCGGCTGCAGTCTATACACAGCTCACGGACGTGGAAATCGAGTGCAACGGGCTGACGACATACGACCGGAGTGTCGTGAAACCGGAGGCTGGGAGGATAGCGGCGGTCAACGGAGGAGACTTCTCCAGGGTGCCTCCCCCCCCCGTCGTGTACGTGGTAGTCCCCACCTCGGAGCTGAACGAGCAGGAGTGGCGTTACACATTCGAGAAGCCGGCCCCCGGCTGGTTCGCACCGGACTTTGATTATGCGGAGTGGAAACGAGGGCCCGGCGGATTCGGCGCCGAGGGGACACCCGGTGCTGTAGTCCGGACAGAGTGGAACACTCCCGACATCTGGATCCGTCGGGACGTGTCTGTTTCCAAAGGGGAGCTGACGGGACTCCGGGTGCGCATTCATCACGATGAGGGCGCAGAACTCTACATCAACGGCACGCTTGCAGGGAGGTACCCGGGTTACACGGTGGAGTACGAGGACATTCCACTTTCGCGCGAAGCGGAACGACTTCTGAAGCCGGGGCGGAACACGTTCGCAGTCCATTGCAGACAGACGAAGGAGGGACAGTATATCGACATCGGCCTGGAAGAGCTCACACCGGGCTCGCGCTCACGGGCGCGCTGAGGTTTCCGAAGAGGCTGTCGACATCCCGCTCTGCTTCACAATTCACAGCACTTGTTTCCGGTCCGCTCTCCAGCTACATTAAGGGGTGATTCATTCGAACGTTCGAGGCAGTCAGTGGACCAGACAATACTCATTCCGACAAGGAAACTGCGAACGCCCGATCTTGAGCGGTTCAGAAACGCGCCGTTCGAGAAAATGATAAAATTCGCCGTGGACGTACGTCTCAGGAGAATCGCCCTGGGAGGCGAGATGCATGCGGACGCGGAGGAGATGCTGCTCCGCGAAGGGTCGAATCAGCCGGATATCTGGGGGGGAAACCTCTGGCCGTGGGAGCAGCCTGCCAGGATCGAGTACATATCATTGATAAACATACGCCCGGCCGCGGATAACCGGGGCATGGAGATACTGCTTGATGACGTTCGCACCGCGGTGCAGGAAATCGTCCGCGACTGGGTGGAGCTGCAGTGACCGTCTGGCACAAATCGATGGACTGCGAGAAATGGAATCGCTACCCGCTGGAACGGCAGATCCTCATGATCGGGAGCGAGTTCGCACGCGCAAAGAATCTCCGCCGTGACAACGTCACCGGCGAAGTGGTTCAATGCTACGAACGGGCATTCGAACTCATTGACCTTTGCACAATGGATCCCAAGTGGCAATCGAGGCTGAGGGAGCTTCTCCGGTTCAGAGAGATGCTTGGCGAGCTCTATCTTGGTGCGGCGGGACTTGCCGCACCGGGGCCCGCTGCTTCGAGCGACGCCGCCGGGTTTATGATGATGTACAGGACATTGATGAATTGGAGCGGGTCCACGTCCCGCGTGGAGCTCTAAAGGGGACCAGGCCGGTGCCAGCGTGTAATTCTCGATCGATTGAGCAAATTTCCATTCTTTTCCAGCGGGAGATAGAAGTCCCTGTTGAAACACCTTTTAATCCGGCAAGTTCACAACGCTCATCGCGAAATCGTCAAAGCTTGGAGGCAGGATCCGTGGTCCCTTGAGATGGCCTGTGTCTGTCGATCCAGTATGCCCACAGCACGAACAGCCATGCGGCGTTGCCGGCGATGGCAATGGTCAGAGGATCAGGCGGAGGGGGACCGAACAGGTTCGCGCAATAGACTGCAAAGAGAACCGCGATCAGGGACCAGAACGCATAAAGGCCGGTCCGGTCCTTGCCCCTGGTACTCCTGAGATAGATCGCGATCCCCGCGGCGAACATACCCACCTCGACGACGAACGTCCCCGCGACGGAGTTCCAGAGTCCCGCCCCCACCCGCGTGCTCCCCGTGAACCAGAGGGGGAGATCGGGTCGGTGCGTCAGGAAATCAAGCAGCCAGTGACTGAAGACGCACGCGGCCACCACGAGGGAGCCCCGCACATCCCGCCTGATCACGCGGTAGAGAATTCCCAGCAGAAGAGACCAGAGAAGGGCACCGGCCAGGCTGTGTGTCACCGGGTAGTCGTAGAAATCCAGGGGCGTTACCGCCGTGTTCCCGGGATCGATCCTGACGTGTTCCACGCCCAGAAGCAAGAGCACAGGCCAGAGAAGATCCGCAAACTGCGCCGCCAGGAAGAGTGTCCCGAGAGAGGTCCGGGGCGCCGCTTTCTTTGCGGCAAGAGCCACCGCGTAATGACCGATGAACATCGTGCATCCTCCTTTCCGAAGAGTCTCAGGCGAATTGTTTGTAGAACATTACGGCAGAGATCACGAGCCCGATGAGCGTAATCAGCATCCGCACGCGCGCCTGCGGGATCTTCTGCGCAAACCGCGCTCCCCCGTATCCCCCCACGATCGTCCCTACCGCCATGATCCCTGCGCTCGGCCACTCCACAAGCCCGTTCGCGATGAAGTAGAGTGCGGCAACGACGTTGATGAGAAACCCAAGCCTCACTTTGAGCGCATTCATCGCGTGGACGTTTTCAAATCCGAGCAGCCCCAGCGAGGCGAGCATCAGTATGCCGATCCCGGCGCCGAAGTACCCCCCGTAGACGGCAACCGCGAGCTGGAAAACCGCGGCGCCCACCACCCAGGTGCGCGGTGGATCCGTGCCGTGCATCGCGGCAAGCCTCGCGCCGAAAAACCGGCTCAACGAACTGTTCACCATGAAGAGCACGGTGGCAAACAATATGAGGAACGGGACGAGGGTATCGAACACGTGCGAGGGGGTGCGGACAAGGAGTATCCCGCCGGCAAGTCCCCCGAGGAGACTGACAGGTGCAAAGACACGGAGCCAGCGGGAGACTGACCGGGCCGCATGACGATAGCCGAACGCGCTGCTGAGCGTGGCGGGGAGGAGGGCGATCGTGCTCGTCGCGTTCGCGACGATCGAGGGGAGCCCCGCAAATACGAGCGTCGGGAACGTGACAAGGGTTCCTCCCCCGGCGATGGCATTCATCATCCCGGCGATGCACCCGGCGAGCATGAACGCGGCACTGTGAAGGAGGTCAGGCATTTTTCCTGCCACGAAGACGGAACGGGAAGATGCCAAACGCCAGGACAAGCGCCAGGGGGACGACGGGGACGGAGTACCTGGCCCATCCGACGACAAACGCATGAACGACGAAGAAGTAGACCAGAAGGACTGTTCCGATCCGGGAGAGCGGGGCTCTCTTCCAGAGCCTGTACGCGCCGACAAGCGCACAGAGAAACAGGGGGATCTGAATGCACGCAAGGAATATCGATTTGGCACGCGACTCGCTGATATAGCAAAATGTGAGCAGGTTTACCGCGGTCCGCTTCAGGGCGAACCCGGGGTCCGCCATGCTCAGGCGGAGTGAAGAGGCTGCCAGTATCCGATCGCCGCGCGGGTCGATGGGGGTCGCGCCCGTACCTTCGAGTATGGAATCAATCCGGGCCTTCCCCACCTGCCATATGTCAAGCGTTGAAAAGGGCATCGTGGTCCAGTTCATACCGATCGCGTCCCCCTGCACGCGGTTCAGTCCGAGTGACGTGTGGATCGGGACGAAATATCCGCTCTCCATGTAGTTGCGGACGGTCCATGGGAGGACGAGGAGCAGGCATGTGATGATCATGGTTGCGGCGGCCGGCAGGGCATCCTTCCCCTTGCCGAGAAGAAGCACCGCGCCCGCGACGAACGAAAACGGGAGGAGAACGGACTTCGTCAGAGACGCGAGCCCCAGAAGCAGACCGGAGGCGACCGAGCGCAGGGGGGTGGAATGGCCGGCAAGGAGCAGGAGCGAGAATATGGAGACCGTCACGAGGAACGTGTGCGTCGTTTCAATCCAGATCCTTGCCGTGTACCAGAGGAGCATCGGGTGGAGTGCACACAGACACTCCGCTGCGAGGGCGATCCTCCGCGCATGGAGCTTCGATGCGAAGAGGAACACCACGAAACAGGTCAGGCCGTGGAGCAAGGACTGGAATACCTGGACAGGAATAAACGACCTCGTGCCGCGCAGGAGTATGATCCCCGCGACGAGGGCGGGATATACCGGCCCCCTGTCGAACTCCGGCACGAGCTCCCCGGGACCGCTGTAGACGAACCCCTTCCCCTCCGCAAGGTTGGAAGAGAGATCACCGAGTTTGTCGGGATCGATGTTCGCGGCGAGCGGCTCACGGATCGCGGGATAGATCACCAGCGAGAATACCAGCGCAAGCACAGCGCCCAACACGGCAATGAGCACCGGCGGTATCCAGCGGCGATACGCAGGCCGGGAGGGAGCCGGGTGCAGTTCACGCTTCATAGAGAGGTCTCTCATGTTTCGTCACAGGTTTCTCTTCCCAGCCGATGAGCGCCTGCACCACTTTTGAGCCCTTCCTCCGGCTTACCCCTTCGATGTAGTGAACGCCGGAGTGAGACGCGTCTTCACCCCGGGAAAGAGCGACCGTGTCACCCAGAGTTGTCTCGCCTACGTAATTCACCTGGAGGAAGCCGACGGCGTGGCTTTTCACGAACTCGTCGTCGTAGCAATCAAATATCCATTCAAGGTAACGGGCGTTGTTGACGTGCTGATTTACGTCAAGGTCGCTCAGCTGAACACACCGCTCGTACGCGGGCTTCATATCGCGCGCGGGGAGGAGTTTCCTGAGAGGTTCATCAAGGGCGCGGCCGTTGTCGTTCACGGGGAGAGGGATGGGGAGCGCCTCGGGGCCGTGGGGCCTGAAATTTGCGGTGTCCACCAGAAGCCAGCCTGTCGAGGCATCCAGCAGGATGTTCCCGGCGTCGTCACTCATGCGGAAGTCGCGGATATAAATGAGCCCGTCCGTCGTCACGTGCCATGTCTCCACGATCCCCCGCTCTCCCCAGGAGGGGAGCCTCCGGACCCGGATCCTGGCACGGGAGAGAAACCAGACATAGCCGAATCTTTTCAGCACTTCGTAACCGATCCCGAGAGCCACAACGTGGTTCCCGGCAATCTCCTGGAAGTAATTGAAGAGTGAGGCCATCCGGAATTTCCCGGTGCAGTCTGTTTCGTAGGACCTGACGAAGAAATCCTCTTTCCAGGCATTGCCGTTTGATAGCATGCAGTCTCCCCGTGCGGTGCTCAGAATTTCAGCGTGAATACGGTCTCGACGCCGGGATTCGATCGGGCGAGTATCGTCCCCCGGTGCATACGCATGATCCCCCTGCAAAGGCTGAGGCCTATCCCGGAGCCCGCAGGCTTTGTTGTGTAGAACGGAACGAATATTTTCTCGAGCTGTTCCCCGGTGATGCCCGGCCCGTTGTCCGTGACGTCCATGAGGACTCTCCCCCGGCCGTCCAGCAGCGCGCGGACACGGATTTTTCCTCCCGCGCTTCCCGCGAGGGCCTGCATCGCATTTGTCACGAGGTTGATCAGCACCTCCTCGACGAGCCCGGGATCGGCATTGAGCTCCATGTTCCCGGGCTCTATGTTCGTCTCAAGGACTATGGACTTCCCGGAGAGTTGCGGGAGCATGAGGTTCCGGAGGCGGCCGAACAGTTCGTCCACAGGGAACACCTGGATCCTCGGCTTCGGTATCCGGGTGAGGTTGCGGTATGTTTCAACAAAATGCAGGAGTCCCTGGCTCCGCCTGTGTATCGTCTCCAGTGCCCCCCGTATGTCGCTGATCGTCTCGTTCCCCGGGCCGTCCGCCTCACTCTCCAGGGCAACCCCCTTCGCCCCGATCAGGTCGCGGGCAGTGGAGGCGAGCGAGGAGATCGGCGTGATGGAATTCATGATCTCGTGTGTCAGGACGCGTATCAGGTTCTGCCACGCCTCCAGTTCCTTTTCCTCGAGCTCCCCCTGTATGTTCTGCACGGAGACGAGCGTGACGCTCTCCCCCCGGGCCCTGAACTCCGTCGCGTGGAGCACGAGCTGAAGCGGTTCATGTCCGGCATCGACCTTCACCAGCGCCCGCGCTCCGGCCTTAAGCGTCCGGAGCGTTTCGACGAGCACCCGGCTCTTCGATCCGAGCGCGTCGATCCTCCGCAGGTGGGGGACATCGAGAAGGCGTTTCGCGGCGTTGTTGATCAGTTCGACGTCCCCGTTGTTCAGGTAGGCGATGAGCCCTACGCCGACGTGCTCGACGACGGTCTGCAGGTACCGGAAATTTTCCTCCTTTTCCGCCCGGGTCATCTTGAACTGGTTCATGACCGCCGTGAACGCTGCGGCGAGCTCGTCGAACGACGGGCCCCGGTTCCCGCCCGTGAATGTCTGGGAGAAGTCGTCGTACTGTATGGAGCGGACGAACCGGCTCAGTTCGGCGTTGGTCCTCGTGACATACCGGATGAGAGCGTATGTCTGGTAGATGACAATAAGCGCAATGAGTGTCGCGGTCGCGTAAAATCCGGTCTGAAACAGGAGAAAAAAGAAGAGGCAGATCGAACTGCAGAGGACCGTAACACGCGCGACGGCGATGAGCCAGAATCTTCTATAGAGCATATTTCTCCAGCCGGCGGTACAAGGCCGCCCGGGTGAGCCCCAGCTCGTGTGCAGCCTGGCTCACGTTCCCATGGTGTTTGCTGAGCGCCTTCCGGATCACCGACTTCTCGACCTCTTCCAGGTTGTAGCGCTCTATTGTCAGCGTGTCGGATCCGGGGGCATGCGGGGTGAAGAAGAAATCCGAAGGCTGCAGGGACCGGGAATCGCTCATAATGACCGCCCGCTCGACGGCATGCTGCAGCTCCCTCACGTTCCCGGGCCAGCGGTACTTCACCAGCTTCCTCATCGTGGCCGGGGCGACGCCGGAGAGCGACTTCTGATATTTCCGGGAGTAGACCGGGAGGAAATGATCCACAAGGAGCGGGATGTCTTCGACCCGCTCCCGGAGCGGGGGAAGGCTGATCTCGACGGTGTTGATCCTGTAGAGCAGATCCGGCCGGAACGACTTCTGCTCCACGAGTATGTTGAGCGGGACGTTCGTCGCGCTGATGAGCCGTATGTCTATCGGCCGGGGTTTGTTTGATCCGACGCGCGTGACCTCCCGGTTCTGCAGCACGGTGAGGAGCTTCGCCTGGAGCGAGAGGGGGAGGTTTCCCACTTCGTCCAGAAACAGCGTCCCTCCCGAGGCAATCTCGAAACGTCCCGGCCTGTCTTCGCGGGCATCGGTAAACGCCCCTTTGACATGGCCGAAGAGCTCGCTCTCGGCGAGCGTCTCGCTCAATGCACCCATATCAACGCTGAAGAACACCTCCTTCGCCCGGTCCGATTGCCTGTGGAGCTCCCGCGCGACGAGCTCCTTCCCCGTGCCGTTTTCGCCGAGTATCAGTACATTGGCATCAGTGCGGGCGACCTTCTGTATCGTCCCGAACACCCCCTGCATCGCACGGCTGGACCCGATAAACTCCTGGAAGCCCTGATCCAGGTCCGACGAGAGGAGCTGCTGGCGGGAGCGGAGGTGCTCCACCTCGAGGCGGGAGCGGCGTATCGCCATCGCCGCCATGAGCGTCGCAAGCAGCCGCTCATTTTGCCACGGCTTCAGTATGAAATCCGCCGCCCCCGCTTTGATCGCACGGACCGCCATCTCGACGTCGCCGTAGGCGGTGATCAGCACGACGACCGACGACGGGTCGATTTCGAGTATCCTGTCGAGCCAGAAGAACCCCTCCGTGCCGCTGCTGACATCGCGGGTGAAGTTCATATCGAGCAGAATGATGTCGTAGGTCTCGTTCCTGAGGAGCCCCGGGAGAAGCGCCGGGTCCCTTTCGGAATGCACGAGCGCAGAATGCTGTTTCAGGAAAAGACGGGCGGCCGTGAGGACATCCTCGTCATCGTCGACGATCAGTATTTTGCCGAGTCTCTCTTCCATGGGGCCGTTTCAGCATCTTTTCGGTGGGTGACGGGACTCGCCGGTGTGTCCGCCTCCGGACATCATGTGTCTCAAAACCGGACAGTCAATACATCAACAATCGTGAAATCCGGCATGATTTTCAATAGATCATACTGGCGCAGGGATTGCAGCGGAGTAATGAATCGCAAAACCGGAGAAAGGCAAGAGGCTCTTCCATGCAGACTGTTACGACTGAACCCGACAGCGGCCTGGGTCACCAGACGGTCGGGCCTCCGCCGGGGCCGGGCACGGACCGCAGGATAGAGAAAAAGCGCTGGACACTCCGGAATATCGCGATCCTCTCCGGAGGGGGGCTGTTCCTTCTCGTCTTTTTGTATTATCTGGTGCTGGGGGACCACCGCTCAAGACTGAACGTCGAGGCGGAGAAGATAACGATTTCGGATGTGACGCGGGGCCAGTTCCAGGAGTTCGATCCGGTGCAGGGGAGCGTGCAGCCGATACAGACGTTTTTCCTCGACGCGGTCGAGGGGGGGAGGGTCGACAGCACGTTCGTCGAGGCCGGGAGCTTCGTGAAACAGGGGGACAGGATACTGAAGCTCGTCAACACCAACCTTCAGCTCGACGTGCTGTACAGGGAAGCCCTCCTGTTCGAGCAGATCAACAACGCGCGGAACACACGCCTGGCCATCGAACAGAACACGCTCACCCTCCGGGGACAGCTCACGGACGTCACGTACCAGATACAGCGCCTCCTGCGCCAGGACGCACGGGATACCGTGCTTCTGCAGAAGGGACTTATTTCCCAGCAGGATTTCCAGCAGGTGAACGACGAGCACCTGTACTGGATTCA